>Ga0326733_1000450_pt1 | contig 11883 bp, 11 predicted proteins | sample 14_GP2_308_FD_207946 | JGI IMG/M metagenome (GOLD analysis project Ga0326733, IMG submission 207946) | Glacier ice microbial communities from Ngari, Tibet, China - 14_GP2_30.8 | ecosystem: Environmental > Aquatic > Freshwater > Ice > Glacier | place: China: Ngari, Tibet | collected 2018-07-17 | reverse complement strand
CCGGGTTGGCGGTTGATTTGGAGATCTACCGCGGCGTGACCCATGAGTTCATCAAGATGGGGCGAGCTATCTCAGAAGCGCGACATGCGCATGCTGATGCCGCTAGGGCCCTACGCCGAGCCTTTCACTTGAAACGATAAAGTTGGACAGCTAAGTATTTGGCTGAAAAGCGGACCGATGGCGATCTTGAACTGCTAAATAAATTATTCAATGTAATCTACATTAATTTTTTTAATCAATGAAATAGAGTTTCAGCAGAGTTGTTAGACAACTACCGCGTTGCTTTGATAAATCATTGCAGTTTCGTCAAAAGACTCACCAGACTCACGAAAATAAGTTCGCTCCTGGATTTCTATCTGACGATGGCCTGGTAGCGACGGATTTTCTTGCTTGCCAACCATCAGCAATGTGCTGCTTCTCGTTCCGTATCTGCTGTCAGGAAAATTAACGAATGCGTTAAGAAAATCAGGTGCTTTTGGACCTGAAACCGTCGTTTCCCTGAATTGGGTCGGTTGAATTAACGTTCGCCTGGTTAGTGCTGCCCAAAGTGGCAATTGCAATTCACAACTTGTTTGTTCTTGTAGAAGAGCAGTAGACAAAACCCGCTTTAACTCAACCGTTTTTGGCCAGGGCGTGTCAAGAAATGCATTTGACAGACCGTACACGCCAGCTGACAACGCTTGGGCGTACCAGCCTGACGCTGAGGTTGTCGATCTGTTTGTCATCCATGTCCAGGTATCTTGCAAAAGATCACCCACAACCAGGTTAAAGCCACTATAAACAGCACTGGTTTTTTGCAGCTGAGCCGAAAATTCTTCATAAGAACTGCTGCTTTCCAGCCACCGGGTCACAAGTTCACCACGCGAAATCAATGCTGGTTTGCACTCAGGACTCTGCACATTTGTCAAAAATGCCACACGCCCACTTGGCGTCACCCCAAGCCAGGTTCCACCTGCACGCAAATCCCTTCCCGAAATAATCTCGTGTCCAGATGCCGTCTTCCATCTTGAAAGCGGCAGTGTCGGTCGGTCCAGAAATTCATCTCGATTGGACGCAACAACCAAGGCCCATGACGGCGAAGCATTGATGGCAAACGCAATCAGGCACATGGCAAACCTACAACAATTAACAAATCAGATATCTTCGCGAAGCAGATAGGGAAGCGCTAATAGCGGTAACAGCGTCAACGTCACACTGCTCGATTTGCCAGCAGTCAATTGTTGTTTGCCGATGTGTACTAGCGCATCGGTCGCAGCTGAAGTCTGCATCGACACAATTGCGTCAAAACCACCGGCTGGACTCGGCGCTGCTGCAGCAATGATTCCGCATGGCTGGTCAGCATCGTGCACATGAAACACCTCTTGCCCAATCTCAAGCGCCGTATCGGCATGCGCCAGGTAGGCGCGCCGTTTTAAAGTGCCTCTAAACTGACTGCGTGCCACGATTTCTTGCCCGGGATAACAACCTTTTTTAAAGTTCACGCCATCCACCGACTCGTAATTGAGCATTTGCGGCACAAACGCTTCAAAAATCGGCCGAGTAACCATTGCCACTCCCGACTGCACTTCAAGCCAGTTCCAAGTTTCCAGATCAAGTCGTTCGCCTTCAGGCGCAGGCGATCCTGCAGGTGCGTACCAAATAGCGCGTGGACAACCCGCACCTGGGTAAAGGAAAGCGAGCGAGCCAGTCTCACTATCTACCTTGGTGCATGGCGAGCTTGTCATGTCCGTGAAGGATTGAATCGCACTTCCTGCTACACCATACAACGCAAAGTCATCAGTAGCGTCGGTAAGTTTTACCTTGGCGCGCATGACAAACATCGACAAACGCTTGACTGTCATGCCAATGAGGTCTTGACTGCAAATCAGCAATATTTCCTCACGGCTCTGTTTGAGCACAACAAAGCTGGCTTGCATTCGGCCTTTGGGGTTGCAGAATGCTGCAAGTCTGGCCTGGTTCAAACCCATGTCCACCACATCCTGGGTCAGTTGTCCCTGAAGAAATTTGTCTGCTTCTTCGCCAAAAGCGCGAATAACCCCAAGGTTCGTTAACTTGACAATGCCGGAAATGTTGAGGGCTTCAGTGTGGAGGTTCATGTGTCATCCAAAGTAGGGTTCAGATTGCCTGAATTATCATAGTGCTATGAAATTGAGGCAGTGAATTCGAAAGGGTAGCTGGGTTGTGCGCCGTATTTTTATAAGTCTTTTGATTATGCTTTTTACGGCATTGTTGCTGCTTTTCGGCGGAGCTTTGTGGTGGCTGCATGAACCTATTGCACTGCGTTTACAACCTGGCAATGCGGTGGTGGACCTCACGATCGAGCATGGCAGCACGGCCGATGGGGTGGCTGAAACCGTGGTAGCCAGCGGAGCCGACGTGCCACTGCTTTTGTTGCAAGCTTGGTTTCGTTTTTCGGGGCAAGCCCGGCTGATCAAGGCTGGCAGCTATGAGCTGGTTCCAGGCACGTCGCCACGCACGCTTCTCAGCATGCTGGTCCGCGGCGAAGAAACGCTCAAAAGCGTCACGTTGGTAGAAGGCTGGAATTTCTCACAGGTTCGAGCTGCGCTACAAAAGGCAGAGCAGCTCACGCCCGAAACCATTGGGCAAACCCCTGAAATGATCATGAAACACCTCGGTAGGCCTGATGTGCATCCGGAAGGCCGGTTCTTCCCGGACACCTACACGTATGCCAAAGGCTCCAGCGATCTCGCCGTCCTCAGACGGGCTGCCCGCGCCATGGACAAGCAACTCACTGCTGCATGGAGTCTTCGAAGTGTTGATTCGCCACTTAAATCAACTGATCAAGCCTTGATTTTGGCCAGCATTGTTGAAAAAGAAACCGGCCGACCAACTGATCGCGCGCAGATTGGCGGGGTTTTCGTGAATCGCCTGCGTCTTGGCATGCTGTTGCAAACCGATCCCAGCGTAATTTATGGACTTGGGACCGGGTTTGACGGCAACCTTCGCAAGCGCGACTTGCTTCTCGACACACCCTACAACACCTACACCCGTTCAGGCCTGCCACCAACGCCAATTGCCATGCCCGGAAAGGCTGCTTTGCTGGCGGCAGTGCAACCAGCTCCTACAAAAGCCCTGTATTTCGTCTCGCGCGGTGACGGTACCAGCGAATTTAGCGAAAACCTAGACAGCCACAATCGTGCGGTCAATAAATACATCAGAGGCCGATAAGCATCATGGGTAATAGCGGCCTTTTTATCAGTTTTGAAGGCATTGACGGTGCCGGCAAATCGACTCATATCACCGGCCTGGCAGCCGCTTTTCAATCCGAGGGCAGGGCAGTGACCATGACGCGCGAACCCGGCGGCACTGTGCTGGCTGAAAAACTTCGCGCAATTGTGCTTGACGATGCCATGGATCCTTTGACCGAATCATTGCTGATTTTTGCGGCTCGTCGCGACCACCTTTTGCGCGTGATCGTGCCGGCTTTGCTTCGCGGCGATGTGGTGCTGTGCGACCGGTTTACTGACGCGACCTTTGCCTATCAAGGAGCCGGGCGGGGTTTTGATGTGACGGTATTGGAGACACTTGAACGCTGGGTGCAGTCAGGCAATGACATTTTGGCCGACGCCGCTGGCAACCAATCCATGCAACCGAACACTGAGAATGTGATCGAACCCCACTTGACGGTTTGGTTCGATTTACCACCCGAAGAAGCTGCTTCGCGTTTGGCTGGTGCACGTCTGCCTGACCGTTTCGAGTCACAGCCGCTGGCGTTTTTTCAGCGGGTTGCCCGTGGGTACGCTGACCGCATGCAGTGTCATCCTGAAAGAATGGTGCGAATTGATGCTGCGCAGTCCCGAGAGACTGTTTGGCAGGACGCATTGCAGATCTTTGTAGAAAAAGGATGGCTTCAAGCTACCCTCGTGCCATGACGAAAACCGATGTGCACCCAACACCTGTTCGGGAGCTAGCTCCTTGGCTGCAAACTCAGCTGCAACGTCTTTTGCTGCAGCGCGGTCATGCCTGGCTTCTGGCCGGTCCGTCTGGTTTGGGGCAGTTTGATTTGGCACTGGCGTTGGCGAGCGCCTGGCTTTGCGAGCAGCCTGGTGAGCAAGGCGCTTGCGGTCATTGCGGAAGCTGCCATGCGGTTGCAGTGCACACCCATGCAGATCTTTGCCTGCTGCTGCCAGAAACCTTGTCCTTGTCGCTGGGTTGGCCGCTGGATGAAAAAACCCAAGATGACCTGGACAGCAAGAAGCGCAAACCCAGCAAAGAAATCAAGGTCGATGCAGCGCGAGAAGCTGTGGCTTTTACCCAGTTCACTCGGTCTCGTGGTACGACCAAAGTGGTACTTGTCTTTCCTGCCGAGCGCATGAACCACATTACGGCCAACACTTTGCTGAAAACATTGGAAGAGCCGCCCGGCGCAGTTAAATTCATCCTTGCAACAGAAGCAGCCCATTTGCTGCTGCCGACAATTCGCAGTCGCTGCCTTGGTCACACCATGGCGTGGCCTGATTTCGACGAAGCTTTGACTTGGTTGGCTGAAAAAACCGCCAACCCACTTGATTCAAAAAACAACATGAAAAAACCGGGAATTGCCACTAATGCAGACGATTTGAGAACGCTGTTGGCAGGTGCAGGTGGTCGCCCTGAAAATGCGCTGATCCGTGCGAAAAATAGCCCGATCGCCGAGGCTGCCCAACAATGGAAAAACTTTCCAAAAGCTATGGCGCGCGGGGAAGTCAGCGTACTTGGGGATTGGTCGCCCGCCTTGGTTGTTGATTCCTTGCAAAAGCTCTGCCACGACATGTGGGCTTTGCAGGTAGGCGCAACTCCGCGATTTTTCAGCGCCAGTGATTTGCCAGCTGTGCAGCCGCAAGGTTTTGAGAATACCCGCCGGTTTTTGTCATACCCAGACTTACATCGACTGGCAGACTGGCATGCGGATTTGTCTGTTATCAGCAGTTCTGTTGAGCATCCCTACAACCCCGGCTTATTGAATGAATCTTTGGTTAGCCGTGCCAGGGCGGCGCTTGATGTCAGAACAGCATTGACTTCCTAAACCTGGCTAACGACATCGAATTGCCCCATAACTGCCCAAAGCCACCCATGAGTACAAAACCAGTTTCCAGTCAAGTCTCGACGGCTCCAGCCCGTCCCAGCATCATCCAGCTGGTGATTAAAGAAAAGGGTGAGCTGTATGCCTCCTATATTCCACTGTTTAAGGATGGAGGCATCTTCGTTGGCACCCAGCGCGACTACAAACTGGGCGACGATGTCTACATCCTGTTAACGCTTCCGGATGAAACGCAACGGCACCCAGTGACCGGCAAAGTTGCTTGGATCACGCCTGCTCTAGCTGCCGGCAATCAAATGCAAGGTATCGGCGTGCGGTTTCCTGCAGATGAAAAATCGCGTGCGCTCAAAGCAAAAATCGAGGAAATTCTGGGATCTCACTTAGGTTCAAACAGACCTACTCAAACAATATGAATGTTATCTACATAAATTTAAATAAATGTATACAGACTCGCATTGCCACTTAAATTCAGCAGAGCTGAAGGAAAATTTACCAGCGGTCATGCAAGCGATGAAAGCTGCTCAAGTAGAAAGAGCGCTTTGCATCTGCACCACACTTGAAGAATTTCATTCAGTTCACCAACTGGCACTTGAACATGCGAATTTTTGGTGCACGGTTGGCGTCCATCCTGACAATGAAGGTGTTCAAGAAGCAAGCACGCAAGTTCTTGTTGAACTCGCAAGCCTTGACAAAGTTGTGGGGATAGGTGAAACCGGCTTGGATTACTTCCAACTTGGAGAGCGCTCGGTTGCCGACATGCAGTGGCAACGTGATCGTTTCAGGGTGCACATCAGAGCAGCATTAATTTCTGACAAGCCCTTGGTTATCCACACTCGAAATGCATCCAAAGACACCCTTGCCATTTTGAAGGAAGAGGGCGGCAAAGCCAGTGAACGTCAGCCAGTTCGAGGCGTGTTTCATTGCTTTACGGAAACAAAAGATGTTGCGCGCGAAGCACTGGACCTAGGTTTTTATATCTCGTTTTCTGGCATCCTGACCTTTAAAACTGCTGACGATATCCGAGAAGTTGCGAAGTTTGTGCCAATTGACCGACTGCTTATCGAAACCGACAGTCCTTACCTTGCACCCATGCCATATCGAGGAAAAACCAACAATCCGTCCTATGTCCCATTGATTGCAAAGCAACTAAGCCTAATCAGACCTGAATCCTTAGAAGCGATTGCACATGCTACAAGTCAAAATTTTGATCAGTTGTTTACCGATGTCAAAACGTCACTGGAAACTGTATGAGGAATTTCAAGAAATTTTGGGTCGCGTTTTTTTTCATCGCCTGCAACCTCGCTTACGCCGGTTCGTACGAAGATTTCTTTCATGCGGTGGCTCAAGACGATTCGAACCAGATAAAAAAACTGCTGGCTAGAGGCTTCGATGCAAATACACCTGATCCAGCAGGCCAGACTGGTCTGCACCTCGCATTGAGCGAGCCATCCCCCAAATCTGCTTTGATGTTGATTGAATGGCCAAAGACGGACATAAACAAGTTGAATTTGCAGGGAGAAAGCGCGCTGATGATGGCAGCAATCAAAGGACACATAGATTTGGCTGCAAAGCTGATAGAAAAGAAAGCCGATGTCAACAAGACTGGCTGGACGCCGCTGCATTACGCTGCCAGTGCGGGGCATGTAAACATCATCAGTTTGTTGCTCGAAAACAGCGCCTACATTGATGCCGAGTCACCGAATCGCACTACACCGCTGATGATGGCTGCCAAGTATGGTTCAAGCGCATCTGTCACGTTTTTGCTTAATCAAGACGCAGACATTAGTCTTAAAAATGAGCAAGGTTTCACGGCCCTTGATTTTGCGCGTCAGGGCGGAAAACCGGAAGCAATAGAAGTCATCAGGGCTCGAATGAAAAAAACGTCTTCGTCTGGAAAATGGTGACTTTGCCAACTTTGAAATGTAGGGTGCACGAATTTCCACGATGTATATTATGTTAACTTAACTCCAATGAAATTTGTTTGGTATGGATTCGCAGTAGTTATTTTGCATTGGAGAAATTGAATACTGAACCTTTGTGTTGCTTGGTAATATCTTTTAGATTGTTGTGTGTTAATAGATACGTAAATTACGTTCATTACCAAGATCACTGGCTGTTAATGCAGGCATTTGTTTTAGAGGGCTCGTCAGTTGAGTCTTAGTACATGACGAGCAGCAGTTTCTATGTGTCAGCGAATTCAACCTACGTCTAAACAGCAGGCTTGTGCCTACGCTATTACTGTGGGTTTATGCTTTTTTCGTGAGCGTAATTTCATTGAAGTTCGAACTTTTCGAACTGGAAATGAACAAGGAAATTTGATGTCACTGATCCCAAAGCGCAATGGGTCTTCTCCACGAGGAACGCCTGTTGCAGTGAAAAATAATCAGGAAAAAAATCACCAATTAGATTTTTTTACAGTGGGCGTTTCATCAGTTCTCACCAGTAGTCAAGGCGTGCAAATCGCTGACAACCACAACTCGCTCAAGGCCGGTGACAGTGGTCCTACTCTGCTCGAAGACTTCATCCTGCGAGAAAAAATATCCCATTTTGGTCACGAACGCATAGTAGAAAGAGTTGTGAATGCGCGTGGTTGCGGTGCTCATGGCTATTTCAAGCTTTACAAATCAATGGTGCAGTACACCAGCGCCGCATTTCTGCAGGATCCAGACGTAGAAACTCCTGTTTTTGCACGCTTTTCCGGCTCTTCAGGATCTCAAGGGTCTGCGGATACGGTGCGTGATGTTCGGGGCTTCGCGGTAAAGTTTTACACCAAGGAAGGCAATTACGACTTGGTGGGCAACAACATGCCTGTCTTCTACATACAAGATGCCATTAAATTTCCCGACTTGATTCACGCCTTGAGGCCTGAACCAAATCACGAAATGCCCCAGGCAAGCAGTGCGCACGATACTTTTTGGGATTTCGCGTCATTGGTTCCTGAAATCACGCACATGCTCATGTGGACCATGTCTGACCGGGCGCTGCCCCGAAGCTTTCGCATGATGGAAGGTTTTGGTGTTCACGCATTTCGGTTTATTAATGCGCGAGGAATTGCTTTTTTCGTGAAGTTTCATTGGAAACCGAAATTAGGCGTTCACGGACTTGCATGGGACGAGGCGCAAAAAATTGCCGGCAAAGACCCAGATTTTTTACGTCGCGACCTTTGGCAGTCGATTGAAGCAGGAAGTTTTCCAGAGTGGGAACTTGGAGTGCAAATCGTCGATTCGGGCCGAGAGGATGAGTTAGGTTTTGATATTCTTGATCCGACAAAGTTGATTCCCGAATCTCAAATACCCGTCCACACCATCGGTAAGATGGTCTTGAACCGCAATGTTGACAATTTTTTTTCTGAGACTGAACAAGTAGCTTTTCATCCAGGAAACTTGGTTCCGGGTATCGACTTTTCGAACGATCCTTTACTGCAAGGCCGTTTAGGCTCCTACACTGATTCGCAGTTGACGCGGCTGGGTGGGCCGAACTTTCATCAACTTCCAATTAACCGCAGTGTTTGCCCAGTTCATAATTTCCAGCGTGGTGGAATGCATCAACACGTCATCAACAAGGGGCGGGTCAGTTATGAGCCAAACACCCTTGGCAGTGATATTGAATTTAGGCTAGATGGGGCCACTCAAGGCTTTCAGTCTCATTCCAGCCCGGTTGATGCAGTGAAGTTGCGTCGTCGAAACCCATCATTTGACGACCATTTTTCACAGGCTAAGCTGTTTTGGAACAGCCAAAGTCTTAGCGAAAAAGACCATATCGTCTCGTCATTTAAATTTGACCTGTCTAAGGTGGACATACCCAGCATTCGCCAAAGAATGGCTGATAACTTGGCTCATGTGGATCTGAAGCTTGCGGCACGAGTGGCTTCGGCTTTAGGAATTAATACGCCAAATCCAAAGGCAGCGGCTGGACGACTAGGATTTCGGGACCACCAATTCGACAGCAAGATCAAAGAAGACGCCACATTGAGCATGGTTGCACGACCAGGTGCAGGAATCAAAACTCGGAAAATTGCAATGCTGGTAGCTGACGGCGTGGATGCTCCTGCATTAAGGCGACTGATTTTGGATCTCACTGCAGCTGGTGCCGTGTGCAAGCTCGTAGGCGCGCAGCTTGGAAGCATTGGCACTGTGAGTGGCAAGCAGCTCAATATCGATCACTCTTTCATCAATATGCCGTCAATTATGTTCGACGCGGTCGTGATTCCCGGTGGTGAGCAAAGTGTTGCGACTTTATTAAGCTTAGGTGAAGCTGTTCACTTTGTTCTGGAAGCTTATAAACACTGCAAGACCATTTGCACGATCAACGAGGGTGCCCAGTTGCTTGCGACTTTAGGATTTACAGCCAAGAAAAACCTAGAATTGATTGATGTTCCGACGGCAGGTGTATTGTTGGCAGACGCTCGAAAGGTACTTGACGGACAAGTCTCTACAGACCTCATTGCAGCTATTGCACTTCATCGTCACTGGGATAGATTAAACGTAGAAGCTGTTCCGGCGTAAAGGAGTTACTTTCTAAAAGGCTGCTGCATAGCGGGCTGTAAAAAAACACTCTATTCATGCAAGGTGAAGTTAATCGTCGGCGCGTCAAAATCTTCAAATGAAGCGCCTAGGATGATTTCTCCGTTCATCAACAATGCACATTCCTGACGACGTAGTAAGACAACTGATTCGGTGTTTGAAAATCTCACCCAGGTTCCGTAACTGCTGAGGTCTTTTAAATAAAACCGACCAGTCCGCCAATCAATCATGGCATGTATGCGGGACACTTGCGGGTCTTGTATAACAAATTGAGCATCCGCATCGCGCCCTAGAAATACAGGGAAGTCGGTGCCATTAAACCGCGTCGTCAGATTTAACGAGGTTAATTCAATGCCGATGGGTTTTACGCCGTTTAAGACAGTTGGCGTCGCTGTCAAGCTTGCAGGAACCGTAAAAAATTCCGAAAGAACCTCGTCTTGCCATTCCACTCGATGTACGACGCAGGATTCGCTTCGACCACGGATGAGCATTGGACCCAGACACCGGGCACGCAGCTGATAAAACGCAGGAATATCTTGAATGACACTGTCGCTGACCAGGATTTGCCCAGAGCCTGAAAGATCACTTAAACGCGACGCAACATTGACAGCATCCCCATAGCAATCGCCATTTTTCTTGATGACTTCGCCTCTGGCCATTCCCACTTGAAGATGCATTTTTAATAGAACTGGCGAGTTCGCGATTCGATCTTGATGAATTTTTTGAAGCTCACTAGCAGCTTCAATCGCTTTGACGCTTTCTCGAAACACGATCAACATCCCATCGCCGAGGCACTTCACAACGTGCCCGCCATGAACTTCGCACACCGAACCTATCCACTGAGTTAGCTGGGTAATTACACGGGTGGCCTTTACATTCCCTAATGCTTCAAAAACACCAGTACTGCCTGTGAGATCTGCAAAGACGACGGTAAATTCTGCCATGAGATTTTAATAATTTTTTTAGTAGTGAAGCAAAAAGAAATTTCAATTCAGTGGTGATGACCCCATAACAAAAAAGCTTCTTTACTTTCAACGGTGAGCGTAACTGGAAGACCCACGGGAAGTAAAACTTTAGTGGCTACGTGTCCAAAAGGAAGATTAGTCAGCACCTTTGCATCAACCAGGTTTTGCAGCCAGCTGACCACGCTGGGCAGTTTGTAGCCCTTGTCATTCGACAACAAACGGTAATTGGTGAATTGGCCAAAAATAATGGCTTTTTGCTGCGCCAAAATCCCGGCATGTAAAAGCTGGGTGAGCATACGTTCTATTCGATATGGATGCTCTCCAATGTCTTCGATAAACAAAATCCCGCCTTTGACCATTGGCAAATAAGGTGTCCCAACCAGCGAGGCCAGCATTGTTAAATTGCCACCCCAAAGCACTGAGTTTTCAATGCTGTAAATATCATTCGCTGCCTGTACGCCCGTAGCGTTAGCAACTTTAGCCATGTTGTTTTGGGCTTTCTTTGGTAATCTCCAGCCAGTGCCCTCACCCTGCCCTGTGATTAAGTCGTCGAAACAGGCTTCCATGACGTCGTCTGATCCATCGACAGCTCCAAAATCCTCTCCTAATGCTGGTCCGGCCCAGCTTACCGAGCCAGTTTTTGCGAGCAGAGCCATTTGAAATGCAGTGAAGTCACTAAATCCCACAAACTGGGTTCCGTTATCGATGGCTTTTGCAACGGCCTGGTAGTTAATGCTGGACAGTATTCGACTTAATCCATATCCGCCTCGGGAAATAATTGCAATATCTGCCCCGCTATTTGCTGCTCGGTGAATCGCAGTCAACCGACTCTCATCGTCACCGGCGAATCGCAAATGAGTTGAAAGCGCCGCACTGTCCACTTCGACCTCATAGCCTAAGGTAGTCAGTCGACTAAGTCCACGTTTGAAGGCTGTTTTATCGCGAACAGCACTTGAGGGCGAATAGATGTAGATGTGTTTTTTCAAGTTTTTAAATATCTCACCGTTAACATTTTCGAATCATTTTTAATGTTTTCTATTGTCTTTAATGAAATTAATGTAGATTACATTCAAATAAAGGAGATGAATACGTTTTGCCTTACCAACATATTGGTGTTTTCAAGAAATAAACTTACGACGTAAGATTTTGAAAACGACAGAGCTGGTTAACTTCTCCAATAATGCTGCCAAAACTGTTCGGCCTGACGCTGAAGTTCAAGGCTGTCATTAGCTCGCAAAAAATTTTCTTTGTTCGCAAAAGCACGTTGGCCGGAACGAAAACTCTGCATAGGAAAAGGAGCGTCATAGGCTTTGGAGATTTCATCACCCTGCTGACACAGGGCATCGTTAACTGC
>Ga0326733_1000449_pt1 | contig 11883 bp, 18 predicted proteins | sample 14_GP2_308_FD_207946 | JGI IMG/M metagenome (GOLD analysis project Ga0326733, IMG submission 207946) | Glacier ice microbial communities from Ngari, Tibet, China - 14_GP2_30.8 | ecosystem: Environmental > Aquatic > Freshwater > Ice > Glacier | place: China: Ngari, Tibet | collected 2018-07-17 | reverse complement strand
AGATGCACGCTACTATTCAGACGACGAATTGAAAGAGCTTGGCTTCACAGGATTTGAAGACGACAACTCAGAAGACTCCTTCCTAGCAGAGCATGGCGGGGCTGAGAGCGACTGTGACATGATTAGTAGTCAGATTGCTGCGTTGCAGAGTTTGAAGATTGCTATTCGGGGTGAGTGATGAACATCGGCCTAGACTACGACGACACCTTCACTGTTGACCCTCAAGGTTGGGCGTCCTTTGCCAACATGATGACAGACCGAGGCCACAAGGTTTACATTACTACGTGGCGGGACGAAGCAGAGTGTGTGAGGGTGATGTATGAAATGCAATATTGGAAAGTGGATATTGAACGTATTTGCCCACTTAACCATAAAGCTAAGGCTAAAACAATGTGGGAGGGGTTTGGTGTAATTATTGATGTGTGGGTTGACGATAATCCACGCTCAGTAATTCAAGATATGTTGACACTTTAACATTGACAAAGAAGCGCCTACGTGATATAATAGCTGTCCCTCAAGTAATAAGCACAACAAAATGAAAGGTGTTAATGACAGCAAATATTAAAACTTGGAAGGACGGTTACGTAGATGAGTACCCAGAATTCTCAAAGTTGGCAGACGAACAGATTAAAATCTTTTGGCCGTGGAACGAGATTAATGTAGCCAAAGATAAGCAAGACCTGCTTGTAGGCATGACTGAGGCTGAAAAGCATGGCGTAATTACGACACTTAAGCTTTTTACAAAGTATGAACTTTACGTAGGTAATGAGCATTGGGGTAATCGTATTGCCAAAGCATACCCCCACGTTGGTGTACAACGTATGGCAGCAGCTTTTGCTCACGTCGAGCTTAATAGTCATGCACCGTTCTACAACGAAATTAACAAAGAGCTTGGCCTAGCAAACTACGAGTTCTACACAGAGTATTTGAACGACCCTGTGTTGTCAGAACGTATGAAGTTTATTGATGGCATTATCAGCAACCCAGATGATGAGTTGTCCACAGCAGTGTTCAGTGTTGTAGAGGGTGGAGTGTTGTACGGACAGTTTGCTTATCTGAAACACTTCCAGAGCCAAGGTAAGAACAAGATTCAGAATGTTAATCGCGGCCTGAATATGTCGGCCCGAGATGAAAATCTCCATGCCATTGGAGGTGCAGCACTGGTACGGCAGGCTCTTAAGGAGCAGGGGCGTACCGAATATGAAATGGTTCAATTCCGACAAGCTGTTAGGGAAGCTATCGAAGTTATTTACCAACATGAGAAAGCTATTAATGCGAAGCTGTTTGAAAAAGGTAATGTAGACGGCGTGACACTAATTCAACTTGACCACTTCTCAGAAAGCCGCCTTAACTTGTGCGCTGATAATGTAGGCGTTGAGCGCAACTACCAAGTTAAGTACAACCCAATTGCAGATTGGTTCTATAAAGGTATCAACGACTACCAGATGAACGATTTCTTTCAAGGTGTTGGTCGTGAGTACCAACGTGATTGGTCTAAAGAACGTTTTATCTACAAGAAGGGTTAAGATGGAAAGTATTTATGATAAGCTAAGCACTGAGCGTAAGAAGCTACAAGAGCAAGGTGAGATGGCCGATTGGTGGAGTACAGGTGCTTGGCAGTTGTTCAAGGGTAAATACTTGTACGAAGCTAAAACTCCGAAAGAGCAATACAAGCGGATTGCTAAGACTCTGGCACAATATATCGAGGGGACTTACCCCGACTGGTGGAAAGCCGATGGCTTCACTACTTGGGAAGACGCCTTCTTCAATGAAATGTGGAGTGGCAATCTCTCAGGTAGCACACCTGTTATTAGCAACACTGGTACTAATCGGGGTATGTCTGTTTCGTGTTCAGGCAATGTTATACCAAACAGTATTGAAGGTATTTACAGTGCCAAGCGTGAAGTTGCTGTTCTTACGAAGCATTCTTTTGGTACAGCATCTTACTTAGGGGAGGTGCAGCCACGAGGTAGCATAACTTCTAAAGGGCAAACTAGCGCAGGTATTCTCCCTGTTATTAAGGGATTTGTCTCTGATATGGAGTATGTCGCGCAGGGTGGTCGCCGAGGTGCATGGGCAGCTTACATCCCCATCACTCACGGGGACTTTAACGAAGTCGTGCATTATCTTGAAGAGGCTCCAGATGGCTTGAATATTGGTTGGTGCATCAAAGACAGCTTCACCGAGTCTTTGGAGAGTGACGATGCAGATGCGAATTACCGCTTTCAAACTGCTATGACAACTAAGATGAAGACAGGTAAGGGGTACTTCTTCTTTGAGGATAAAGTGAATGCTCGTCGCCCTAAGATGTATGTTGACCGAGGCTTAAAAGTTGTTGCGCCACAACTATGCAACGAAATACACTTGCATAGCAGTGAAGACTTGACCTACACGTGTGTGTTGTCTAGCCAGAATCTTATCCATTGGAAGCGTATTAAAGACTCCAAAGCCACATTTATCGCCACAGTGTTCTTGGATTGTGTAGCAGAAGACTTCATCCAGAAGGCAGATGGAATCAAAGGGCTTGAGAAGGCTGTCAAGTTCACTAAACTTAGTCGTGCATTAGGTCTTGGTGTCTGCGCTTTCCATACATACTTGCAACAAGAGCGTATCCCTTTTGAGTCGTTTGAAGCTCATATGTGGAATAACGAAGTGTTTAAGCACATCAGTGAGCAAAGCCTAGAGGCGTCTCAGTGGATGGCTGTAGCTCTAGGGGAGCCTGAATGGTGTATTGGGTATGGTGTGCGTAACTCTCACCGCTTGGCAATCGCCCCAACTAAAAGTAGTGCGCTTCTTATGGCGGGTGTTTCTGAGGGGATTAACCCTGACCCAGCTATGACTTACACACAGCTTACGCCAGCAGGGGAAGTAGACCGAGCTAACCCTGTCTTGCTCCAGCTTATGAAGGATAAGGGTGTGTATGATAAGAAGCACATGCAAGAGCTTACCGATGCGCAAGGCAGCGTGCAGAAAGTAGACTGGCTGACAGATGAAGAGAAGGTTGTGTTCAAGACAGCTTTTGAGATTGACCAGTTGGCTATCCTACGATTGGCAGCGTCTCGGCAGCGTTACATCTGTCAAGGACAGAGCTTGAATCTATTTTTCAGTGCTGACGAAGACGAAGAGTACATTGCAGAGGTTCATAGCGAGGCGTTTAAGAATCCTATGATCTTGGGATTATACTACTGTTACAGTAAGGCTGGTGTCACTGCATCTAAAGGTGAATGTGCAGCCTGTTCATAAATAGTGCTTGCAACAGCTTCAATAACACTGTACAATTCTGTTATTGAAGCTTATTTAGGAGAACGTAATGAAGTGGTTGTGGAACTGGCGCGGAACTATCGCACCTACTGACGTAACCTTACCCAGCCCTGCAAAGGCTAACACGCCGATGCAGCTTAAGAAAGGTATCAGCGAGCCTGTAATTACTCTCCTAGATGAGCTTAAGAAGGACGTGTGGGAAGTTGTGCATCATAAACCTCAAATAGGTGGCAGTGGCAGTTCGTGGACGCTAACTCATGTTTATAAGGAAGCTGTAACTTTCTATGTATTTCAAAATGCAAGTTACGATAACGTATCATGGGATTTGTATGGTGCCTACTGGATGACAGATGCTGAGAAGGGAGTAGTGTTAGAGTTGTGTAAATTTGTAGTAAATTCGCAACAAGAGCTAAAAGTTGCTTTAGATAAAATTAATAACAGGAAGGCGTTCGCAAGAGCACTAGGAGTAAAAGATGAAACTAATTAAATCCCTAGCAGCAATCCTCTGGTGCGCTGTGATGATTGTTGTACGACTATTCCTCTGGATGGTTGTTATTCCAGTGGCTGCTGTAATCACTGTAGTGGTGTTAGTATTTGTAGGATGTGTCGGGTATAGTGCCCATAATTGTTATGAACAGATTAAAGGAATGAAATGAGCATTGCACGCAATGAAGGTGAATCCTTCGCAGCATTCAAAGAGCGTCGTGAGGAAGATAATTATCAGACACAGCAGGCTCTGAAGCCTAAGATGTTTTGGGATAGTATTATGGAAGGAACATACGTGAAGGGTGACGACGCATATATTGCCAAGCTGAACAAAACTAAGCATGGTCGCAAACAACTGACGGAGAAGATTTAATGAGAGTCGCTTCTGATGTTGGCGACGTAGGTTTCGCCAATTTCCTTGCAGGGCGTGAGGAAGGTTGCTTTTTCCGAGTTACCGTAGACGGTGTGGAGATTATTGCTGCGGACGTAGCGGACGAAGAAGCCGGTTATGTTATTGCTGCCGTGCAGCCTTACGAAGTTAATGAAGATCATTCTATCAAGAAATACACCGTTCATGGTGAAGTTGTAATCACAAAATTTAAAGAGGAAAAATAATGACTGTACTAACTGTAGACGTAGATGGAACCAACGTAACAATTGACTCGGCACTGATGCGAGGTTGGACTGAAGAGGCTCATGGCTATCTTCGTAAGATTGAAATTCTGAATGAAGATTTCAAGCTGTTGGTAGAAACTGTCTCAGAGACTACGAAGCTTCCGAAAGCTAAGGCCAGCAAGTATTTGAAGAATCATTTCAAGAGTGTCAACAAAGAGTTTAAGGCTCAGGCAGACCTCTTCGAGGCTATTGACAATGCTGTGGGGGAGTGATGGAGTCAATTATCCCTGTTCCTCATTTGATAGGTGGCAACTGCTTCAACGTATCGTCAGGGGAGATTAAACGAGTTTATGACACCTGTGAATCTGGTGCCCTTGTCTCCGTAGAGTTTGAACAGACAGGACAAGCTATCTACCCCCTTTATGCACCAGTGGGTCAAATCTATTATCGTTATAAGAAATCTAAATAGCAAAAAGCCCCGCAATCCTGTGAAGGACTCGGGGCACAAAACTCTCACACGAGAGTGCCTTCTACCGGAAGGTGAGCGGTTAGGGCTTGGTTAAAGCCTCAATTAGTTTACTGTGCTTATCCGCACATTCGTGATACACAGAAGCATTCGCCACAATGTTCTGCAACATATCCTTGCCCGTAATGCCTTCCAGCTTGTTCAGGGGAAGGCATTTTGTCATTAGCGATGCAGGAGGTTTAACTTGTGCCGGTGGTACTGTGGCACAGCCTGTTAGGGCCACTAAGCATACTGCGATAAGCCACTTCATAGCACCCCCTCCAAAGCCTTATTAGCGGCATCTAAGCCGTCCGCGTCAACGCAACTTGTGGAGTACACAGGGCGATCTACAATCTTCTCTACACGCTTTACAATCGTCTTATAGACAATCTCCCTACTAGCCTTAGCCACCTCATACTCAGCCGCCAACGTATCATACTTCTCCTGCTGAGCTTTGTCAGCCTTAGCTTGTACAATAGCTTGCTCAGCCTTATACTGGTCTACCGCCCTATCCCCCACGTAGTCATACGCAAAGAACAGTCCTGCCAGTACGAGCAAGAGTGCTGCTATCCTAATTTGCCAGAACAACATCTTTATTCTCCTTGGAGTCTGTCTTCATACCTAATGCAATGCCTAGTGCTGCGAGCATTACACCGTAGGCTGTTCCAAACTCTACAATTACAAATGGGGTTTTGAGGATCAGTACGCTAAATCCCGACATCCATAGTGCCCAGACAAACCCACCAATTGCCAGCAAACGGATGGGGCATATCGTATGGTTGTTAGGCTCGCTAAATATATCGAATAGCCACTTCTTAAGTTTCTTCATATCATTTACTCAGGAAAAGGTTGCGCTCCACTTCGCGGCGCTTGACAAGACCATCTAGAATCTTACCTTGAGCTTTGCACCAGAGCGGGAATCCATTAGCTGCGCCATAAATATCACCCGCAGCAATCTCTTTCGCCACTGTGGATGTCTTGTAAGCGCCAAGGCCAATGTTGTAGCACAAACTAGTCACAGCAGCAATCTGCGAAGGACTCATGTTAGCAAGCTTAGGGGAAGCCTTAATAGCGCCCTCCATAAACTCTGCTACGTGCTTCTCAAGCTCAGCGTCAGCCTTCTGTTGCGTCCATTCCATGCTGTGTGTAATACCTTGTGTATTCCCGTAGCCGATTGTGAACGGAGCACCTGAGAGAGCTTTGAAGTTATCTGGCAAGTCTTTCCACTTAAGGTCGCCCTTCATATATTTGTGGAGCATGTTGTTACGTGCGAGTGCCCCGTACAAAGGGCTGGCGGGGTCCGGATAACTGATAAGATTGCAACCCTCAAAATTACGGATAATCTTGCATGCGATTTTTAGTGCTAGGGAATTCATATATTTGTCCTTGATAGAATTTATAATGGGCCACTCTTGGAGGTGGCTTGTGAGTCTTGTTAGTTGGTGTGATTACCGTTATGATTCTGACGGTTATCAATTTGATTGTTCAACCTGTTTTCAATCCGAATCACTCCGTCTGCTACGCTCTTAACACTTTGATTGAGGCTACTAACAGCATCAGTCAATTTGTCGTTAGATACATAAGTAACAGCTACGTGCGTCTTGTATATGAGTAAATCTTCATGGGTACGATCAGCCTTAGCCTTCAATTCCCGATAGAGCCAACCACCGACTGTGAAGGATAAACTTACCACTGCGTAAAATACTAATTGCCAGTCAATCATGGGTGAAACCCTTTCGCACTACATTAAAAGACTAGAGAAATTCTAGTCCCTACAAGCCTGCGGGTTTTGGGCAGGCTGCATATAATTACTCACCATCTACAAAATACAACCTCAAGCCTTGCTTTAAGGCTTCCTTAACTACACATGCTGGCACTGCCCTTGGGCCAAGCTCTAATCCTGATTTACGCCTTGCTGTAATCGTGTACTCGGCACATTGGAAATTGTCGTCAGCACCTATCTCAAGCTTATCCAAATATCCCATAACAGCTTGCCACTTAGAATACTTAGCCACTCCCACTTTACTTAGCAGGTATTCTAATTCCTCATCTTGCATTGGAGTGCGGGTAGGTATAACATAGAACGAATCTTTGGCGAAGTTACTAAGGGGCACAAGCCTAACAACAGGTGTAACAGACTCGGCAAGAAATACGCGACCACCAATTTTCACCACTACACCTACGTGCGTGTACTCAGAAAACGAGAACAAGCGCACAGCCATGACCTGCAAATCATAAACACTTGCCCATTTGTAATGAGAGAATACGATGATGTCACCGCTCTCCAAACTGTCCCTACAGTCAGAATACTTATAGGTCATAGCGATTCCACTTCCAGCGGTGTCGAATAAATCAAATAATCCCTACTAGCAATCGCACTCATGCTAGTAAACTTCCCATACACAATATGGGCCTGTTCCAAGTTGTCATCGTCATTATCTGGATGCAGGCTAAGAAACACTGGAGAGCCTGTTCCACAATAACTGACAATCTTCCAAATAGCTGCCCTGTCCACTGGCAGCAAAGCTGTTAAGCTCACCGACAACTTCTTATACCTAGCACCTACATCTGTGTGCAGGTTGCCCGCATCGCTGCGGAAGTTCTTGGACATATCCTCCATCATCAAACTAGCGCCGTATTCAGCGTTGTATGTGGGGGAGAAATATGCACCAATAACAATCCTTGTAGCTTCCAAGTATCCTTGCAGATTGTTCGTATCCACTATGTCCACTGTAACCCTGCGAGCACTCTGCACAGGAATGTACACAGAGGCTGCTACACCGCCCCCGTAGGCGTAAGCACTGGAAGACTGTGCCAACGTAAGCCCTTGCACTTTGATGGCCGTAGAAGGGCAGCAGAGCAGCGTAGCAGAGGTGTAGATGAGGTTGGTGCCTGCTGTGTCTGAGTAGCACTTAACAAGCATCGTAGCCGTAGGGCTAAAGTTACAGAATGGGAGGGCTACACAAGATACGCTTTGCAGGGTGCTCCACGTAGCTGTAATGGAACAGCTTGTTATGGTGGCAGCACTCCTCCACACCTCACTTTTGCTATTCGTGAGAAGGTTGGCTGCTGTGATTGCTACACTGGTTGCTGAAAGTGTGCTACTATCTGCCAGATTGTCCCAGACAATTCTTAATGCGTTTTCTGCCATACAATCCTTTTAGTTTTTAAGTAGTCCACACAATCGCTGCCACTTGCTCAACTGTGGTGGCGTCTGCAAGCTGCGCCTTTAACGCCTGCGCTTTGGCGAAGTTCTGTTGCCCCTGCTGCACCATAGCAAGATAGAAATTAACCCATGTGGCCTTGTCTGGTATTGGAATGTATGTGTTATCTACCGCTTTCCACTCTATGATAGGTACACTACCTAGTAGGGAAACTACACCATTCACAGCGTCTATGTCAGAGCGGGAGAGTTCATCACAAGCCACTTGCCTATTAGAGAAAGTGAAAGTGCTGCGGTTTGCTATAAGACGCCGAGAATTAATCTCGCCATTCTTGTCCGCTTTGAGTTTCACCAAACTAGCAGTTTCTACCCAAGCTGCTGCCCCGTTAATCCAGTGCAATACTTGAGAAGGGCGGCTACCTGAAGGCCATCCCAGAGGAAATGGTGTGGGGTTCTCCACTACAATGTCATTTCCACAATCAAAGCCCTCTCCCTCTGGTAGGCTGAACATCCCAACAACTTTATTGCTATTGTCTAACCTAAGATATTGCTTCATCATGCAGCCGTCCCAAATTGAGTTGAAACATTGCGGGTAGCAGTTGCCACTCGATTATCAGCGTCTGTCACTGTCAGCGTGTATTTACCAATGATTCGCGTATTAAAAGCCGACACTTTAGCACTGACTCCAGTTACGGAGTTTGTGTCCGCACTGGCAGACAACACACCTGTGCGGTCACTTGGATCAGTGTCAGAAACAACACCATTCCACAAGTAGGTGAGGGGTGCTCTCCCACCTGTAACAGATGCTGTTAGTGTACCTATGGAGGTTGTGTTCAAGCTGTTAGGGACACCAGAACTCAAAGTCCCTGTGATGGCAACAGAGAATGGTGCAAGCTGCACACCACCCACATACTCCATAGTAGTGCCGTCAAAGGTGAGTCGATTACCTGTTGGATTACCTATAGACAGTTTAGGAACGCCACCAATAAAACTCAGGTGCCATCCTGTGCCAGTGTTATACGCAGTTTGACCAGAAGATATTGAGCCGCCTGCTGCAATCGTAACACCTCCAAACGATCCATAAGCTGCGCCCAACTGCCCAGCAAACGTCGGGTCGCCCGATGTAGGTACTGAGAACTTGACAACTCCCCCTTGTACTCCGAAGAAACCTGTTGGGCTATGGTAGCTGCCGTTTGTTGTGGTTCCTGCGAGGATAGAGCCTGATGTGGAAATCGTTACGGTGCCTGTGAGGGTGCTTGCTGCTGCGGCGTTTAGTTTTGTGGCTAGGCCAGTGGTAACGTGGTTGATGGCAGCGTTTGCGGCTACGCCCTCTGCGTTGCTTGACAGTGGCACAAAGCGCACGCCGCAAACGCCGGGGAACACCCCGTAGAACGAGCTATCAAAAAACAAGGGTGCTGTGATACTCACGACAACTGTGCGAAGGACAACCCCGTTTTTCTCGTACGTCACTTTGCTGCCGTCATATTTTACAGCAATCATATCGCCTGCAAGGTACGTCCCGAGCGCCCCGCGAGAGTTGTTGGACTCGTAGCAATCCAAGCCTCCCGAGGTATTTAGGTGGACAGCGAAATCAATACTGGTCCAGTTCGCGTCAGTGGTCGGGTCAGTGTTCAAGCCAAAAATAACGTTCGTATTTCCGAAGGCAATGACGCTTGCAAACGCGCCACCGACAAAGCCGTGAGGGGTGTAGACCTGCTGGTCCCATGCGGCGCTATCCGCGAGCGTGCGCCGCATGGTGTTGCCCTCGACAAGCACGCCCGAGCTGGCGATAAAATTGATGTCGGAGCTTGCATTCAAGTCCCCCGTATAAGAGTTGCGGTCAAGGTCCAGAACCCACGGAGAAAACGAGTTAGTGAAACCTCCCGCATTGACCGTGTACCTGCGATACGTTTGTTTATCCACGAGGGCATACTGATACAGGCCGCCCCCGGAATTATTCGAAAATTGCTTCACAGTTTCTAACGTAAAATACCCGCTCACCGAAGTGAACCCAAACGTCGATCCGGTTTTAAACTGCCGAGTGGTGCCGACCGGGTAGTCCAGCGGGTGGTCGTCCCGATCACGAGCACCGAAAAATGGCCCGTTGCCCATGTCAATTGTTGGCAGGGCTGTTACCTGACCACCACCCCCCCCACTCAGAACACCTGTGGAGCTTATTGAAACAAGGTTATTCTTCGTCCCCGGAGCCTCATATCCAGTAGCAAGCGGAACTCCAACTCCTACGATTGCATTACCTGCTGCGTCCCTAACAACCAAGCCGTTCGTATTAACCTTAGCAGATGTCACAGAGCCATTAACAATAAGATTGCCATCAATGACCACACCATTATCTACCCAAGCACTCCCTGTCCATTTCTTTTCAGATACAAAGGTTGTTCCATTAGAGATAGTCACTACGTCATCTAGGACATTAGCACCGGGGGTGGCAGCGTCAGCAACAGTGTCTGACCAAACACTTCCTACCGCGTAATAGTGCCCTGCGCCGCGCACACCATTGTCGCCCGGAACGCCATTGTCACCCCTAAACTTGCTCCATACATAATCTGTCTTAAGAGTGGATTCGGTAGCTGTTGTCTTATTTACAGCCAAGCCAATATAGAGGGTTCCACTATTAGGTACATCGTACAAACTTGTTCCGTCAGCGAAGTCCGAATATTTGAGCCAAGTGTAAGTTGTTACTCCGTCTGCCCCATTGTTACCCGGCAAACCTTGGCCACCTTGAAAAAGAGACCAAGTGTAATCAGAAGCAATTGTAGATTCTGTGGCAGTGGTCTTATTCTGAGCCAAACCAATATACGTCATACCCGTAGGATCGTCTGTCAATCCTGCACCAGCAGCAGATGTGCCATACTTGATCCAAGTGTATGTAGTAGTTCCCGCACCAGCAGCGCCATCAACAACTTTACCTACTACGGATGACGTGCTGAAAACAGTGCCACGATAAGTGAGGCTTGCAGTAACCGTGCAGCTAGACCCCGGCATGTTAGACGCCAGCAATACACAAGTGTTGCCACTAATGCTTGTGAGTGTTCCGCCAGATGCACTGAAGGCTACAATACCCTCCAGCCCGCCGAAAAGCCTAGCTGTGAATGTAATACTCGTAGGGGTAGCAACCCCTCCAGACGAGATTTGGAAAATGGGTGTGGTGCTGTCAAGAATAATGGCAGCATTAGCCGGGGCGAGTAAACGCGGGGAGGCAGCAGCTAACAATACATCTCGTGCGTTTACGATTACACTCATAGAATAACTCCAAATTCAATTTTAGCTTCTGTCCAGTCTGTTATCTTCTCGATAATCTGCCCCCTTACGCCTGCTGATAAGTTGAAGCGGGGGTGCATCACTGTCTGAGGATCGCCAAGCTGTTCAATAATAAGAAAGGGTAGGCTGACATACTTAACCACTTTACGTTGCACACTCCACAGGTTATTCAAACGTGTAGCTTCTGCTAAGGCTGTGGCTTGAGTCAGTAGCAGCGTATCAATAGCAGCAGGGTCTGTGAACCGCTTGTACTTAATGGCAACTGCGCTATCTGCAAACGTCTCACTCAAATACTCTTGCCCAAACAACTCAATGTGGTTGGCTGGAATACCTGTCTGCAAAGCTTCTTGCACTGTCCAATTCTTGCAATAGTTAATCTTCGTAGCTGCCACCACTTCTGTCATTTCACTGATAGAGATTTCTCGTTCAAGCATGTCTGCTGAAGTCACTGTAGTGCCTGCTGAAGCTTGTGGCAGATCAAGCTTGATAATCTTCATAAGCCCTGCTACAGTCATAGCTACACGACTACCAATACTTGCTGCGAGCCTGTTACACACTTCTAGGACATTAGCCT
>Ga0326733_1000448_pt1 | contig 11888 bp, 10 predicted proteins | sample 14_GP2_308_FD_207946 | JGI IMG/M metagenome (GOLD analysis project Ga0326733, IMG submission 207946) | Glacier ice microbial communities from Ngari, Tibet, China - 14_GP2_30.8 | ecosystem: Environmental > Aquatic > Freshwater > Ice > Glacier | place: China: Ngari, Tibet | collected 2018-07-17 | reverse complement strand
TTGTTTGAATTTCTTTTCCATGCTATTGAGATATTGGATACGCTTGAAGATGGACTAATTTATTACCACTTATATTTTTTACTAAGACTTACCCGATTTTTAGGATTTTATCCCGACCGTACCTTAGAAAAATCTGCCAACTATTTCGATTTAAAAAATGGCGATTTCACTAACGAACTGCCCTTACATACAAATTTATTAGAATCGCCATTTACAGGCCATTGGGCAAATTTACTTGCGTGCAACTTCAGTGGCCTGCATAAATTAGCTATCCCTTCCGCCGAAAGGCGCATAATTCTTCAGAAAATTCTTGACTTTTACCAGCTACACGTGGAAAATTTCGGCACTATAAAATCGCATCATATTCTGGAAGAGGTGCTTAGCTAATATTTTAAAATTTATTTTGGATTATTAAAAAGAGCCCCTATATTTGCAGTCCCAAAGCGGGAGATTAGCTCAGCTGGTTCAGAGCACCTGCCTTACAAGCAGGGGGTCACTGGTTCGAACCCAGTATCTCCCACGGAAAAAGCCCTTCAAATTAAGTTTTGAGGGGTTTTGTGTTTTAAGACTAGATACATCTAGCTTCTAAATTCCTTGTTTTCTTCTAAATGTTTGTGCATTGTTTGTGCCGACGAGTAACCATAATCAAACTTTAAATGGTTTACTTAAAGCTCATCTTAGATGACAGAAAATCAAAACAAGACAAAATCTACTCTGTAATTGTAAGAATAACCTTCAACAGAAAGTCTTCAACAATTAGTACAGGCGTAAGAGTAGAAAAGGAATTCTGGGATCAAAATGCAGGGAGGATATCTACAAGCCATCCAAATAACTTAGGACTTAACACTAAAATCAGTCAGTTCTTCTTGAACGTTCAAAAGGTGGTCTTGAACCTAGAGGCGTCAGGAGCCTTCTCTATCGAAAACTTAAAACATCAGTTAGCTGATAAACCCGAAGTTAAGTGTACTAAGCAGCCCATTAGCTTTAATTCCTTTACAATGTCGCTAATCGCAGAGATGTTGAGCATAAACAAAACCGGAAATGCATTGGTATACGAAACAGCAGCCAATCGGATTTTAAAATACGTAGGTGTTAAAGTGTTATACTTCAGCCATATCGATTATACGTTGCTAGATGGATTTAAACATTCCCTTATAAAGGATCAGGTAAAGCAGAATACTATTAGTAATTACTTTAGGACACTTAGAGCGATTTATAATAAGGCTATAAAAGCAAAGTTGATTGATAGGGCGAGTTACCCATTTTTGGATGTTTCATTTAAAGCGGAACGCACTTCTAAAAGAGCAGTTGATGTTAAAGACTTAAAATTTGTTTGCAATTATAGCATTAGCACTGACTCAAGAGAGTGGCATTCAAGAAATTACTTTTTTCTAAGCTTTGCATTGATAGGAATGTCCTTTACAGACTTAGCCTATTTGACTCCTACCAACGTTTATAAAGGAAGAATAATTTACAAACGAAGAAAAACGCATAAAGAGTATAATATTAAATTGACCCCCCTTGCATTAAGAATTTTAGAGGTCTATAAGGGTAAAAGCTCCAAATATTTACTCCCTATATTATCTAATAGTGTAATTGAAGATTCAACAGAAGCTAAGAAATTAATTCGCCAATGGATTAAAACTACTAACAAGTGGATCAACAAGTTAGGGGAGAAGTGCAAGGTTGATGGAAACTTGACTACATACGTTGCCAGACACACATGGGCTACTACAGCCAAACGACTCGGATACTCTAACGAATTAATTGCAGAGGCGATGGGTCATGAATACGGTAACAAAATAACTAACATATATTTAGACACCTTCGATCAGAGTGTTATTGATGACCTTAATGAAAAGGTTCAAAGTTTCATTTAGATAAAGAGATCCTGCCATCGTGCAGGATTTTTATATTTGCTCCAATTAGCCTAGATGAATGGAACCGCAATATAAACTATCTGAAGTAAGTGATCCAATAACCGTCGATCTTAACGTTGTAGAGAAATATCACCTGGCGACCCAACACCATAAAGATCATAAGGAGAAAAAAGGGTTAAACGTAGAGGCATTCGAATCAGTGTTCTCGTACCATAAACTAATCGAGGTAACGGATGAGGGAGAGGTAGTTCACCCAGCTTACGATTTTGAAAGCATCTTAGAAGAAGCCCTACCACTTAAACACAGACATAATCTGATTTATATCATTCGAGCTTATATCAACCATGAATGGGCCTGTTATCAGAATGGGATCTTAGATGGCGATCCTAATAAGGATCAATATATAATTAGTGATTCACCAGTTGTACCAATCGATATGTTAGAATTGATGCATGAAGAATGTGAAAGACTATGGAAATTATTAACAGTAAAAGAGTCTTCCAACGCCCATATCACTCGGGTGGCAATTGATTACATTGAAAAGGACAATGATGGTAAACCTATTTTTCGAAAGGGTGCGCCTTCAAAAGCGATTCTTAGCGCTGATTTACATAATCAATTTATTGATTATGCAATATCAACCAGCTTTACACATATAAAAGAGAAATTTCACGATCATAGTCAATACATTCTACAATGTGACCAGGTTCCGAGTGCAAGTCAATTGCGTCACAGCATAGACGCATATATCAAATTCAATTTTAAATTGGAACGAGCCGATCACTTATTTAGGCAAATGTTAGCCAGAATAATTTATAACTATATATACAAAGAGTGCAATAATAGGTACTTAACCAACGAACGTGGTGAAACAGAACTTCGTAAGGAGATTCTAGACCCTATCTATATTCTATTAGCAACTCAACAAGTTATCGATTCAAACATTATATCGAGCCACACGACAGTTTATGATAGAGCTGATTACGTGAGGCGATTAATAAAACTTAAAGAGTATAAAGAAGAGGGTCAAAGAGATCCTACAGAATATTTTTTTAGGTTGATTTAGCCTGTTACAAAGCCGTTTAAGTTTTTACGACTGATCAGTCAATTAAGTAGATTTAAGTCGCCAATTCCCTTTTCTGAACTTTGACGTAGTGTTTTTAACACATACGTTTCAATGGTCAAAAGTACTCACGTCAATTTCAATCCAGTAGTGTTCAACAGATACCGCCCTCCTTAAAGGTAGGGTGCTTGTGTCTCACACTTTATTGTGATTAACAAAGCCTATTATCTACAGAAATCTACAGTAGAACCTCTCTACCAATACCAATATACTTCAATTTTAATTCAATCCTTTCAAATTATGAACTTAAAACAATCGTACTTCAAGGGAACTGTGAATATGGCTTTAGATGCGTTAAGAATGGGGTATTATTCAATACTTGAAGTAGTAGTAAGCGAGCTTAAATATAATAAGCAACAAGGTTACGCCTATGCCTACTGGCATCCTGAAACACCAGATTTTAGTTTAGCATTCAAAGTTAAAGCTAATCTATCCAGCCTTGGAAATCACTTTTCAGAAGGGCCAAAAGAACTCTTCCTGAACGAGTTAAACGATTCAATCATACACATAATCAGCAATAATTTAATTAATTCACCAAACCCTGCTTTTCGTCCAACATATAAAATAATTTGGACGGTTTTGGATAGCAGCTCAATCAAATCCATTTAATAAAATGAGTACTCATAGACTATTAACAGGTTGGGAAGAAGAACTTCTTGTTGCAGCTCCATATCTACAGGACAATCCAGTCTTTAAAAATATGATAATCGATTTTAACAATACCACCCAACTAACAAACAACCTATATGAAGCTATTCAGCTTAAACATGCTGATAAAGAATAATGCAAATTGAATAGGTGAACATCCATTTATCAAATACTAGATTCTATGAGAACCCAAAAAATATACGTGCATAACCCTTTGCACTATTTCAATCAAATATTAAAGGAATCAGAGTTCAGAGGTGTGATTCCATCAAACTATATTATCAACAAAAAACGACCCGGACTCGGCGCAACCACAACTGAACTTCTAGCTGAAAGAGACTCAATCATAATAGAGCCCTATATTTCGGTAATCGAAGTTAAAAAAGAAAAGTACCCGAAGGAAATATGCGCTATAATGGGCAAGCTAACTCCGTTGGAAGTACACGAAAAACTTAGTGAGCACTTGAATAGTAAGTTAGTTCGGTTTAAAAAGATAATGACAACACCAGAGTCTTTTCCAAAAGTTATTAAGGTACTCGGCATCCTAAACCCAAGTTATAGACAAACTTACTTTCTATTATTAGATGAATCTGAAAAATGGATCACGCAAGCAATTTTTAGAGAGAAAATTCTGTTGCCGCTTGAAGAGTTTTTTCTCTTTAAGAATAAGGCCATGATTTCGGCAACACCAATAACACCAAGCCATCCGAAATTTGAAGCAGATGGTTTTAAGATCTTGGATTTGGTGCCAACATTTGATTACAAGAAAGAAATTAAAATAGTAACTACGAATAATATAAGAACATCGGCGAGGAATCTTTTAGAACACTTAGCTAAAGACCAACTACCTATTTTCATATTTACAAACTGTAGAACGACTATATTTTACTTAAGCCAGCTGGACATCATCAAACCAGATTTTAAAGTCTTTTGTGCAGAAGATTTAAATGTTCGATTTTTCCAAAAACAAAGTCTACCTAATGTACAGTATTCTAATAAGGATCAACAATATGCCAAATTCAACTTTGCGACTTCTAAATTCTACTGTGCTGTTGATATCGATTTAACGACAGAAGCCCATGTGTTGATGATAACTAATATCCAGCAGACAGCACATTCGATAATAGATCCTGCCACCGATTCAATTCAAATTTATGGTAGATGCAGAGAAAGATTAATCCCGAATGTGAAAACGGGGGTAAAAACCATAACCCATTTAACAAACATTTATCCCAATCATCCCTCCTCAACAACAAAGGAGCAGGAACAGGATCTCGTAAAAAAGGAAATATACCACATTTCAAAGTTGAATGAACTGAAGGACTTATCCACCGATGAAAACGTAAAGCAGGTTGCAGAAAGCTTCATCCAGAAACAGCATGCTAGTGTGATATTTAGAAAAGATGGTAAGGTTGATAGCTTCAAACAAGATAATCTGATCGACGCCCGGAATGTTAAGAGATTATATTACAGCACAGAATCGCTACTAGAAGAATATGAAATGAGTGATTTTTTTATCCCAAAATGGCTACCAGTTTCACATGCCTCTTCTGACCTAGACAGAATGGCAATTGCAAAGAAAAGGAATAAAGATAAAAGGATCGAAGTCGCAACTCAACTTCATAGATTAAGCGAGTTATTTGATTTGGAGGCCATTACTGAAAGTGAATATAGTTTTGATGTTAGAAAGCTTATGCAAACTGACCAATTTATAGTAAATGCATATTTCTTATTAGGGTATGATCTGTTGGTAGAGAACAATTTTAGTAAAACCATCATAACCAAAGAAATAATCAATTATTATAAGAGCACAGGTCTTAATATGCTCATGATAGACACTATCATTTCAACATTTCCCTTACATATCAAACTGTACTGTGACGATATCGAAAAGAAACTTCAGAGCATCTTCGATGAATTCATTTACGGTGAGTTTCCGAATTCAATTCGCACTGCTAAAGCAAGTGACATAGAAAAATTCTTTGAATGCCATCTTTATGTAGGAAAGGAAATTGTTGATGGAAAGCCTAAATCTTGGTATAAATTATTCGCAGCGAAATTTCGAATTAGCGAGAAGCTTGAATACTTAACCAACCGATAGAAAACAAGTAACTCAAATTTACTTTAAGCGAGTCTGTCTACATCGGTTGGCTCGCTTACAATATCTTACCTAAAGAATATTCCTATTCATTCTCACTATTGTAAAGCAAAAATAATATGCTTTTTAAGACTAAAACTGACCATACAATTTCAAAGGAAATTTATAAAACATACATGTCACATATTTTCCCTAACGGTCTGCCAATCGGATCGTTCATAGATAAAGGAAGGTGTGGTATCGGAGGAACCACTATTGAACTTAAAGACAAATCCCGATCAACGCTGATAATTGTGCCTAATGTGAGTATACTGTTAGGTAAGTTAAATGCTAATAATGTAGAGGAGCGACCTGATTATATAATTTATGGTGTCAAAACCCAAACTATGGTGAATGAGTACATGAAAGATGCTCGGCAAGGTTTGAAAATCATGTCTACACCAGAATCAATCGGTAAAGTCATCAAGGGTGCAATAAGGGCAGATCGATTAGATGAATTATACAGAACATGGTTCATACTTCTCGATGAATCACACACTTTTATTACTGAACTCTATAGGAAAAACATACTTCTACCTTTTAAATATTTTTGGCTATTCGATAAACGGTCTATTATATCTGCAACCCCATACCAGTTTTCTGATCCTATATTCAGCGAGTTGGACTTTCATAAAGTGATCTTCACAGAACCACTTGGCCTAGTCACTTTAGTTAATGCAAAAAGTGTTAATGGTACTCTAAACGAAATATTAAAGAATATCAAGCCTGAACATGGCAATTTACATATCTTCTATAATTCTGTTACTGCTATAAAAGAGGCAATCCTGCGGTCTGAAATCACTGACTGTAATATATTTTGTGCTAACGATAAAGATCAAAATAACATCCTTAAGCTTGGTGAATTAGAAAAGTTCTTTCTAGCTGAACCTACAACAGGATGCTATAAAAAAGTAAACTTTTACACTTGCAAATACTTTGAAGGATGGGATTTAGTAGATGCAAATGCTACACTAATTCTAGTAACAGATATTTATAAACCTCATACTAAAGTTGGGGTAGCGAGTAAAGGCAAGCAAGCTTTAGGTCGCTTAAGAAATGCGCCATATAAGCTGATTCATATTACAAATCACGATTATAAGGATACTATGACAACTCTAGAGGAATATAGAGCCTCCTATACAAAAGACGCTCATAAGTTGATTATGGATAATAATCACCACGTGATGGAATCAAAAATAAAGAATATAAGATATGATAAGCTTGTGGAATCCTTTGCGGATGTTGATGAAAAAACCAAAATTGCCACGTTCAATTCCTTAAAGCTCGATCAGCTAATAAACGAATCAGCAAGCAATGAGATTTATAGGAACATCAAATTTATCGAAGAGGATTGGAAGAAATCTTATTTTGAGGTTGATGTCAAATATTCAAATATTAAGTTGGAGTCTAAAACTAAAACAAGCCGAAAGTCTTTAAAGGATAAATTAAAGGAAGATATCGAGGCCTTATACACTTACCGAGAATCTGACAACAACAACTTGTTTTATATAGGAGAAACGGTTGAAGACGAGATTAAGAAACGCAATCCATTGGCATATAAAGCATCAAAATTTTTATTAAAGAAAAAACTACAAGAGCTGAATTACAATGTAAAGAAGGTAGAGGCAGAATTGATTTTAATAAGTACTGAAAGAATCGAGATAAAACTTACCGCTTTTCTGAAAAAAATCTTTAGAAAAGATCGGTTCTACTTCAATTCTTTTATATTATCTAAACTACAGGACTTATATAATCAACTCGATATCCGAGACACTAGAACTGGAGAAATCAAAAAAGCCTTACCAAGCCAACTAGCGGAAAATGAAAGGTTCATCATAAAGAAAGGACGCAGAAAGAACCCTGCTGGTAAATTAGAGAATGGATATTTTATATTGGGAATCAGATTAAGCCTGAAGGTGTCTAGATAATAAACAGCACCACAAACTTTCTATCTATCAACCCTCAAACTATTGAAAAATGTACTTATATAGGGAGGTTACAAAAAAAATAATTTTGAGGGAAGGATAATTTTCACTCTCTCCTGAATGTTAGAACTAGTTGGTTTCCCAGTTATCCTTCCTTTGTCAATAATTAAAAAATTTAGCGTAAATTAAGACCAGGCTTTAATCAGCTTGGTCTTTCCAATTATATGGAATAAATTTTCTTCACCTCCACAATCAGCCTTTCCAAACCTTCAAGGCAATACTTCATATCTTCTGCTACATTATTAAAACTTATCCCTTTGGCATGATAAAGACTAATTTGATCAGCACTTGACCAATACAATCTGTAATCAGTAAATAAGTTTTGCAATCTGTGTTTTTCCTGTTCCCTTATATTACTTAAATAATCTATGTTTCTCTTAATGTTTAGGGTCACAAAGCCGTACTTGGTAGAAAAGTCAATATCCTTCGCAATTAATTGGTTAGAGAACAAATAGGTAGGTTCATCTTTACTGACATTAAAATAAGCGTTAGGAAATCTCTTAGCCAACTGCTCCTTCCAATGATTTATATACACAGAGTAATCATAACTACTCTCTAGAGGTGTTACCCTAACGAGAAGATTTCTTTTTGAAACCAATTTGATAGTAGCAGATTTGGATATCACTGACTCTAATTCTTTTATACAATCAAAATAAGCAGGTTTATCATGCTTTTTAGATATCAATACTCCGAACTCACGGTTATTCACCTCTGAAAATTCATGGAGATTCATTGACGTTATTAAAGCAGTATTCTCATTTGCGTAGCATTTACCATGGAGGTTTTGTTTAAAATACAGATTGCAGTTGAGCCCTTTTAAAAGATTATCCTCTCGTTTAGTGAGCTCGGATTTCCCATATACAATTGAACAATCGATTCCAGTCTCAATGGCTTCTGATAGTCGCTCATAAAATGTTTCGCTAAGCTTTAGATACGGAGTAACTATATATAAATGCTTAGTTGTTCTCTTGATAATATCTTCAAGCTTGTAAGCAATCGCTTTCGTTGTTAAAAATTCAGCCATTTAGCCAGTCAATTAAATTCAATCAATAGATTGTTGTAATTATACTTATTTTAAAATTAAAATCTAATTACTTCTCACTTATGAGAAAAAACTGCAATCTTGCATTTATATAATTATTATTAATATGAGGCTAATATTAACTCCAAGTTTCGTGGAAACAGCAAAAAGTTTAGGGTATGACGATCTTAATGATTTAAATGAAGATCATGTTTTACATGAACAAGGCTATAATCAGGAGATTCTAGAAATTGAACCGGGTGAGGAATTTGAAGTGTCAAAAGATAAAGACTTTGGAGAGGTTTATTCGGATGGCGAAATATTGAAATATATGACAAAAGGGGATGGAAGAAAGTTTGAATTAGCGCAAGAAGAAGCTGAATTAAGACTCAACCCAGGAAAGTATAAGTTTGATATAGACGGTGAAAGCATTTACCTGTTGAAGAAATATGTAATACCTTTTTACCTATGAAATCTTACTCACCTACAATATACACTACTAATTCAGACAATTCTTGCCGTTACGTACTTGGAAATGACGGCACTACGCCACTAGTTGTGATAGGCCTCAACCCTAGTAAGGCTGATGATAAAAAGCCTGATCGTACAATAACAAAAGTGATAGGATTTGCTAGATTATTTGGTTGTGATAGCTTTATTATGATAAATCTCTATGCTCAACGAACTACTCAACCAAATGGTCTACATGAAACTTTGGATGTGGACTTGCATTGTGAGAATATCGCTCACATTACAAACATCCTTTTAGAACTGAAAAATCCATTGATTTTGGCAAGCTGGGGCGAAGTGATAAGGGTTAGACCATATTTAAAAAAGTGTCTATCCGATATTTATGAAATTACTAGGAAACGTGATTCCACATGGTTGAAAATAGGAGTAACAAAAAGTGGTCACCCGAGACACCCCTCAAGAGCCAAATACGATCAATTAACCGATTTTGATATTAGTAATTACTTAGGCAAATAAAGTAAAATACCACTCGCAAATCCTAAAGAATCGAACCAAGTAAAAAAGGTTTCGATCCCCACCACTACAAAGCTTACTAAGACAAAATCCATTCTAAAATGCGTAAGAGCGAATGCTTTCTTAATCCACACTTAAGATGTCAAATTATCTCCACCAGGCTTGGGTTAGGAACACTCAATGGAATGACTAATAAATGAATAGGTAGTGATAGAAAAAAGCCCCAATTAAGGGGCTAAGCTTTTACATCAAGGCTGGCTCCGATTTAAGCTCCAGATTTATCAACATAATTACAAGATTAACAACAAAGTCTAACAACTTGTTGAAAAAGGTGATAATTCTCAAGCAGTTAGCTTGACAAGACATTATCAATAATATTTGCAATATGTGGATTGCAAATTTAAATGAATGTTTAACTTTGGTTAAACAAATTGGGCAGGTCTGAACTGCTTCGATTTCAAGAATCATAATTTAATTTAATTTAAGCTGGGATGTTGAAGCATTCCAGCTTTTCTTTTGTGTAATTAATTATCGTAAAGATAGGGATTCAATAGGTTGCCTATATTTTCAAGTTTTACACAAACGGCAAGATTTACACACATTTGATGTTGGAAGAAACATACAAGTGTTACTTGCTTTGATAAATCTTAGTCAACGATTACAGTTATCAAAGTCTCTCCAATTCAATAAGTTGAGATTAAAAAATCCACATCTCGCATCCTTCTCGGTTTTCTAAAAACAAGATCGAGGTTTACAATAACTTCTTCCCAATACTTCATCCTATGTTACTTGGTCATTGAATGGCATGGGAACAATATTTATCTAGATGAGCAAATATTAATAGTGATATATTTACCAAATGAATAGCCTATCAATTCCTAAATCGAATTACTTTTTGAAGGCCAAAAAGCTGTACAAGTACATGTTCGGATTATTCGTGTTCTCAATTGTTTCCTCCATGCTGCTTTCAACAATTACACTTATATCTGGTTTTAAGGATCTGATTGTTGGTCTACCTGCTTTAGTAGGTTTGGGAATTGGCCCTGTCGGGTTATTCTATATCCTTAAAAGCTATCAGGAGAGCCATACAACAAGTGTCGATTCTTTTACCTACTTGGATATATGTTCCTCTTCCTGATACCAATGGCGATATTCATTTCAGATTTGATAAGATTCTTTTAGGTCGTGTGCTTATATAAAGGAGGATATTCAGTAGATTAACTAGAAGAATAAAATGTAAATACGTTAGTAATCAAGAGATTTGACATTAAAGTATCAATAGTAACACCGTTGGTGAAACCTTGAGTCGGCAATGGAGTACAAGAATTTGAGAGCGTTAATTTAGAATTTTAAAAGCTGGTTCCTCAAAGGTTCCAGCTTTTTTATAGATACCACTGTCCCCAAAGAACAGTGGCTGACAACACCTTGTTAGCTTGAGAGCGTTAGCGGATGTTGCCAATGTCTTGAATTACTTTAGTGCTCTTCGAACTGTCTTTACCAATACAACAATACCAATAACAACTAAGATTACAGATAGAGTTATGGCAAAACACACATCTCTGCTAAAATCTTGCTCCTTTCCCCCATAAATCAGTAGTCCAAAACTTAGAAAGCTAAAGAAACCTATGACTATGAGACATAGCAATAGTTTAACTGCCAATTTAAGCCGACTCATCTAAGTTTAAATGAATAGAATCAAGATATGGTTCTAGGAGTGTCTTTGTCTTAAACGGCCTTAATTTATCAATCTTGTTTTCCTTTGGCAGGTAACTTACTTCTACAAAGAAGCTACCAAGGTTGTAAAGCAAATATCTAGCCTCACTATCAACTCTATCAGCTATAAAAGTACCATTCCAAACAGCTTCAGCTTGTTCAGCTTCATTGAGTTTTATAAAGTCATATAAATTCATCGTCCTGATATCGTTCCTAGTCCTAAGATATGAATATAGAGTAAATGAATCCAAAAGCTTACCTACTAATTGGAAGAATCCTTAATTTGAGTGGTCTAGATAGTGCTATATTTAAAGATTCATGAACGGTAATAACTATTTAAACTAATTGAGGCTCGGATTGGGATAGACGACATTATTATATGGCAGTAAACGTATAC
>Ga0326733_1000447_pt1 | contig 11902 bp, 10 predicted proteins | sample 14_GP2_308_FD_207946 | JGI IMG/M metagenome (GOLD analysis project Ga0326733, IMG submission 207946) | Glacier ice microbial communities from Ngari, Tibet, China - 14_GP2_30.8 | ecosystem: Environmental > Aquatic > Freshwater > Ice > Glacier | place: China: Ngari, Tibet | collected 2018-07-17 | reverse complement strand
CGTCACGCCGGTTGGGGGTGCCCCGGTCGAGACGGATCTCGATCAGCTTGCCACTGATGCGAGTGTCCTTGAGGCGGTCGAGCACGTCGCCGGGCAGGTCGGCCGGCAGGTCGACGATCGAGAAGTCGGGCAGGATCTTGATCGCGCCGAAGTCCTCGCGACTCAGGCCGCCCTCGTTCGCGATCGCCCCGACGATCTGGCGAGGCTCGACCTTCTGCCGCTTGCCGACCTCGATGCGGAACGAGGTCATCTTGCGGTTGCTGTCCCGGGGGCGACGCTCGGCGCGCTCGGGGCGGTCGGCGCGGTCCCATCCGTCGTCCCGGCGGTCATCACGGGGAGGGCGCTCGCGCTCAGGGCGCTGGAACCGGGCATCCTGAGGCGAGAGCAGCAGCGGCTCATCGCCCTGGGCGACCACGGCGAGGGCCGCAGCGACGTCGGCCTCTGGCACGTCATGGTGCTGCACATAGTGCGCGATGATGTCCCGGAATCCGCTGATGCGCTCGGCCTGGCCGAGTGCCTCGGTGATCGCGTCGTCGAAGCGGGCGAGGCGCGTGACGTTGACGTCGTCGACGCTCGGCAGCTGCATCTGGGTGAGCGGCTGGCGGGTCGCCTTCTCGATGGCGCCGAGCAGGCGGCGCTCGCGCGGCGTGACGAAGCTGATCGCGGCGCCGCTGCGGCCCGCGCGCCCGGTGCGCCCGATGCGGTGCACGTAGGACTCGGTGTCGATGGGGATGTCGTAGTTGACGACGTGGCTGATCCGCTCGACGTCGAGGCCGCGGGCCGCGACGTCCGTGGCGACAAGGATGTCCAGCTTGCCCGACTTGAGCTGGTTGACGGTGCGCTCGCGCTGGGCCTGGGCCACGTCGCCGCTGATCGCCATGGCGGAGTAGCCGCGTGCGCGCAGCTTTTCGGCGAGCGTCTCGGTCTCGTTCTTGGTGCGCACGAAGACGATCATTCCCTCGAAGTTCTCGACCTCGAGGATGCGGGTGAGCGCGTCGACCTTCTGCGGGTACGAGACCATTAGGTAGCGCTGCGTGGTATTCGCGGAGGTCGTGGTCTTGTTCTTGACCGTGATCTCTTCCGGGTCATTCAGGTACTTCTGCGAGATGCGCCGGATCTGCGGCGGCATGGTGGCCGAGAACAGCGCCACCTGCTTGTCGCTCGGGGTGTCGGCGAGGATCGTCTCGACGTCTTCGGCGAAGCCCATCTTGAGCATCTCGTCGGCCTCGTCGAGCACGAGGTACTTGAGCTCGGAGAGGTCGAGGGTGCCCTTGGCGAGGTGGTCCATGATGCGGCCGGGGGTGCCGACGACCACGTGCACGCCGCGCCGCAGGGCGGACAACTGCACACCGTAGGCCTGGCCGCCGTAGACGGGGAGCACGTGCACGCCGCGCATGTGGGAGGCGTACTTCTCGAACGCCTCGCACACCTGCAGGGCGAGCTCCCGCGTGGGGGCGAGCACGAGGGCCTGCGGGTTCTTCTGCGACACGTCGAGGCGCGACAGGATCGGCAGCGCGAACGCGGCGGTCTTTCCGGTGCCGGTCTGGGCGAGGCCGACAACGTCGCGCCCGGCGAGGAGCGGGGGGATGGTCGCGGCCTGGATGGCCGACGGGGTCTCGTACCCGACGTCCTTCAGCGCCTTGAGCATGGCGTCGCTGAGGCCGAGGTCGGAGAAGGTGATCGGGGCTTCGGCAGTGTCTGCCTCGCCTCGGGGAGTGGTGTCAGGAGGCGTCATGGTATCAACGGTAGCGCGTTGAAGTGCGTGCGGTGACGGGTGGGGGCCGTCCATCCCTCACGCCAGTGCCCGATCTGCACCAGAATGAGCCGAATGGGTGACAACGGCACAACGCACGGCACGGCGCCGTCGCGCCGGTGGGGGCCGCGTCACTGGCGACCCCGGCGCTGGCTGCCCGGCCTCGAGACCGCGAGAGCGTACCGCCGTGCCTGGCTGCTGCCCGACCTCCGCGCCGGCGTGGTGCTCACCGCCCTGCTGATCCCGGCCGGTATCGGCTACGCCGAGGTCGCCGGGCTGCCGCCGGAGACCGGCCTCTACGCGACGATCCTGCCGCTGCTCGCCTACGCGATCTTCGGGCCATCGCGCATTCTCGTGCTGGGTCCCGACTCGGCCCTCGCGCCGATCATCGCCGCCGCGATCCTCCCGCTCGCGCTCGGCGACGACGAACGCGCCGTCGCGCTCGCCGGCCTGCTCGCGCTCATGGTCGGAGTGATCCTGCTGCTCGGCGGCCTGATCCGGCTCGGCTTCGTGACCGACCTCATCTCCAAGCCGATCCGGGTCGGCTACCTGAACGCGATCGCGCTGCTCGTGCTCGTCTCACAGATACCGCCGCTGCTCGGCTTCTCGATCGACAGGGAGTCCCCGCTCGCCGACCTCTCGGCGATCGTCGCCGGCATCGCCGAGGGCCGCGTCGACCCCCTGGCGCTGGCCTTCGGGCTCGGGTCGCTCGCCGTGATCGTGCTGGTCGGCCGGTTTGTGTCGCGCGTGCCCGGCGTGTTCGTGGCGGTGGTGCTCGCGACGGCGCTCACCGCCATTTTCGGCCTGTCAAAGCGGCTGCCAGTGGTCGGGGCGCTCCCGCAGGGAGTGCCGGCGCCTGCCCTCGGCGGGGTGGGGTGGACGGATGTCGCGGAGCTCGCGCTACCCGCGCTCGGCCTCGCCCTCATCGCCTTCACCGACACCGCGGTGCTCTCGCGCGCCTTTGCGGCGCGGCGCGGCGAGTCGGTCAGCGGCAGCCAGGAGATGGCGGCGATCGGGGTATCGAATCTTGCCAGCGGGCTGTTCGGCGGATTTCCCATCTCGGCCTCCTCCTCGCGCACCCCGGTCGCCGAGAAGGCGGGCGCGCGCACCCAGCTGACCGGGTTGGTCGGCGCCGCGCTCATCGTCGTGTTCATGCTGGCCGCCCCCGGTCTCACGGCCTACCTGCCCTCGGCGACGCTCGCCGCGGTGGTCATCGTCGCCGCGAGCAGCCTCATCGATGTGAGGGGCTTCATCGCTATCGCACGGATGAACCGGGTGGACGCGCTCCTGTCGCTCGCCGCGCTCGTCGGGGTGCTCGTGGTCGGGGTCATCCAGGGCATCGCGGTGGCGATCGGGCTCTCTTTCCTGGCATTCGTCAATCAGGCGTGGCGACCATACCGGGCCGAACTCGGCCGCCGACACGGTGTGCGCGGGTATCACGACCTCTCCCGGCACCCCGACGGCGAGCGCCTGCCCGGCATCGTGATCGTGCGATTCGACGCCCCTCTCTTCTTCGCCAACGGCGGATTGTTCGACGATTACGTGCGGGAGACGGTCACCAGGGCCGGCCGAGACGTCCGCACCGTGATTCTCGCGGCCGAGCCCATCACCGACATCGACACGACGGCGATCGACGAGCTGGTCGAGCTCGACGACTTCCTCGCCTCCCGCGGAATCACCCTGATCTTCGCCGAGATGAAGGGCCCCGTGAAGGACCTGCTGCGGGACTACGGCCTGAGCGGTCGGTTCCCGCCGGAGCGGTTCGCGCAGACGGTGGGCGCCGCCGTTGACGACGTGACGGGCACCCTGCGCGGCGACCTGGACGGCACCCGCTGGGACGAGGAACCCTGAACAGGCAGGAATGAAACCGCTGTCGTCAAATCCCTAGCCGAGGCGTCGACGGCAGGCTAGACCTGAGTCATGACGACTTCTCCTCTAATCCTCGGCCCGATCCTGCGGTACGTCGACGAGGTCTCGGCGAGCATCTGGGTGGAGACGAGGGAGTCCGCGACGGTGACCGTCAGCACCCCTCACCGCTCCGCCACGGCGCGCACTTTCGCGGTGCACGGGCACCACTATGCCCTGGTACCGGTCGAGGGCCTGGCACCCGGCACCGTCACCCCGTACACGGTGGAGGTCGACGGCACGCGGGCGTGGCCCGACGTCGATTCGTCGCTGCCGGCATCCGTCATCTCCACTCTGGAGCCGGGGCGGCCGCTGCGGCTCCTCTTCGGATCGTGCCGCACGAGCGTGCCGCACGACAAGACCGGCAACCACACCCACGGGGTGGATGCGCTTCGGGCGTTCGCGCTGCAGCTGTCCGCGACGGACTCAGGGGCCGACTGGCCCGACCTGATGCTGTTCCTGGGAGACCAGGTCTATGCCGACTCGACGAGCGCGGCGATGCAGCAGTTCATCTCGGCCCGGCGCGATATTCGTGAGCCGCCCGGCAAGGAGCTTGCCGACTATGAGGAGTATGCGCACCTGTACCGTCTGGCCTGGACAGACGAGGCCAACCGCTGGCTGCTGTCGACGGTGTCGAGCGCGATGATCTTCGACGACCACGACGTGCGCGACGACTGGAACGCCTCGCTCAGCTGGAAACGCACAATGGAGTCCAAGCCCTGGTGGCACGAGCGCATCGTCGCCGGCCTGGCGTCGTACTGGGTGCACCAACACCTGGGCAACCTGTCGCCGGCCGAGCGAGCCCAGGACGAGATCTGGCGACGGATCGCCGATCACTCCGGCGAGTCGGAGCTCGACGTGGGCGAGGTGCTCGACGAGTTCGCCGCCCGCTGCGACCGCGAGCCCAAGAGCTACCGGTGGAGCTTCTGCCGCGACTTCACCGATTCACGGCTGATCGTGCTCGACTCCCGCGCCTCCCGCGAGCTCGACCCGTCACGCCGCGCGCTCGTCGACGAGGAGGAGACGGCGTGGCTCGACGAGCGGATGCGCGGAGGAGTCCGGCACCTCCTGATCGGCACCTCGCTGCCGTTCCTGCTGCCGCCGGGGCTGCACCACGTGGAGGCGTGGGACGAGGCGATCTCGGAAGGAGCCTGGGGCCGGCTCGCCGCCGTCGTCGGCGAGCGGCTGCGGCAGGCCTTCGACCTCGAGCACTGGGGTGCATTCCAGCGGAGCTTCCGGCAGGTGGCCGAAATGGCGACGGAGGTGGCCGACGGACAGCGCGGAGAGGCGCCCGACACCGTGACATTCCTCTCTGGCGACGTGCACTTCTCCTATATCTCCGAGGTGGAGAGGTCGTCGGGCAGCCGCATCGTGCAGGCCGTCTGCTCGCCGATCCGCAATCCCATGCACGTAGTGCTGCGCACCTTCAACGCGGTGCTCGCCTACGGGATCGCCACGAAGCTTGCCGCCCGGCTCGCTCGCGCGGCGGGTGTCGGCGATCCGCCCTTCCACTGGTCGGGCATCAAGGGGCCCTGGTTCGACAACTGCCTCGCGAGCGTCGTCGAAACCCCCGAGGGCCTGCGGATGCGCTGGGTCTCGGGCGCCCTGCACGGCGCCTCCCTGCGGCCCGAGTCGAAGGAGCTGGCGGCGATCACGGTGGAGCCCCGTGGATCCCGGCCGGCCCGTCCATCTAGCGCGGCTCAGTCCCGCCGGCGGCCGAACGCGAAGTAGGCGATCGGCCCGATGAAGTTCATCCCGATGATCACCGCCCACATCGCCTTCTTCCCGTTCACCCGGGATGCCGGCCGCTTCGCCAAATCTGTCCACGCGGTCACGGAGAGTGCCAGCTGCACCGCCCCCGTCACCACCGCCGACGCCTGCTGTTGCGGGGTCAGGTCGCTCCACCGCCGTGCCATGTCCACCGGTCTCCTCCTTCGATCGTGATGTCAGTGATGGTGCACGAGATCGCTTTCGTTGTGGATCGCAGGTGCTGACAGCGCCTGATACACGTGGTGGGCATAGATCTCGAAGCCCAGCATCGCCTCGACGTGCTTTCGCGCGAAATCGAGCGACAGGTGCTTCATGGACTCGAGGAGCTTGACGTGCTCGAGCCGACTGGTGAACTCGTCACGCAGCACATCGCCGAGAAATCCGGCCAGGGCCTCGCAGGAGCCGCTCTCGACCGAGTGCTCGGCGAGCGGAATCACCCGGCCGACTGAGAGCCCGGCCGGCTTGATGCCCGTGTAGGGAGCGCCTTCGCCAGCGCGATGCACCCGAACGACCGTTTCGAAGAACAACTGGTCGGCGACCGCCCTGGCCTCCTGGGTCTGGCGGCGCACGGGCAGCACCGTCGTGAACATCCTTCGCACCTCCTCCTCGCCCTCGACGTGAACGTAGGGGAGAACGAGTTCCACGTCCTCGGCCTCGAGGGCCTGCCGGGCGGCCGCGACCACCGGACCGTCCAGCGAATCGCAATGCGGGGGCATGACTGCTCCAGTCGTCGTGACCTTCCACGGTGGGCCATCGCGGGCTCGGCCGTCAGGGGCCAAGGTCCCCCGAAGCACCCTCCCTGCGAAATAGTCGCCGCCGAATCGATCACCGGCTCCCCGATAAATCCCCAAAATCTCGATAGCGTCAGGTGAGCACGTCGATGCGAGGAGCTGGCAATGAAGGTAGCTGTCTATCGGGAACGAGAACCGGGCGAGTTGCGCGTCGCGGCGACGCCGGACTCAGTGCGCCACCTTGCCGACCAGGGCCTCGACGTCGTCGTCGAGGCGGGGGCGGGGGACACCGCCGGGTACTCGGATGCCGCCTTCGCAGCATCCGGCGCCGAGGTCGCCACGAGCATCGACCCGCAGGCGATCGACGTGCTCGCCCACGTGCGACCGCTGGCCGCCGAGTTCATCGGTCGTCTGCGCCCCGGCACGATCACGATCGGGTTCGGATCACCGGCCGGCCAGCTCGAGGCCGTTGCCGCGTTCCGCGACGCGCGGGTGACGGCGTTCGCCATGGAGCTCGTGCCGCGCATCTCCCGCGCACAGTCGATGGACGCCCTCACCTCGCAGGCGCTCGTGTCCGGCTACCGCTGCGCGCTCGAAGCGGCCATGCGCCTGCCCCGCTTCTTCCCGCTCTACATGACGGCAGCCGGCACGATCCCGCCGGCGAAGGTGCTCGTGCTGGGTGCCGGCGTTGCCGGGCTGCAGGCCATCGCGACGGCGAGGCGCCTCGGGGCCAGGGTGTCCGCGTACGACGTGCGTGTTGCATCCGCCGATGAGGTGCGCTCGATGGGCGGGACGTTCGTCGACCTCGGCCTCGACGCGATCGATGGAGCGGGAGGCTACGCACGCGAACTTGCCGAGGACCGCGCGCGTCTGCAGCAGGAACGGCTGGCCCCGTTCGTCGCAGATGCCGATGTGGTGATCACGACCGCCGCCATACCCGGTCGGCCCGCGCCGCGCCTGGTGAGCGCCGGCATGCTGTGGGGGATGCGCAACGGATCGGTCGTCGTCGACCTCGCCGCCGAATCCGGCGGCAACGTGGAGGGCAGCATCCCGGGGGAGGAGGTGCGGGTGGCGGTCGCCGACGGCCAGATCGTGCTGATCGGCATGAAGGACGTCCCGTCGACAATGGCCAGCGATGCCTCCCGGCTGCTCGCACGAAACATTTCGAACCTCATCGCGCTCATGACCGTCGACGGTGCGGTCGTTCCCGACTTCGACGACGAGGTCGTCAGAGGAACCTGCCTTACCCACGAGGGCGCCATCCTGCACCAACCCAGCCGCGACGCACTGGAGGGAACCCGCTGATGGACGCTGTCACGCTTCTGACGATCTTCGTGCTGTCCTTCTTTGTCGGTTTCGAGGTCGTCTCGAAGGTCTCCAGCACCCTGCACACGCCGTTGATGTCGGGGGCCAACGCCATCCACGGCATCATCCTCGTCGGCGCGATCATCGTCGCCGGGCAGGCCGAGAACATCGGCATTCTGATCGCCGCGCTCGCCGCCGTGCTGATGGCGACGATCAACCTCGTCGGTGGATTCGTCGTGACCGACCGGATGCTGGAGATGTTCGGCGGACGCAGGCCCACGGCCCCGAAGGAAGGCGACCGATGAGCCTGCTCAGCCCGGAGTGGACCGCGCTCCTCTATCTCCTGGCCGCCGCCTGCTTCATCCTCGCCCTCAAGGGGCTCGGCAACCCCCGAACTGCCCGGCGCGGCAACCTGATCGGAGCCACCGGCGCGGCCATCGCCGTGGTGACGGTGTTCCTCTCGACCGATCTCGACAACGTGCCGATCATCGTGGCCGTGATCATCGTCGGTGCGCTCATCGCGACACCCGTGTCGCGCCGCGTGCAGATGACCGCGATGCCCCAGCTGGTCGCCCTCTTCAACGGCGTCGGGGGTGGCGCGGCCGCACTCGTCGCCCTTCTCGAGCTCGCCCACATCGACACGCAGTTCGCCGCGGGGGCGATCGCCTTCACCGTCTTCGTCGGCGCCGTGTCGTTCTCGGGGTCGGGCATCACCTTCGCCAAGCTGCAGGGCATCCTGCCGGGGCGCCCACTGATCTTTCCCGGGCAGGCTTGGGTCATGGGGCTCGTGCTCATCGCCGTGGTGGCGCTGGCCGTCGTGGTCGTCCTCGACCAGTGGATGCTGGGGGCCGCGCTGCTCCTCCTGCTCGGTCTGCTCGCCGGGGTGCTCGTGGTCAACCCGGTCGGCGGCGCCGACGTTCCCATTGTGATCTCGCTGCTCAACGCGTTCACCGGCGTCGCCGTCGCCGCCTCCGGCCTCGTGCTCGGCAACGTGTTGCTGCTCGTGGCCGGAACCCTCGTGGGTGCGAGCGGAACAATCCTGACCCGCGCGATGGCATCCGCGATGGGCCGCAACGTGAGCGGAATCATCTTCGGCGCCTTCAAGGGCGGATCGACGGCGGGATCGACGGCCGTGTCCGAGCGCCCGGTGCGGTCGTCCTCCGCCGAGGATGTGGCGATCCTGCTGGCGTATGCGCAGCGCGTGATCGTCGTACCCGGCTATGGGCTCGCGGTCGCGCAGGCGCAGCACACGATGGCCGAGCTCGCCTCGACACTCGAGGGGAAGGGGATCGAGGTGGTCTACGGCATCCACCCCGTCGCCGGCCGCATGCCAGGGCACATGAATGTCCTGCTCGCCGAGGCGAATGTGCCGTACGAGGTGCTCAAGGAGATGGACGAGGTGAACCCGCAGTTCAAGACGGCCGATGTCGTGCTCGTCGTCGGGGCGAACGACGTGGTGAACCCGGCGGCAAAGACGAGCCCCGGCTCGCCCATCTATGGAATGCCCATCCTCAATGTCGCGGCCGCGCGCCAGGTGGTGTTTCTCAAGCGGTCGATGCGCCCAGGGTTCGCGGGAATCGAGAATGAGCTGCTCTACGAGCCCCAGACGACCCTGCTCTTCGGCGACGCGAAGGCCTCGCTCACCAAGGTGTTGAGTGCGGTGAAGAGCCTGTAGGTCGGGCGTTGGTCAGTTGGCGAGCCGGTGCACGTAGTCGGAGAGTTAGCCGACGAGGCCCTTCAACCCGTGGGGCGTCGATCTGTCCGACGTGAGGTGAAGGTAGGAGCGGTCGATCGTGCCGTCCTGCTGAAATTCCTCGACGAACAGCACCGCAGCCCACTCGGACACGATGACGTTGCGCCCGCCCTGCGTTGCCCGCGCGTACTCGGACAGGGCGGCCAGCAGCACCTCATCCGGTGTGCGCTGGGTGATTTCCTTGTCCTGCATGTCTGGCCTCTCCAGCATTTATGTTCCGTAAATCCTAATTTGCACGATGTTTCAAGGGGGCTAAAAACTCGTAACGATGCGGTGGGAGAGTGCTGGAAAGAGGGTCGTGGATTACTCGGGAGTGGCGAGTGGACGCGAGACATATTCTGAACTTATGATGACTTCGGCATCGCTGATGTCCTCGAAAATCTTGTCCAATTAGGGCTCTCCCGCGGACCGGTTAGAAAGCACGATGTGACCGGAATCGACACCACTGAGCTGATCATCAACGTGCTGGGATTCGTTGCGACCCTCTTCGCCATTTTCATGTGGGTGCCGCAGGCGCGCATCACCTGGCAGAACAGAAACAACGCCCAGAAGCTCGCCGGAGTGTCCGAGACGACCCAGTGGTTGTCGGCGGCAAGCTATCTGCTCTGGGGCGTATTCGGCGCGCTCAGCGAATCATTCTGGGTGATGGCACCCAGCCTGATCAGCTTTCCGCTGTCGGTCGCCACGATCGTGGTCGTGCGCCGCGGCAGACGCCTGCCGCCGCTCACGAAGTCCATCCCGATCATCCCGATGACGGCGGAGTCGATCTCGGTGATCCCCACGACCGCCTCCATGCCGATCGTCGGCACCGCAACGGCCCCGATCCCGATCGTGTCGTCCGGCATGGCGGCATCCGTCGGCACCTCCGGGGCGCCGGGGGAGTACACCGTCACCGGTCCGATTCCGGTGCTCGCGTAGCCCGTCTGGATCACCGCCCAACGGACGGCACCCGCGGGGGAAACGCCCAGTTCCGAGGCCTACAGTCAGAGCATGAATCCGCATGGAACCAAGTCGATGCTCGTGTCGCGCAATTCGCTCAAGTGGCTCCCCGCCGTGGTCGTGCCGGCCGTCGTCCTCGCCGGCGTCATCGCACTGCCCCTCCAGGCCGGAGCGGCCGTCGACTTGCCCGACAAGACGCCGGAGCAGGTACTGCTCATGGTCAGCGACAGCACCGTCACCGCATTCTCCGGAACGGTCGACAAGACGGCCGACCTCGGTCTGCCGAACATGGACCTGAGCGCCGGACTTTCTCCCGGGATGGTCGACCAGATGTCCGAGTCGATCCCCGAGGGCATGGAAGATTTCGTGCCCGGCGCGGCGACCACCGGCGCCCTCACCTCCGCGCTCGAGCTGCTCAGTGGATCGCAGACCGCCCGCGTCTACGTCGACGGCCCCACCAACGTGCGGGTGCAGATCAAGGACCCGCTCGCCGAGCGCAACATCGTCAGCAACGGCAGCGATGCCTGGCTGTACGACTCCCAGACCAACACGGCCACCCACGCCGAGATCCCCGCCGATCTCGAGGCGACGATCGAGGAGAAGCTCGCCGCCCTCCAGGTGCTCGCCCCGGCCGACCTGTCGACACCCGCTCAGGTCGCCGACCGGTTCCTCGCCGAGATCGACCCGAGCACGACCGTCTCGGTCGGTGCCGACGGTGAGGTCGCCGGACGCCCCGTGTACGAACTCGTCCTGACCCCGAAGACCACCGAGACCCTCGTCGAGTCGGTCGCGATCTCGGTCGACTCCGAGACCGGGCTCCCACTCCAGCTCGTCGTGCGCGCCAACGGCCAGGAGGCCCCGGCCTTCGAGGTCGGCTTCACCTCGATCAACTTCTCCACCCCCTCCTCCGACCTCTTCGAGTTCACGCCGCCCGCCGGCGCGACAGTCGAGGAGCAGGAGATCCCGTCGATGCAGGATGCGACGGACGCGCGCGGGGAGTTCGGTGACCTCATGGGCACCGCGCCCGTCGTGACAGGGGAGGCCTGGAGCACAATCGTCGAGATCGCTGCCGAGTCGGTCCCCGCCGAGCTGCGCGACAACCCGCTCGTCGCGGAACTCGCGACCGAGGTCGAGGGTGGACGACTGCTGTCGACCTCGCTCGTCAACGTGCTCCTCGCCACCGACGGCCGCGTCTTCGCGGGCTCCGTACCGGTGGAGCAGTTGCAAGCTGCCGCCTCCGCCCAGTGACGCAGGCCAGCCCGGTCGCGCCAGCATCCGATCTCCAGACCGGGAGCCGGCGGGCCGGAGCTTTGCCGACCGGGAGTCTCGCGATCGAGACGGTCGGCCTCGCCAAGCGGTTCGGCCAGCAGGTCGCGGTCGGCGGAATCAACCTCGCCGTGCCGAGCGGCGCGGTGTTCGGCTTTCTCGGCCCCAACGGCTCGGGCAAGACCACGACCATCCGGATGCTGCTGGGCCTGACCCAGGCCAGCAGCGGCGAGATCCGGGTGCTCGGCGAGAGCATGCCCGCCCGGCTGCACCAGGTTCTTCCGCGCGTCGGCGCCCTCGTCGAGGGCCCCGCGTTCTACCCGTTCCTCTCGGGCGACGCGAACCTGCGCCGGCTCGATACCGCCGACCCGCACGCCTCGCGGCGCACCCGCAGCGCCCGCGTCGCATCCGCCCTCGAGCGGGTCGGCCTCAGCCACGCCGCCGGCAAGAAGGTCGGCGCGTACTCGCTCGGCATGAAGC
>Ga0326733_1000446_pt1 | contig 11905 bp, 8 predicted proteins | sample 14_GP2_308_FD_207946 | JGI IMG/M metagenome (GOLD analysis project Ga0326733, IMG submission 207946) | Glacier ice microbial communities from Ngari, Tibet, China - 14_GP2_30.8 | ecosystem: Environmental > Aquatic > Freshwater > Ice > Glacier | place: China: Ngari, Tibet | collected 2018-07-17 | reverse complement strand
ATATTCGACTGGACATGGGAGCATCCGATCCTGATCCTGTTGGCCGCACTCCTGCTCCCGCAGGCCCGCTTTTTCTCACTCGGCGAAGAGGACATCTTCGGCGCAAAAGGCGTTCGTGCATTAATGCTGGTTCTCGCCATAATCGCGATCTGGATTGGGATTTATGCCGGTCTGAAAATGCCGCTCGAACTTACTCCAACCAAGATAATATTGCTCGCAGTCATGCTGGGTATCGGTGTGATCGTTACTGGGCAGCGGCTGGCCTTTGCGCTCGTTGTCGCAGCGCTAATGCTCGCCAACGGCGCAGGACACAATATTAAGCAGACCATCGATGGCGCTAGGATGCGGAGCTATTTTGGCACCTATACCGTCAACGCGTCAGAAAGCTCTCGTTGGCTAAGTCACGGAACTACCATGCACGGGATGCAGTTGATCAACGAGCCGACCAAGCCGGTCAGCTATTATCCGCCAACCTCGGGCGTCGGCATCGCAATGACCAAGGCAGCGTCGCTCTACGGGCCGGGTGCAAGCATTGGCGTTGTCGGCCTCGGCACCGGCACGCTCGCCTGTTACCGGAAGCCCGGCCAATATTGGCAGTTCTTCGAGATCGACCCGCTAATGATCAAGATTGCGCGCGACAAAAAGGTCTTCTCGTTCATCGAACGCTGCGCACCGCAAGTGCCGATCACGCTTGGCGATGCGCGATTGACCTTGGCCGATGTGCCGCCCGGCAAGTTCGACATACTGGCACTGGACGCGTTTTCATCCGATTCCATCCCACTGCATCTGCTAACCAAGGAAGCGTTTGCAACATACCGCCGCGCGTTGAAACCGGACGGGTTGTTGCTGGTGCATATCTCAAACCGGTACATCAACCTTAACCCAGTCGTTGCGGCCGAAGTGCGTTCAGGTGGTTGGGCCGCTGCGTTGCGGCATGACAGCCCGACCGATAAACTGATCGCTGAAGGCTCGCGTGCTTCGCAGTGGATTGCGCTCAGCCCCGACGCTTCGAAACTCGCTCAACTTACAGGACCAGTTGCCGCCAAGAAGGCGCAATATTACGATGCCGAGGGCTGGATCAGGTTGGATTCGCCAGAAGGCACCCGACCCTGGACCGATGACTATGCCTCGGTCCTGCCGCATCTATCGCTTTGGAAGGTCATCGAATGATACCACGCCCCGATATCAGCATCATCACCATCGCTGGCAAAACGCCGCAGATCGACGACAGCGCCTTCATCGCACCGGGATGCCGGATCATCGGCGATGTTACGATCGGACCGGAAGCAAGCATCTGGTACAACTGCGTCATTCGAGCCGAGGTCAATCGGATCGTCATCGGCGCTAGGAGCAATATTCAGGACGGCAGCGTCGTTCACTGCGACGGACCAATGCCGGGGGTCGAGGATGGCTTCCCGACGATCATTGGAGAAGACGTTCTGGTCGGACACAATGTTATGCTCCACGGCTGCACGCTTCTGGACCGCGCGTTTGTCGGGCTGTCGGCGACAGTCATGAACGGTGCTGTGATCGAAGGCGACGCGATGCTGGCGGCGGGTGCGATGCTAACCCAAGGCAAGCGCGTCGAGGCGCGGCAATTATGGGCTGGTTCCCCTGCCCGCTTTGTCCGCGATCTCGACGATGCCGCGATCATGGGAATGCGGATGGGTGTCGCGCATTATGTCGAAAATGCCAAGGCGCACCGTGTCGCCTTGGCAAATCCGCTTTAGAACTTAGCGCGGACGGTAAACCGGCCGTTGATCGGAGCACCGGTCGAGATGTTGTTGTTGTTATGCGCATCCGAGAAATATTCGGTGTCGAACAGGTTCTCGACATTCAGCTGCACCTGAACCGCTTCGCTCACATCATAATAAAGCGCTGCATCGACTCGGGTAAATGACGGCAGGCGTGTCGTGGTCGCAGACGTCCGGATCGCGGCAAACTGGCTTGATTGGTGGATGATGCCTACCCCTGCGCCAAAAGCGTCGTTGAAGTCATATCGGTTCCAAAGGCTTGCCTGATGCTTTGGCACCTGCCCCAGACGCACACTGTCGTTTCCGGCAAGCGCCGCGTCCTGATAGCTGTAACCGCCATGAACCTGCCAGTTCGGCGTTATCCGGCCAGCAACCGATAATTCCACACCCTTTGTCCGCGTCTTGCCGATGTTAATCGTCGTTAGCGGGTTGGCGGGGTTTGGGGTTGTCGCGTTGGATCGGTCAAGCTGGAACAACGCCAAGGTGACGTTGAGGTCAGGCCGAATATCCCATTTCGCGCCGAGCTCGTAATTCGTGAATTTCTCGGGTGCCAGATTTTCCTGCGTTGTTGACAATGTGAGGAACTGGTCGCCCGAGCGCGGCAGAAATGACTGGCTGTAGCTCGAATAGATCGAGACATTTTCCTGCGGTTTGAAAATCAGACCGATGCGCGGGCTAATCTTTTCATCCTTGCGGGCAAATGGTCGGTCAACCAACGGGAACAGGTCGACGCCCTTGATGTCAAAACTGTCATAGCGAATTCCGGCAACGACATCGAGATGGTCGCCGACGCTAATCTGATCCTGCACATAGGCAGAGAAAAATTGCACATCTGACACAGTGTTACGATTGGGGAGGTCGAAGTTTACCGTCGGAAAAACACGCGTCGCCAGATTAAACGTCGAACTGGACATTGTGCCATTGATCCGGCTGTTGGCTGACTTCTGATCGCCATACTCAACACCGAACAGAATTTTATGCGCCAACGGCCCAGTCGTCACATCCCAGATTAGATTCCCCTGCGCGATGAAGTTTTCGCGGGTGGTCGGGTCGCTGTAGCTCGATAATGCTACTGTGCCGTTTTGCGATGTGGCTGCGCCATTCGGAAAAACGTTGATGTAGATTTTGTCGTAATCACCATACAACATAGTTCCGGTAAACGCTAAATTGTCGGCAAGCTTCCCGTCCAAACGCAGCTTCGCGATGTGGGCTTCCAGCTGTGTCCGATTCACACCGGGTACGCCAAAGAATTGGTTGCGATAGCCGCTGATCGGACGGTTTGGCTGGCCTGCGACGGTTGCAATTGACGGAACGCCGCGGTCAGTGACACGGTCGTCGTTGATATATTCATACGACAGCCCCAGCTTCCAATCAGGGCTGAGCGCAACCGCGAGATAGGGGTTCCAGGCGTAACGTTCACCGCCGACGAAATCGCGGTGACTGTCCAGATTTTCGTAAACTGCATTCAACCGCACAGCGACTGTATCACCCAACGGCGCATTTAAATCAGCCGCAAAGTCATAAGCCCCAAAGCTGTTGATGCTGGCTTGCCCAGCGTAAAATATTTCGCCCGCAACGGGCGATTTTTGCACGCGGTTGATAATCCCGCCTCCGCCGCCGCGACCGAAAATCAGCGCATATGGTCCTTTAAGTATTTCAACCCGGTCGATGTTATAGAGACCACGATAATATTGGACGTCGTCGCGCACGCCATCCAAAAAGAAATCTGCTGAGGTGTTCTGGCCACGCAAAGTGATCTGGTCACGATTGCCTTCGCCCTGCCCGACGGTCGTGCCCGGAATATAGCGGAGCACGTCGCCCAACGAATGATGAGCCTGGTCTTCCAACTGTTCGCGAGTCACCACATTGATCGTCTGCGGAACGTCGATCAGTGGTGTGTCAGTCTTTGTCGCTGTCACCGAATTGGAAGCCACATATCCGTCGCTTGCACCAGTTACGATGATGGTCTGGCTGTCGTCATTTTCGGTTATATCGTCAGCGCGAACCGCGGTTGATGAGATTGCAATCGAGATCGCAATTGCCGATATTGATATATGACGCATTATATTCCTGTCTGATTGTCGAGCTTTGTATCGCTTGCCGAAGCCCTATTGCGAGTTATTCGCAAAAGCAATTGGAAACTCGATTGCAGGAAGGATTTATATTTTCTCGGGATTGATCTATCGTTTACCCCAAAGGAATAGCGAGAACATGAAAGCTACCATCTGGCACAACCCCGATTGCGGGACTTCGCGTAAAACGCTGGCTTTATTGCAAGAGGCCGGGATTGATCCCCTCATCATCGATTATCGCGTCACAGGTTTCGACCGCGCCCAGCTCGCTTCAATGATTGCCGACGCAGGCCTCACGCCACGCCAAGCACTTCGCACCCGTGGGTCCCCTGCCGAAGAATTTGGGTTATTGGAGGGTGCGGACGCCGACCAAATTCTTGATGCGATGGTCGAGCATCCGATTTTGGTCGAACGGCCGTTCGTCGTCACTGATAAAGGGTCACGGCTTTGTCGGCCACAGGAAACGGTTTACGAAATTCTCTAACGCCCTCAGGCGACGTTGCGCTGTTGCCGGTTGAACAATTCCAAGCTGTCGGCGAAAACCATTGGCCGACCGAAATAATAGCCCTGAATTTTGCTGCACCCGAGTTGCTGGATCATCGCCAGCTCGGCCTCGGTCTCGACGCCTTCAGCAGTGGTAGAGATGTTCAAGCTGTCGGCCAACGCTACCACAGCGCGGATAATTGCCACACTCTCGGCCTTGTTCTTGGCAGCTCCCTGAACAAAGCTGCGGTCGACCTTGATCGTGTCGAAACGTACATTGCGCAAGTAGCCAAGCGAAGAATATCCGGTGCCAAAATCGTCAAGCGACAATTTGATGCCAAGGCCGCGCAACCGGTCAAGTACCTGCACAGCAAGTCCGCCATCGCGAAGAAAGATGCTTTCGGTAACTTCGAGTTCGAGGCGCCAGGCTGGCAACCCGCTATCGTGGAGTGCTGCAATGACTGTTTCCACGAACGAAGTACTGGTCAGCTGATCGACTGAAATATTCACCGCGATGCGAGTCGAGTCGGGCCAACTCATCGCGTCCTTGCAGGCGCGTCGTAAAATGAAGTTTCCGATTGGCACGATCAAACGAGCATCCTCGGCAACAGGCACAAATTTTGCTGGCGAAACACTCCCAAATTTAGGGTTGTTCCAGCGCAACAACGCTTCAAAACCTACAACCATATGATCGCTATCACTGGTTACGACTGGCTGATATTCGACATGGAGCTGGTCTTTTTCCAGGGCGTTGCGTAGCTCGACTTCCATCAAACGCCTCTCTTCGGCATTTGCGTGCAGTTTATGCTGATAACTATGGTGCGTGTTACCGCCTTCGTCCTTGGACCGGTATAACGCAAGGTCCGCACTTCGCATCAATAGCTCAACCGTCTGTCCGTCAATTGGACCGAGCGCGCTGCCGATACTTGCGCCAATGAACAATGTATTCTGGTCGACTTCATACGGCTTGGAAAGGCTTTCGATAATCCTGCGTGCCAGGGAGAGCAGATATTTGCTGTCGCTTGCATCCTTGATCACAATCGCAAATTCGTCGCCGCCCAATCGCCCGCAAAGCTCATTGTCGGACATGATTAGCTGCAACCGCCTCGCCACTTGAGCAAGCAGACGGTCGCCTACAGGATGACCCAGAGTATCATTGACCGCCTTGAAGCGGTCGAGATCGATCATCATAAATCCACAACGACGACGCCATTTCTCGGCATCGGTCAGGGCGTCAGCCAGTGTTTCGGTCAGTTGAAGGCGGTTGGGCAGACTGGTTAGCGTGTCAAACCGGGCAAGGTGCGAGATTTTGTCAGCCGAAACGCGCTGCTCGGTTACGTCAGATCCGACGCCGCGGAAGCCTAAAAAGCTGCCGTCTTCGGAATGGCGCGGCGAAGCCGAGAGTTCCCAATAGCGTGTAATTGCCTTGATCGTAACGGGCACAATCAGGTTGCTGAAAGATTCGCGCCGCTTGAGGCGTTCAGCAAGATCATGCAGCGCCTCATGATATTTGCCTTCGTCCCAGGCATCGCCCGCAATCAGTTTGAGCAATGGCTGCCCTTCGATTGTCCGTGCCTCTTCGCCCAGTGCAAAAGCAAAACGCGGGCTAACATGCGTTGCACAGCGCGACGTATCAGTTTGCCACAACCAATCGGCACCGCCGTCTTCGAATTCGCGAAGCAAAAGGCTCACGGTTTCCGACTTTTCTTGAACTATGGAATGAGCGATTTCGAACAATATCTGCGCCCGTGCCGAACGCAGGCAGGCAGTGACCAGCAATGCCCCGATGCCAGCGGCTGCAAACGCGAGATAATAAGCGCCGTGATATGTAAAGCCGATGGTCGAACACAGCGATGTTATTCCAATGAAGATGGTGGCCGCCAGTGGTGCGGTCGGTAATAACAAGGAAGCATATACCATTAGCGACAACACGATCGACCATAGCCCGATCATTTCTACAAGCCCGCCATGTGCACCCAACAGGTAGAAGGACGATCCCCAGATCAATCCGGTTATGACCGCGTGCATATTGATCTGCTTTACATCGTGGTTATCGAGTTTTGGCTTATCCCAAAGAGTTTTTGAGCTGAACTGACGAAATGTATAAAAATGGAAAGCGCAAAAGATTGCCAGCCAACCCATGCTGCTCATAATCGGAGCGAGATCCCGGTACATTGTGACCGCGACAAGCGCGAAAATGAGATTGAGCGCAACCCGAAGCGTTGTTCGAGTCCTGATCGACCGTGCCTGAATTTCGCGCACGAGATCGCCGTCGATCCCGGTTGGATCGGAAAAGCCCAGCAATGCCTTGTAAGACAGCTCGGTAGGCAGTTCGAGGGAGGTTTCTTTTTTTAGCACCAACCGCTTGTACCGCGGTAACCTTACTCAAAGGTAATCAAGGTGGCACTAATGAAACAAACCGTCGTAAAATTTTTGTTTGAAATCAAAAGGATTCAAACCTTACTCAATATTAACCACGTTACTCGTTGCAACCCGGTTCAGGCCGCAATTGCGTAAGGTTGTATTTCACCCGATAAATAAAGGTTGCGAGCCTTGGCCCGGCTCATCTTACCCGAGCTTGTGCGAGGCAAAGTTCTCGGTGGAACCAACTCAACTACACAATTCATTCCAGTTACAGAACGGACCTTATCGCGGATTTGTTCGCGCAGCTTGGCGCGCTCGACTTCGTCGGTTGTCCGGCACTGGACAAGCACGGCGGGCGTCTCTTCACCTCCCGGCGTCGTCACCGCAAATGCGGCGATGTCGCCTGCCTTGAAACCAGGCAATTGTTCGACTGCCCATTCAATATCCTGCGGCCAATGATTTTTACCATTTATGATAATCATATCCTTGGCCCGACCAACGATGAAGATGTAGCCGTTCGACATGTAACCCATGTCGCCAGTATCGAGCCAGCCAGCCACCAAACAGGCGTCAGTAGATTCCTTGTCGCGGAAATATTCCTTCATCAGCGACGGCCCCGAACACCAGACCTTGCCAATCGTCCGGTCGGCAAGCGGGCGACGGTTTTCATCGCGGATTTCGATGGTCATGTCCTTGACCGCCTTGCCACAGTTGACAATCGCGCGGTAGCGTGTCGGGCGATCAGTCGCACCTGCGTGGCCGGTCAGTTCGGTCTCTTCGACCAATTCAACCTGAATACCTTCACCCGGCGGCATTATCGACACGGCCAATGTGGTTTCAGCCAGACCATAGCTTGGCAAAAACGCAGATGCCTTAAACCCGGCGTCGCAGAATGCGTCGACGAACGCCTGCATGACATCGGGCCGGATCATATCGGCACCGTTTCCGGCGAGCCTCCACTTCGCGAGGTTGAAGCGATCAGATACCAAGGTCTGGTTCGAAATCCTTCGCGCACAAATATCGTAGCCGAACGTCGGCGAGTAACTGATCACCGTGCCATCCGCGGCACTGATGACATCGAGCCATGCCAGAGGACGCCGCGCAAAATCTTCGGTCTTCATATAGTCGGTAGAAACCTGATTGGCGACCGGCGACAGGAAGCAACCTACCAGCCCCATGTCGTGATACCATGGCAGCCACGACACGCAGCGGTCGGTTTCGACGACTTCCATACCATGCGAATGTGCCGACAAATTGTTGAGCAGCGCATTGTGAGTAACCGCTACGCCGTGCGGAAAGCGGGTCGAGCCGCTTGAATATTGTAGATAGCAGACCTCGTCTGTGTTTGCGGTCGGCAGGTCGGTCTTTAAAGCAATCCGGTCTGCAAAGCCTTCCCAATCCAGCCCTTCGATACCGCAGTCGGTCGCCGCCTCATGCGCCATATCGGCCAGTTCGGCTGGGTAGAACAATATCTTGGGGTCACTACTTTTCAACTGGACCGACAACTGATCGACATAGCTTTCTTTGCCAGCAAACGATGTTGGCAAAGGCAAAGGCACCGGCCAAGCGCCTGCATAAATACAACCGAAAAACAGCGCGGCAAACTCAGGCCCAGTTTCTGCAACAATCGCAACTCGGTCGTCTTTTGCAATTCCGTGGCTTATCAAGCGATATGCAAACCGCATCGCATCTTCGCGCATTTCGGAATAGGGGTAAGCCCGCGCCAGTTTTCCGCGCATGTCATGAAAATTCAAGCCACGCTTGCCAGTCGCAGCGTAATCGAGCGCCTCTCCAAGCGTGGCAAAATCGGAGAGGCGGCGCGGCAATTCGTCATGCGTCGGCGTCGGCACGAGTTCGCTCATGTTATTTCCCATAGCTTTTTGACCCGGGCTCTGCGGCCCATTGTTACATTTATGTTATCATCGACTTCTACCCGTCGATACGAGTTCAAATTTCGACCCGACTGTGTCACAAATAGGGCGTGAAAGAAGCCCGCACTCTCAAAAAACCACCGCCACCGTTGGACGACACACGCTTGCGCAATCTCGCGCTGCATTATGTTGGCAAATACGCCACGACGAGGGTCAAGCTTGCCACATATCTGAATCGCAAAATCCGTGAACGTGGATGGAGTAACGACCGCCCCGCAGACATAGATGCACTGGTCAGCCAGTTTGCCGATCTGGGCTATGTCAACGACGCCCAGTTTGCAGAAAGCCGAAGCCGGTCGTTTGTGGCACGCGGTTATGGCAAAAGGCGGCTCGACGAGGATTTGCGCGCGTCGGGTATAAGCGAAGGCGACGCCGCCGATGCGACCGAGCATATGAGCGAAAGCAGCTTCGCCGCAGCACAGAACTACGCCCGCCGCAAGCGCATTGGCCCTTACGCCGCCGAAACCGCCCCACCCGAAAAACAGCAGAAGCAATTGCAGGGGTTCCTTCGCGCCGGACACAATTTCGAAATCGCAAAGCGCTTTGTTCGCGCTGAGCCGGGGGCAGCCGTGGAACAAGAATGAGCTAGTCACACGCAACCGGTTGCCCACCGTTGTCGTTTCTGCTTACAACGCGGCACAGATAAAGGGCTTAATATGCTGACAATATTGAAATGGGCGGGCTTTGTAATCGCTGTGGTTCTCGCGACCGGGGTTGGACTGTTCTTCTACTCTCCTGCCTTGCTCGTCGATACCGTCGACCGGATCGCCAGCCGAGCCGACGTTGTTAAGGTTGCTGATGGCATCGCCTTCGACAAGCATAACAAGCTCGACATCTGGTCGACCGCCGCCAAGCCCAAAACGCCAAAACCGGTCCTTGTCTTCTTTTATGGCGGCGGCTGGGCGAATGGGGAGCGCACCGAATATAGCTACGCCGCGCGGCCCTTTGTCGAGGCTGGATACATCGTCGTGCTCCCCGACTACCGCAAAGTGCCGGAAGTCCGCTTTCCCGGATTTGTCGAGGATAGCGCCAACGCGGTCAAATGGGTGCAGGCCAATATCGCAAAGTACGGCGGCGATCCGGCACGAGTCAGCGTCTCAGGCCATTCGGCTGGCGCATATAACGCGCTGATGCTGGCGCTCGACCCGCAGTGGCTCGGCGACAAACCAGTCACCGCCGCCGTGAGCTTAGCCGGGGCGGCCGACTTCTACCCCTTCACCTCGAAACGCGCGATCAACGCGATGAGCCAGTTCCCCGACCCCAAGGTAACGCAGCCAGTCTCCTTCGTCCGCAAAGACGCCCCGCCAATCCTGCTGATCCACGGCACCGACGACACCGTGGTGCGAATCCGCAATTCGAACAGCCTGTACGCCAAGCAAAAAGCTGCAGGCGGCGACATCACATTCCGCCCGCAACAGGGCGGCAGCCACAACGACCTCGTGCTGGCGCTAGGGACTTTATTCCGCGGTCGCTATCCAGTGGTTGCGGAGACCGTGAAGTTTCTCGACAGGGCGAACGGTGTTACCCGCAACTGATTTTACCCGAGCCCATCGTCGATGACGTACACTTCGCGCCGCCTGTAACATCGATACTGCCACTACCGGCGATGTTCGCAGCGACCTTGCCGGTCGCGGTCAGTTTGACGTTGCCTGAACCAGCGATCGAGACCTCGGCGTCGGTGCTGGCCATCTTGACCGCGTCGATATTGCCCGAACCGGCAATCGAATATTCAGCGCGATCGACCTTGCCCCCAAACACAACGTCGCCGGAGCCAGCCAGATTGCTTTCGAGCCACTTGGCGGTGATTGAAGCGACTGAGACGCTGCCAGATCCGGCGCTTTCGACTGTGACATTCTCGCCCGTCATTTCGTCAGCAGTAAAGCTGCCAGAACCAGCGAGCGAAGCCTCCGACAAACGCGGCGCGGTAACCGTGACGGTCACACCCTTGCGACCGCTGCCAAAGACCTTCTCCTTTACCCGCCCGATGCGGAGCGTGCCATTCTTGACGCGATAACGGAGATTCTTGATCGCCTCTGCATCGCCGGTCGCGCTGATGTTGAAGTTGTCCCCCGTTACAAACACGATATTATCAGGCCCCGACGCCTCAAGTTCAGTAAAAGCCGCTACAGTCGCCGCGGTGTTCGTAATCGCGGTGCCATCGGCAAGGCCATTATCGTCGCTGCTACTGCCGCTCATATCCTCGGCCGCGTCGAACACCGAATAGCCACAAGCCGACAAGGAAAGCGCAGCGAGTGGGAGAAGAAAAAGTGAAGTTTTCATGTTGGACCTCCATGTGTGTTGCACTCATAATACACTGAGTCTGGCTAGTCTGCAATGGCGAATTTCCCGCCCATGTCGGTCGCGCGGACGAAGCGCAGCTATTGCCATTGCGCCAAGCGTCTGGCTAGAACGCGATATGAAAACCGATATCGAAATTTCAAACGCTGCCAACTTACGCCCTATCTTAGAAATTGCCGAGAAACTGGGCATCAATGCCACGGACGTCGAACCTTACGGTCGGTTTAAAGCAAAGCTGAACATCGCCACGCCAGCCAACGAAGCACATTCGGGCAAGCTCATTCTCGTGACCGCGATCAACCCGACACCGGCTGGCGAGGGCAAGACCACAACATCGGTCGGCCTGGCCGATGGTCTCAACAGGATCGGGCTCAAGACCGTCCTTGCCCTGCGCGAACCATCACTCGGCCCATGCTTCGGAACCAAGGGCGGAGCGACCGGCGGCGGTTACGCTCAGGTCGCACCGATGGCCGACATCAATCTGCATTTCACTGGTGATTTTCATGCAATCACTGCCGCGCATAATCTGCTGGCGGCGCTGATCGATAATCATATCCATTGGGGCAATGCGCTGGATATCGACGTCCGCAGGATCGTGTGGCGGCGGGTGATGGACGTCAACGACCGCGCGTTACGCGACATCGTCCAGTCTATCGGCGGCGTGGCAAACGGCTATCCGCGCGAAAGCGGTTTTGACATCACGGTGGCGTCGGAAGTCATGGCCATTTTTTGCCTCTCCCAAGATATTGCGGATCTCGAACAACGGCTTGGCCGCATTGTCATTGGCTACACCAGAGACCGCCAGCCTGTATCCGCGCGTGATCTGAAAGCCGACGGTGCGATGACCGTGCTACTCGCTGAAGCGATCAAGCCCAATCTTGTCCAGACGCTGGAATGCAACCCGGCGATCCTCCACGGCGGGCCGTTCGCCAACATTGCTCATGGCTGCAATTCGGTGATTGCGACGAAAGCTGGGCTGTCGCTCGGCGACTATGTTGTGACC
>Ga0326733_1000445_pt1 | contig 11906 bp, 9 predicted proteins | sample 14_GP2_308_FD_207946 | JGI IMG/M metagenome (GOLD analysis project Ga0326733, IMG submission 207946) | Glacier ice microbial communities from Ngari, Tibet, China - 14_GP2_30.8 | ecosystem: Environmental > Aquatic > Freshwater > Ice > Glacier | place: China: Ngari, Tibet | collected 2018-07-17 | reverse complement strand
GAACGGCACGCGCGGTGGCGCTTCTCGCTCGATCGACACCCACGGTGTCAGAGCAAGCACGTTGCGGCTGGTGCGCACCCAATTGCGCACCAGAGCACCGCGTGCCGCTCGCTCGCGTGGCGGACAAGCGCACCATTGTCGGCATAATGCTAGTAGTTGTGCGAAGTCATTGGCGAAACAGACATAGTCCGCATAGAGACTCATGTATGAAGCGTCACGCACGCTCTCGCTAATTACCACCTTGCCACTCGCAAGCAGAGGCACAATACGTGCCTCCTCGAGTAGCGCTTTTCCACCGTAATGAAGGTTCAACACTACTTTCGCCTGTGCAACAAGTCGATGTTTCTCGATGCCGAATGCGTCATTACGTGCCACAACGTTTAAACCTGAAGCGCGTAACTGTGCCACGACTTGCTGGCGGTGGGTGTTGCGCAGCTGCCCGAGAAAGAGGACATCGATACTCTCTCTTTGCGCGAGTAGTGTGGCTGGCGGGTCGAAGATCGGCGAATAGCCGATGGGGAGGTGGATTGCTTCAATGCCTCGCTGTCGAAGATACGCTACATTCTGAAGGTTGTAATCCCATACTTGAAGGGCAAGTGCTAGACGAGTGAAGTAAGCTGGGATAAACCACTTCTGAATGGGACTCTGTTCCAACTGGTAGACGATGAAGCGATGCGGTAACAGCACCGCATCTTCCCATACGTTACTCCCAAACAGTACATACAAGCGCTCGTCATAGACAAGGTCACGAGTGCGCGCGACACGGTATCCGCGGCGCTGAAGAGTATCCGCGAGTAGTAATGCGATTTCTTCGAATTGACCATACAAATTGTAGATAGTGACCACCTCGCCGCGGTTCATGTTTAGAAAAGTAACCTAAAGTTCTTTAGGTTATTACGCCCGATGGCGCACGGAGGCTACTTCGTGGTACATGGAGTTGAGATGACGAATCCACAGCTCATACAACTCCTGTGCCGCGAGCTTCCCCGCCGCTTCACCCGCAACATACTGCCCGATCCGCTGCTTGTTCTCACCCAGCAACATTTCGGTAAGTCTCTCGCTATACATACGCAGTTGTGCGTTAACACGCCCTGCCAGCTCTTGCCGTTGATCAGGCAGCAGCGTATCACTGTTCAATGCTTCAAGGCAGGTTGCGACCGTGTAAGTCGCGGCCTGTGCGATATAACCGTGTTTGTAGCCACTACGGTAGGAACTGTCGCGCTCGAAAATCCGCGCGCGATGGTCTTGGTTGGCTTGCTCGAAATCGAAATGGATAAAATCGTCCATTGAAGCGTGTAGGATGAATCGGATTCGACTTCCCGAAAAATCATTTGAACTTAGAAAAGAAAGCGTAAGAAGAGGATTACAATGACTTCCTCGGGAACACCTCGCCCCAGAAGACGCTTGCCACCCGTTCAAGGCTTGGCGCCCTCCACGCCACCTACGCTACGCGTCAGATTTCTAATGTGGTTGACACTATGGGTGTTGTGGTGGTGGGGACTGGGTATGCGCCTTCGGGATTGTTGTCGCGGCTCGCGAAAAGGACTCGACTGATTCTTTTCCGACTCTCATTCTTAAGAATAAGAATGGCTTCCATCGTTATGAACGCTGCCGAGGAGGTGGTACCGCGACTGTTTGACAACCCCGTTGAGATCGTGCGCAGCGATTGGCGCTCGGAAGTGGTGCGTAAGTATATCCTGAACGAAGGACTGGCCGGCCCAGTCCTTCGTTCCTACGATCACTACGTCGATACGGTGCGTGAGATGGTTAACCGACTCGTAGTCACGCTCGCTGAAGGTAACACCATCACCTTCAGCGACGCGATGCTCATGTACCCCCAGCGCGTTGACATCGATCAGAAGCAGGAATTACTGATGCCCAGCTTCTGTCGTCTTCACAACTACACCTACCGTGGTCGCTTGACCTCCAAAGCGCACTGGCGCGGAGAAACGGTAGATGTGTTCTGGGGTTACGTGCCGATCATGCTCGGATCAAGTGTCTGTAACACGAGATCACTTGACCGCACCGACCTCTTGACGCTGGGTGAATGCCCGAACGATCCGTTCGGCTACTTCATCATCGACGGCCTCGAGAAGATCATCGCGATCCAAGAGCGCACGCTGCCGAACAAGATCCTGACCTACATGAACCCCGATGACCAGATCGTGACCGAGATCAAGGCCGTGGCGCAAGATGGACGCAAGGTGCGGGTCGGGATCATGCTGATGGAGCGCGAGGATCACGAGTCGAGTGACGGTAAGCGTTCCACGATCAAACACAATCTCTTGAAGGCCAAGATCCCGTTCTTCGGCGAGGATGCGGAGCTGAACATCTTCGTGCTATTCGAGTTGCTCGGTGAACTTGAGTTACTACAGGCCGAGGAGCAACAGCCGGAAGAGGAGAAGCAACCCGAGGCTGAGAAGCCACCCAATCAGTTCCGTGATCCGCGCGTGTGCGCCGCACTGATCGTTGATTGGATCGGCGGTGCGGATGAAGCCGAGATCGAACGCAATCGCTCTCAGGTGCTGGATTACTTGGAGCCTACGATGGACATCTACGCTTCGATCGGTCGCGACGGCGCCTACGGTTACATCTTCAACAAACTTGGTCTCAAGGACAAGGGTATGTTCTTCATCCAAGCTACGCGCGACATGATCCTGACCCGCATTAACAATGAGGTCTTTGCGAACATGGTAGGCGATTCCGTGCGCCTACGCATTGAGATGCTTGCGATGATGGTGGCGCGTTTCATCGAGGTCGCCGTGGGGCAGCGCGGGCGTAAGATCAATCCAATCGAGACCCTCGGCGAGTTCAAACTGGCGACACTTGTGAACAAGGGCTTGGATGATCGCGACGACTACAGCAACAAGATGCTCGATGCCCCCGGAAGCATGCTCGGTTTCCTGACCTCGCAAGCACTGCGCAAGCTTCAGATGGAACTCACTACGGAACTCATCAAGCGCAACCAACCCAATCCACTGGCTGGCATCAACAACGTCATTCCGCGCAAGATCGTTACTGAAGGTCTGAACAAGGCGATCAAGAGCGGGAAGTGGCAGCTGCCGGGCGGTATGATCCAGACGAAGTACAGTGGCGTGACGCGCTCGCTTCAACGTGAGTCCATCGTGGGTGCGATCGCGGACATCCGCAGTGTCAACGCGCCGATCCCGCGCGAGTCGCATAATCTGGCACCGCGATCGTTACACCTGACTTATTGGGGGTTCATTTGCCCGACGAGCACGAAGGAGGGCGCCGATTGTCTGACACTGGATACGGAGATCACGCTGGTGGATGGTACTACCGTGCCGCTCGGGTCGCTGAAAGGGAAACCACAGGATGTGATCTCGGTGAATCCGCGCACGCTGGTGCCGGAAGCCTCGGGTATTCGCGATTACTTCGAGTACGATGCCGCGAGCAAGGGTAAGACGGTTTACAAGCTAACGACGATCACGGGGCGCACTGTGAAGGCTACCGGTGAGCATCCGTTTCTCGTGGATGGCGAGTGGAAGCGGGTGGATGAACTGGTGGCGGGGGTGGATAAGCTGACTTGTGCGCGCGACATCAAGGGTGTTAGTGAAATGACAGAGACACCGTATGTGGATTTTGTCACAGAAACTATCGCTACTATCGTTACTATCGCCTCGGAAATGGTCGCCGACTTCACTACGGTGTCTTCGAATCACAGCTTCATCGCGCAATCGATCGTAGTGAGCAACTGCGGCCTCTCCAAGACCCTAACACAAGGCGCCACCCTCTCCACCGATCGCCCACGCGCTCCCATCGACGAGTTCCTCCAACCCTACGTTCAACCCGCTCGCACCGAGCTTCACACACAGGCGATAATGTTCGGTGGTCGCTTCAAAGGTTACGTTGATCCGGATGTATTCCTCCCTGCTTTCCTCGAAGCGCGGCGCAACGGCGCCGATGATGCGCGCATGATCGCCTACGACGTCTCGCTCGGCATCGACCACGATAACATCATTCAGATCATGGCGTCGGAAGGGCGCCCGATCCGACCAGTGCTTGTGGTTGAAGGTGGTGAGGATGAAGAGGTGGCAATTCCGGGTGGTGGCTTTATCCAACAGCGACGACCGCAGCGTTTGGTCATCGACGCGAAAGGCTTGCGCGATGCGGACATCGACACGCTAATGGTTCACGGCGCGCTTGAGTTCATTGACCCTGCAGAGCAGCGTAGTGCGCTCATCGCACTCAACCCCGAGGATCTTAACGTGCCAGTGCGTGGCCCCGCGCCTGACGCCGAAGCCACCTACGGCGAGCAGCGTGATCCAAACCTCACTCACTATCCGCTCTTCACCCACTGCGAGTTGGATCCGACGCTCATCCACTCCATCGAGGCTTCTGTCGCCCCGTTCGCCAACATGGAGCCGGGTACGCGTAATACCTACAATGGTAATATGGCCAAGCACGCGGTCGGTGTCAATCACACTGGACACCACGGTCATACCTACAAGGACGAGGAAGGTCGCACTGTGTCGCGCGCGGGTCGCTTCGAGGGTAGCAAGGTGCTTGCCTATCCGCAGAAGCCGCTTGTCACCACTGATACTTACGGTTTCTACGAAGCGGATGCGATGAGCGTATCCGTCTTGGAGCGTATCGAGGAGAACCTAGCAAGCGACCACGTAGCCGCGGCTGTGCGCAGTGAACTGGCTGGTCGTTCGCCCGAAGAGATCGACGCGGCCATTGACGTGTTACGCGGCCGCATTCGCTCGCGCGTGGAACAAGCCACTTCGACTAATATGTTCGGTGCGACTGGGCAGAATGCCATCGTCGCGATCATTGCTGCCGCGTGGAACGAGGAGGACTCGATGATGATCAACCGCGGCTTCATCGATCGCGGAGGCTTTATGACCACGGTGTATAAAGCGGAGACTTACGAGTTCAGCAATCCGGAGCTTGAACGCCTCGGTATTCCACCGGATCTCGTCGGTGACAAGCTAGAACTGTTCAGCGCCATCGATCCGCTTACCAACGTGGCGCGTGCGGGGGCGGTGCTACTGCCCGGAATGGCAATCGTCGCCAAGTATGAAGAGGAGAACGGCAAGGTGCGTGATACCTCGATCTACTTGAAGGGCGCGGATACTCTCACACCCACTGAGCTTGCCGTCCGCGCGCCTTACGACCCACTACGCAGTATGATCATCGCTCCACTGACTGTCGCACAGGAAGCGGCGGCGGCTCGCGGCGTTCGCCCGCAGCGGGATGTGCGCCTAGCGACGAAGGCCGAGTATGACGCGGCAACTCTGCGGAACATTCTCCCGACTTCCATTAGCAACGTGCCGGTGATGGACGAATACTATGTCGGGCGCAACGGTGCTGGCAAGGACTTTATCAGTTACAAGTATCGCATCACTCGTCGCCCGCAGGTGGGTGACAAGTTTGCGTCCCGTTTCTCGCAGAAGGGTATTACCGGTATGATCTTCTCCCCCGAAGACATGCCTTTCAACGACGACGGTATGACACCGGACATCATCATCAACCCGCACGCCTTCCCGTCGCGTATGACCATCGGCCAGCTCATCGAGAGCTTGACTGGCAAGGCGGGTGCGTTGTTGGGCACAGTGCTGAACGGCACGACGTTCCGCGAGGTGAATATGGAGCAGCTCGGACGGGTGCTGACCTCCTTCGGCTTTACGGCGGCGGGCACTGAGCACTTCACCGACGGCACTACTGGCGAGCCACTGGAAGCAATGATCTTCTCCGGCCCAGTTTATATGCAGGTACTGCGGCACATGGTTGAGGACAAGAAACATGGCCGTGCGCGTGGTGCAATGCATCATTTATATCATCAGCCTTCTGAAGGGAGGGCACGGGGTGGCGGCCTACGCTTGGGTGAACCATCTCGCCCAAGTCCGACGACAAAGGTCGGGCTAGTGTACGAGTATGTACGCGACGTTTCCAAACAGCGGGAACACCTCCGTTGTGCGACAGGCGCATAACAACACTTTACTCCTAAGCTTTAGCGGAAACGCTAATTGACGGCGCCGGTGAAAAACCGGCGACACAAGGAACAACGTAAAGTGGCAGGCAATCCGCTCCCAAGCTCCTAAATCCGCTCGACAGGACATGGAGAAGGCTCAGAGCACTGACGGTAACGGGGGAAAAATGACGGCCTAGTCAGCCCGATTTCTCTCAAGGTAAGTGCCGACCCACCGGTGACGGTGTCGTAACGACAGTCCGTGTCATCCATACTCAATGGTGACAAGGCCGAGGTTACGAGGCTAGGGTTTTGACCCTAGCTGGGTAGGTCAGAGATGGAGAGGGACAACTTCATAGCCCACGGGGCTAGGAACCTACTTGTGGAGCGCTATAAAACGGTGAGCGACGAAGCAAAAGTGCCGATCTGCGACAACTGTGGACAGATCTGTATCGCCAACCCGAATCCAGCGTACAACTATTACCACTGTTCGCTGTGTCCTGATACTAAGGACATTCACATCATCAAAGCGCCGACCTCACTGCGGCTGCTGTACCAATACAATGCGGGTATGATGGTGAAGATGGCGATGCGCACGGCTCCGCGTAAGTAGCGAAACAATGAAGATTGTCAAAGAACATATACTACATCACAGACGTGATGTAATTACCCTACAATTATACGCTGTTGAAAAATGAAAGAAAAACCCTTCTCTGTTACGAATAGTAGAACATGGAAATCTACCGTCGTCTCGAACTAACTAAGCAGCACGGTAATGTGATAAGTAACAGTGGTGCCGTCCACAGGCTCGTCATCGATGAAACAGGTGCGTTATACGCGTGCGGGGATAACGAGTTTGGGCAACTCGGAACTGGTGATACAGAGAATAAGCTTGTCCTCACACGCGTCGTTTTCAACAAAGCTGTAAAGATGGCATCAGTAGGTGGTAACCATACCATTATTATCGATATAGAGGGTGCGATCTACGCATGCGGGGACAATAATTGCGGCCAACTCGGATTGGGCGGAGACAAAGAGCCTCGCTTGACGCTAGTACCGATACCTTTCAACGAACCGGTGCGCTCAGTCATCGCGGGAGACTGCTGTACCTTCGTGATTACAAAGATTGGTAAACCATATGCTTGTGGGAAGAATGCAGACGGAAGTTTAGGATTGGGTTATGTCGAGAACGACGATGGGAGCGTAGGGGCGGGAGACAAGTCGCTGCTGACTTCGGTTCCCTTCGATCACGCTGTAAGGGAAGTAATTCTTGGCGGGGATCACACGCTCTTTCTCACCGAAGATGGTACGTTATATGGTTGCGGCGAGAACAGCGCTGGGCAGCTTGGTATAGAAGGAGTAGATCTAATCTACGATATAACTTTACTATCTTTAGAGGATAAGGTGGTGGCTGTAGCTGCCGGTGATCGCCATACTCTTGTTCTCACGGAAGAGGGTAAGATTTATACCTGCGGTGATAATTGCTCCGGACAACTTGGACAAGATTGCGAAGATCAGGTTCAAGGCTTCGTACCAATTCCTCTAAAGGAGCCAGTAAAAATGATCTGCGCTGGGTACGAACATTCGCTCATTGTTACCAGAAGTGGTAAGTTGTATGCCTGTGGTAGCAACGAGGCAGGGCAGCTTGGCTTGAGCGTGACTGATGAGAGTAGAGAAGTAATGACACTCGTGCCATTCTCTGAAGAGGTAGCTATGATCGCTGCTGGGTGCGATCATAGTACCATCGTGACTACAGCTGGCAAGACATATGTTTGCGGAACTAACAGCTCGGGTCAGCTCTGCCTGAATGATACCGACCAACGTTCGGCGCTAACATTGTCATCGGTCTAATCCGATACGTCATATATGACGTATCTTTACTCTAGAACTAGAGGTGATTGATTTTCGCTTTCTCTCTTTCCAGATAAGAAACTTATGCGCCGCTTCGAGATCCTTCCCGCTCCCAGACAGGTCACTTACGATGACATCGTTTACCCATATGTTGTTACCGCGAAGGGTGCGGTGATTAACAAGCTTAACCGCGCCCTTTCTCCAACAGATTCGAACGGCTATGACAGTCTTACTCTCTGTGATAGAAGTAAACAGAAGAGCGTAATGGTTAACCGCGTCGTCGCCTTCGCCTTTGTTCCTAACTCCGATCCTGTGACTAGGAGGGTCGTTGATCATATCGATGGTAATAAGCGGAACAACCATTACAAGAATCTTAGATGGGTAACTCAGAAGGAGAACTGCCAGTCGGCTACTGCTAGCAACGGTCACCGCGGAGGTACTCCGAAGGTTGAAGTGGATCAACTAGATGTCAATGGAAACTTCATAGCCCACTATCCCTCTATGGCCGCAGCTGAGCTGGCTACGGGCGCCAGTCGCGGAGGTATCCGCGAGAGTCACGAGGGTATCGCCAATCACTGCGTGGGATTCAAGTGGTTCATCTACGAGAACAAAGAGGGTATAGTGACTGTTGAAGAACTAGCAATGATGAAGCCTGTTCCGATTGAGGGCTTCGAGCAGTATTACGTTTCTCGAACGGGGCAAATTGTTACGACCAAGAGTAAAAGAAGTGCTAACTGGCGTTATATGAAGATTAAGATCGAGGATAGCGGATATTCAGTCATCCAGTTCTCGAAAGGTAAGACGACGAAGAACTTTAAAATCCACAAACTCGTCGCCCTCTGCTACCTCCCCACTCCCCGCCCCGACCAAACCCAAGTCAACCACAAGAACAAACGCCGTTCCGACAACCGCCTCGAGAACCTCGAATGGGTATCGCCGAGTGAGAACATGCGACACGCCTTCACTTATCGCGAGGAAGCGACTACCAATTAACGTTTACATCACCCTGATGTAATTACCCACAGAAAGCGTCTCAGAAGAAAATGAACTCTCTTTCTCTTCTCTGATAAGAATATCACAACATGGAAGTCTTCCGCCGTCTCAGTCTAATCGAGCAACAAGGACAAGTAACAAGCAGCAGTGGTGCTGCCCACCAGTTCATTATCAAAGAGTCCGGTGCGTTATACGCCTGCGGAGAAAATGAGTTCGGTCAGCTCGGAACTGGTGATACAGAGAACAAGTCGATACTGACACGCGTCCCTTTCGATAAAGCCGTAAAGATGGCCTCTGCAGGAAGCGATCATACCATCGTTCTCGATACCGAGGGTGCGATCTACGCATGTGGGAACGATGACTTTGGCCAACTCGGACTAGATTCTTCATCGCCTCTATTGACACTGACGCAGATACCTTTCTCAGAGCCTGTGCGTTCAGTAGTCGCGGGAAACCTCAATACCTACGTAATCACAGCGGCTGGTAAAGCGTACGCTTGCGGGAGTAACACAGACGGGTGCTTAGGAGTAGATTTTACCGAGAAAGAAGACGCGATACCAAGTGAAACGAGGTGTAAGTTAGCACTCACTCCGGTTCTCTTCGACCACAGTATCAAAGAAATAGTCGTTGGCGGATCGCATACGCTCTTCGTGACCGATGAAGGAGCGCTCTATGGTTGCGGAGACAATAGTCTCGATCAACTCGGATCTAATCGAGCAGATCCTATCTATGCGGTAGTTCGATTATCACTGGAGGCTAAGATCGTAGTTGTAGCGGCCGGCGATAACCACACTCTTGTTCTCACGGCAGAAGGTCAAGTTTACGCCTGCGGTGACAACACCTGCGGGCAGCTTGGATTAGAAAGTGGAACCCAAGGCTTCGCACTAATACCTTGTGAAGAACCAGTAAAGATGATCTGTGCTGGTTATGAGCATTCGCTTATTGTGACTCGAAGCGGCAAGCTTTATGGTTGTGGTAACAACGAGTGCGGGCAACTTGGCCTCAACTACTTCGAAGATAGAAGGGAAGTGATGACCCTCATTCCCTTCACCGAGGAAATTGCTACACTCACCGCTGGTTACACTCACACTACAGTCGTAACCACAGATGGCAAAACATATGTCTGTGGAGGAATGGCTTAGGCGAACTCTGTCTGAACGACACTAACACTGTCTCTGATCTAACAATTACATCATCTCTGATGTAACCGGTGCATAATTAAAAACCTCATACCCTCATAAAAGTATCTCCATGAGTGAAATAGTAGTTACTGCTGAGGGAATGAGAAACGCTTCTCAAGGTATCGGGCTACTAATTAACAATAACTTCTTTTATTACGACGGTAAGTATTCTCCAGCCGTGCACACTCTCACTTCGCAGATATTACGTATCGAAGCTATGAACCGAGGTGTCTCTGATACCGAGCTACGCGCGCAATTACCAACCTTCCGATGGCAACTAGCGCAGTTAAAACAACTAGCGGCGTTACCGCAGAAAGAGCGAGGAGCCATTGGAGATTACGCTGGTAACTCATCGAATGAAATCAACAACGATCTTGTCGCTAACCCCGATCAAGTTCCACTACTAAACCTCGTCATTGACGAATTACCTCCCCTCGACCGCGACATTGTAGTGTGGCGGTATATCCGCAAGTACGAGGTAGGAAGAACGCTTAAAAGTAGCTTATACTTACCTCCTGATTCTGGAGAGTACGAGTATTACAGTTACCTATCAACCTCCTTTCTGTCGTATCACGTAATCAATGAAACGGCTTGTCAGGGTAGGGAAGTACAAGCTCTGATGCGCATCATGGTACCGAAAGGAAGTAAGTGTCTGTATATCCCAAGTGTATCTGGAAGAATAGAGTACGAGATCCTCTTCCCGCATCGCACTCGCCTACGTATTAACGGTAAGGAACAACAATCCTTCGTGTGTCGAGAAGGTGATAACCGAAAGTTTATCGTGTACGATTGTTCAGTGGTATAGTACCTTTCGTAATTGATGAACGACGCTGCTACGGGCATTAAAAAATACTGATTCCCCCTCCCTTTCGTACCCTTCGAACACACACACACACGCACCATGTCATCAGCCACCGAAGAGTTCTCGAAGCTCGACTGCCGCTGGCATCACTCCTTTACGTCAGGAATGCACCCGCGCTCGTGTCTAATCCGAGACGGCATGACTTGTCATTGGGACGATATCGGTTTCTGGGCGACATTCGATGTCAACGGTGTGTATGTTCGCTGCGGAACGAGTGATCGCGTCCTCACTAAACTACAAAGCCTGACCTTCTATGAGAACGAGGTCTATTACGATGTTATCCTAGCTGCTAGCAAGGACGACGAAACTTGTCGGCGGGATAGCAAAGAGTACAAGCAAGCGTTCAAGCGGGCTATGAATCGTATTAAGAGAGTATGCAAACTTTAAATTCTTCTGGCTCCAGAAGAATTACTACGTCGCGATTCGCAGTCGTACCCTGCTGTGATAGAACAACTCGACCGATAGCTACGTTACAAGATCTCGCAAAAAGCTTCAAAAATGCTAATAGTCGTTGTATTTAACCTCCCAGCAGAATGGGTTACTTTGTTCAACGAACCACCAAACTTGTCTGCGTCGAAGCGATAGTACTTCTTCCCGAATCAACACCGATGAATGTTGCAACTAAATTATAAAAATTACTTGGTGAAGGTGGTTTGGTGCGACAAATCAGGGACTGTTGCCCGTCAACAGTTAATAAGCATAAGACGCTTGCGTTAACTGTGATTAATATAACACCCCGCGCACTAGGAGGTATTCCTGTTACAGTTAATGTTATTTGTTCGTCTTCAATTACGACCCGAGGCGAAGCAGTGATTACCATCGAATTATTGAACGGAGTGGTGATAGAATAGCCAGTTGCGCCGCGAGGACAGGTAGTGCACGGTCGGCTTTCTCCAAGTTCACCTGTAATACCTGCCGCACCTGTAATACCTGCCGCACCTGTAATACCTGCCGCACCCGTAGCGCCGGTCGTGCTTTTAGTACCTGCCGCACCTGTAATACCTACTGCACCTGTAATTTGGGTTCCAGTCTCACCTGTGGCTCCTGTCTCACCTGTGGCTCCTGTCTCACCTGTGGCTCCTGT
>Ga0326733_1000444_pt1 | contig 11909 bp, 9 predicted proteins | sample 14_GP2_308_FD_207946 | JGI IMG/M metagenome (GOLD analysis project Ga0326733, IMG submission 207946) | Glacier ice microbial communities from Ngari, Tibet, China - 14_GP2_30.8 | ecosystem: Environmental > Aquatic > Freshwater > Ice > Glacier | place: China: Ngari, Tibet | collected 2018-07-17 | reverse complement strand
GCCCAGCTCCAGCCCGCCCGCTACTACCTCAGCAGCCAGGCCGGGCTGGGCGCCGAACAGGCGCTGGAGGCCGTGCGCGGGCACTGGGCCGTGGAAAACCAGCTGCACTGGCACCTGGACGTGACCCTGGGCCAGGATGCCCACCGCCTGCGCCAGCAGCAGGCCGCCGAAAACCTGGCCCTGGTCCGCAAGATGGCCCTGAACCTGCTGCGGGCCGATACCACGGCGGTAAGTTTGAAGGTAAAACGCAAGCGCTTAGGCTGGAACGACCACTACCTGGAGGACCTGCTCGCCCGAATTGCTAAATGTGTTTAGTCTGGGGGGTATGAGCATATCCCCACAAAAATAGGGTCATTGCCAGATTGCCGAAAAGTGCCTTTGGGGTGAATTAAAAGGGTTTTTATTAAAAAACCATTCCATACCCCCACAAAGATAGGGTCAGAACACTAGTGTTTTAACTCGCTTTCTTTCCCCTCAAAAAGTTAAGTCTTTTCCAAATCAAAAAAACTACTCAAGAACTAGTAGTTTACTTAGTTTATTACTATTATATAGTTTAGGGGTGCCGCAACTCATTGATATTCTTATTGTTGCAAGGGTATATCCCCACAAAAATAGGGTCATATCCCCACAAAAATAGGGTCATATCCCCACAAAAATAGGGTCATATCCCCACAAAAATAGGGTCATTTGGCCTTGACACCCCCACAAAAATAGGGTCATTTCCCCACATGATTAAAAATGTGTGGGGAAATACGGGATATAAGGCTACATTTGCCTGGTCTCAAATTTATCTTCATCTGCTATGGAGTCGGTTTCTGTCACAGCTCTACCGCTGGTAGTACAGCATAATGCACTGGTTAACGCGCGATTCAACATGTCGGCGTTGGAAATGCGGTTCTTCCTAGCCCTGCTAAGCCGCATTGGTCGGGATGATGACAGCTTTGCGGTATGTGAGGTGCCCGTGCGGGAAATATGCTCCAGTAGTGCCAGCAATGCTATTTACAATGAGGTGCGCGAGATGGTGCGCAGCATTGGTACGCGTGCGCTTTTCATCGAGGCCCTGAGCCCAGATGGCAAGCGAGTGAAAGACCCGGACGTACTGACTTTGCCTCTGATGGGCCGAGCCTACTACCGCCGCAAGACGGGAATGGTGGAGGCGAGCTTTAATGAGAATATCCGTCCATATCTGCTTGAGCTGCGCGATAACTTTACCAAGGCACAGCTTAGTCAGTTGCTGAAGCTCAAGAGTCCTGCGTCGCACCGAATCTATTGGCTGCTTCGCGAGTATGCAGCATTTGGCAAGCGTGTGATTGGCTTGGCGGAACTGCGCAATGTGTTAGGGCTAACTACTGAATACTTAAATCGGTTCGACCACTTCCGGGACCGGGTATTAGACCGTGCCCAAATGGAATTAGCGCAAACAGACTTGCCCTTTACCTACGAAGTCATCAAGCAGGGGCGGGTCATTACTGAGATTCGCTTCTTATTTGCGCCAGCCGGAAGTGTTGTTCTTGCCTCAACTGTTGAACCTACGGGCTGGGAAGCTACCGTGTTGGCGGCAGGGGTAGGAGAGAAGAGCCTGCCTGCAATTCGCTTGCAATTAGAGAGTGGAATGTATGACGAAGGATACATCAACTTCGTGTTGCATACTGTTCGAACGAAGGTGCTGCAAGGGAAGGTGAAAAAGGAGGGGGGAGCTGTTTTTAAAGCGCTTACGGAGGGCTACTTGTTAGAAGAGTACCGCAAGCAGTTGGCCAAAGCGCAAGTAAAACAGCAGAAAAACGTTAAAAAAAGCGTTGATAGTACAAGCGTAAGGATTCGTTTGGAAGATGCTGAAGCTGCATATGAGACAATGCGGAAGAAAGGTAAAGCCCCTGTTTCATTTGCTGAAAATCTAGAGCAAACCTATCTAAGTCAAGGGTTTGTGTTGGTACAAAATGAGTCAGGTAATTGGCTAATTAAGGATTAATTAACCATCGATTCAGTCGGGTATCAATGAACTGCTCAAAGAAGTTTTACGGCAGCATTTTGAGGGTAGGAGTGAGGTATCACAACTTTTACTGAACGAGAACGCATTAAACGCAAGTTGCCAACAGCTTAGCGAGTCAGAGACTCAGTCACTAAAGTGTCTCAGCGTAGCGTAAATACCCGGGGGTCAAGGAGGGGTATAAAAGGGTAATTAGGGGGGGTGAATAGGAATTGTGCTATTATTTACTGCTAACAATTAACTGTAAGTGAGAAGTTTATATCTAGTGGGAAGCACAAGTTAGCGCTAGTCATAAGACTCAATCTTCTTCAGCCAGTACATCCCTGATGAACCCGTCGCTTGCGTGGAGGCAGTGAGCAGCAATTGCCCTGGTCCGACGAAACGGACACCATCGGGGCGCTCGTCTAGCGGGAGCGCCACCCAAGTCACCCCGGGCACGACCGTGGGGTCGCGCAGGTCCACCGTGGGGTAGTCCCAGTAAGGGATTGATTCATTTTCGGCCACAAAATGGTCCCCCACGGACGGACGCTCAAAGACCCGCAAGTCGACGCAAACCAAGGCGCGTGGGCAGGCCACTACGAGTGTGTGATCCTGGAGCGCCAAGTCAAATGGGCAAGGCCGAGGATCGGAGGCCAAGGGTGACATCCGTTCGAGTGCCGATAACTCCTCACGTGCCTCTTCGTAGGCGAAGACCACGAGGGGGGTATAGTCGCCTCGTCGCAGCACGGAGACGTACGTACCGTTTCCAAACATTCCCGTGCTGGTAGAATAAAGAGCCACGTAACCAGGGCTCACTTGGCCTTTATGAATGTGTTCGTACACCCGGCCAAAGGGCAAGTTGATAATGCGGGGGTTGGAGGGCAAGGCTGCTCCCGTCGGCAGAGCGTACACGAAAAGGTATTTGGGAAATACAAGGTCGTCCACGAGGATAAGCTCTCCGCTGTCCACGAGCACGTCGTCAATGGCTTTACCCGGGCTTGTTTCCACGTCTCTGGGCAGCTCTAATGGCTCCCAGACCGGCGTGTCGGCCCCCAAGTTGAATCGCCCAGCTGTGGGAAGGTTTTGTTGTGCATGCCAACCCAGGTGATTGAGGGTGCCACCGACATACAAATAGGAGCCGTGCAGTGCCAGTGCGCTGACCACCAAGTGCGGCGGAAGGCCAATAGTTGGTAAGTAGGTGAGAACGCCATCCGGCCCGATGCGGGCCCACTTAATTCTGAGGTTGGCTGAATGTTGCTCCAATCCTGCCACATAGCCGTCGCTGACGGTAATCAAGTGGCTGAAAGGAATTCCCAAGGGTGCCAAACGATTCACAGTTCCCCGTACTATGTGGGCCACCTGGGCGATATTATAACCATTGTCTGTCGGTACGAGGAAGTAAGACATGGGCACCAGGGCGTTAGGTAGAAACAAACAGCTGGGGAGCCGGAGTATTTAATCGTTAAGATGTCCTGTACAAAGTCTAGTGCACAAGTTAGACGACCGAAAGAACGACGTCAATAAGATATAAGATGCATATTTAAAAGCTCAAATGCACCTCGACTTGTATCCTAATTTGTAAATGGTCTTTCTAACACCTCCGGCAACCTCCTCAGATATCGTCTCTTTGGGAATTTATCACCCTTACCGGGGTGGCTCAAACCCTGATTTCGATCGATTTAGCAGTTTGATCCTAAGCCTTAAAAACCAGAAGGACGAAGGCTTTGCATATTTTTACAAGCAATTAGCCCCGCTTTTCCGCGAAGACATCGCGGTTGCTGTAGTTCCGTCGCATGATCCAGCAAAATCGACGTCTGGAATTAGGTCACTGGCCAAATTATTAGCACACGATTCATCACGTGTGGATGCCTCAGCTTGCCTGCAACGCGTAATAAAAATAGATAAACTAGCGACAGGTGGAGATAGAAGTGTGCAAAAGCACTTAGATTCTATTCGCGTAGCACAACCTGAACTGATTCGCGGCAGGGCAGTTTTGCTTTTGGATGATGTGACCACAACGCACAATTCCCTACTGGCATGCCGTACTTTACTACTCAATGCTGGAGCAACTTCAGTGCAAGCCTACGCACTGGCTCAAACCCAATGAGAATTTTACGATGAAAGCCGAATATCTATTAACGTTGTTAAAAACCCCGAAGATTGGGCGCAAGACGGCAGAAATTGTGCTGGCCAATTGCATCGGCTCTCCAGGCAACACGGTAGAACTGTTGGACTACTTCCAGGAAGCGCGAAAGCAAAAAAGCATACCTATTCCCACGCTTGAAGATTTAAACACAGCACACGAAAAAGCAGTGAAGGCGCTGGATAAGTGCGCAGAGCATGATGTCGCAGTTCTATCGGTCACGGACCAGCGCTACCCCGATCGCTACCGTCACATGCCGGACCGTCCGTTGCTGGTATACGCTAAAGGCAATGTCAGCGCTCTCAACCCTCAGCATGCAGTGGCAATCATTGGTACGCGGGAACCAAGTGCTTTTGGAAACAAAGCAGGCTACCGATTAGCTCAGTTATTTGCTGAACAAGGATTTACGGTGGTTAGTGGCCTGGCTACTGGGTGTGATACCATTGCGCACCGGGCCTGTTTGGACGCTGGCGGGCAAACGGTAGCGGTATTAGCTAGTGGCGTGGACTACATCTATCCCAAAGAAAACCGGGGATTGGCGCAAGAAATTTTAGAAGCCAATGGGTGCTTGATTTCCGAGTACGAGCTCGGCGTGCGGCCCCTGCCCGTCTTTTTTGTAGACCGTGACCGCTTGCAAAGCGGGCTCAGTGATGCAGTCATTGTGATAGAGACGGACATTAAAGGCGGCACCATGCACACCGTTAAGTTCTCGCAACTACAGAATCGCTACTTAGCATGTCTTTCGCACCCGGCACAATATCGCGACCATAACAAAGCGCAAGGCAATAACATGCTTATCAGTGACAAGAAAGCCTTTCCACTGGGCAGCAGCGAAGAAATCAACAGGTTCAAAAATTTGCTGATGCACGGGCAATACCAAGACTCAACGGAAACATCGCAGGGTTCCTTGGAACCTCTCTCCCCCGCCACCACAGCCAACTTCATAGCTCAACAAGACCCACAGAATGAGGCCGGCAAGGAGCACGAATACCGGCCGGTTCCAGGGACACAATTTAGAATGTTTTAATAATGTATTTGATTTTTGACCTCGACCAAACGCTACTGGATTCAAGCATTGCGGAGGAACACCGCCAAAATCGACAATGGAGTAATGTTTACCCACTCATCCCTCGGATGAAGGTTTACGAGGGCATTGAGGATATTTTCGCCCACATTCGCCGAGCAGACATCAAGGTCGCGATAGTTACCTCCTCTCCAAGCACATATTGCAGTCGCGTTATTCAGCACTATAACTGGCCAATCCCCATTACAGTCTGCTTTCATGACACCACACAACGCAAGCCGCACCCGGCTCCTATTCAATTGGCATTACAGCGGCTAGGGAATCCACCACCGGACCAAGTATACTCGTTCGGGGACATGGGTACCGACATTACTGCCTCTAAAGCGGCTGGTGTGCGCAGCGCAGCATGCTTGTGGGGTAGTAATAATCCACAAGCCTTGCTTGCTGCACTGCCCGATTTTACTTTCAAAACGCCTCACGAAGTGGTAACCTTTTTGGACACAATATGAGGTGGTTAGGCTGGGTTGTGGGGGATAATTAGCTTTGCGTTTGTGAATGCGTTAAGTGAAATCGGTGACCGCACGTGGGCCTTGCTGGCGCCGCACTTGGCGGGCAAATCCGGCGACAACCGATTGCTTCTGAATGCCGTGCTTTGGGTGACCCGCCGCAGGGCGGCTTGATGAGCGCAAACTGGTGTCTGGAAACGCCTGTTTGAGGCCGTATAGGAACCGGAGTTGTACTGCAAAAACGGGGAAACGATGAGCCTTTTAAATGAACAGAACTTGCAAACGATAGAGGATTAGCGATTCAGCATCCGTAACAGACAAGAAGACAGGGAAGGTACTCGGCTCGCTTCCTTGCCAAATTAAATTATAGCGGTGCTATATGATCATCCCACATTGGCAAAATAGCTAGGGCCGTAAGCTAATTTTCCACGCTGCTTTTTTCGGTGAGCACAGGACGCTAACTGCCTGGAAACTTCCACCTTCACTTTATAAAGAAATCTGTTTATCCTTGTGTCTCTACATACCAATTCAGGGTTTATGCTGCTTCTGGCAGTTGGCGCCGTAGTCTGTAACCTTCTTTACTGGATCATACGGAGCAAAAGAGAAAGGCAGCTTATAGAAGAAGTTAAGAAACTACGGTTAGCCAGCACTGCACAGAAGCAGCATCTATATGAGGCCACGCAAAGCAGGGAAAGCATGCGTCGGGAAATCGACGAGCACAGAGCTAAGAACTTGCGCCTAGAAACGCAGTTAACGGACCAGCAGAGCGGTGTAAACGATTTAATAAAGCAGAATAGCACGCTTGCGCAGGAGCTTTCCCTTGCCCAATCTCGAAGTGTAAATGAAGCTAATCAACGGGCTCAGTTCGAGATAGAATTAAATCGGCAACGAGTGGCCGTACAGGCGCTGCAGTCCTATAAGACACCAACAAGTCCACGCAAGGAGACGAGAAACAGCACACAGGCTGTGGTTGGCTCCTCGGGCCAAATCTCCACATTACAGTCTGCTGAAATACTCGACTTTTTAGTAGGGGCGACGGGTATAATGGATATCGAAGGGGCAGAGAAGGTCGAATTAGCTGTCAACACCTCGGTTTACAAAACGATGGACTGGCAAGGCTCATCCGATCTACACACGGCTTACCAGAAGTTTGCTTTGCATCAACTCCATTTATGGGCACCACACATTCTTGAACGTTTGGCTAACGAGCAAGCTGCCAGGCACGAACTGGATGGGATTTGCGACCAAGTACTGCAGTTCGTTTCGGATGCGGTCGCCCAATTTGAGGACGTACCGGCTCAAGAAAAGCAAACCCTCCGCTCATTGGCCCAACGGAATAAATCCATCGGAGTAGGAACGGACTCCTCTGGCCTCGCCCTTCGCTTGCTTGCTCATTGGTCTCCACGAATTCAACGCGCGCTAGCTGTTCAGCATACTTATGCCCATAACCTGGAGGCTGCTAAAAAACAAGCGGCAACGTTGCAAATTCAGTTAACCCGACAAACAGGCATCGTGGCCAGGGAGACGGACCAGCTTGTTCAAAAACTGAAGCACGACCTTGCGGCAGCCCAAGTGGAAGTAAAGCGAACACAGCAGCTGTTGGCCACACCCCCAGTTGATCATTCGCTGCCTTTCCGTAAAGAGGCCGAAACTCTGCGCGCTACGCTTTCGGCACTGACGAAGTCCTATGAAACACGCCGTCAACGCAGCTTCCATGAGGTTTCCTCTAAAAACGGATGCATTTACTGTTGCTTGTTGGCTTATATACCGACCCGCGGGTTCGCTTCACCAGAACAGCAACTCCATCGCCAGCAGGTCTGGCGGTTTAAAGATGGAGAAAACACGCGTGAAATCGCTTATTTGATAAGTATTGCACTGCTTCGCAGCTTTGATGCCGTGCATTTACAACACATGACATTAGCCGTTATTCCCGCCTCAACGGCAGAAAAAAACCGTGTCCGTTATGAGAAATTCTGTGAATACTTGGCCGACTATACGGGTTTGACCAACGGTTTTAGCTGCATTGCGGTGGGTCAGGACCGTCAGGCCCTTAAGGGCGTTGCCAATGCAGATAAAATCAGCAAATTGCTGTACAACACCTCCCTTATCCAAGGACGCCACATCCTCTTATTCGACGATGTCATGACTTCCGGCGAATCGTTTACACAAAACGCCCGTCGTCTCAAAGAGTGCGGAGCAAATCAAGTAACCGGTATTTTCTTGGCTCGCACTCAGCGGGTCTAACACAGTTAACATTTTCACTTATCACGGTCATTAAAAATGGACTTTTTTACGCGGATCAGAAAACACTTCATCAAAAACCCGCCACCGGTGGAATTCCACGTGGCAACCACCGAGGACATTCAGGCCATATTTGGGGGAGAGAACACCACCGGTGTTAGTATGAGGAAAATCTCCTGGGAGGAATACCACGAGCTCAATGTGATACGAAGCATGTGGGGAGATGAGTCAGCCGATCTCTTGAGTCAACGCAGCGCAGATGTAGCCCGCGAACCGACCAATGCGGAAGCACATTTTGAGTTAGGCATGTTCTATTACGATCATCAGCTATTGGAGCAGGCCCGGCCCTGTTTGGAAATGGCGACGGTTTTACAACCTACCCATGCGGATGCGCACCATTTTTTGGGACATCTGGAATCTTTATACATGGCTGACGGCAATGATGCGGAACTGGAACGCTTGGGCATCACCCCTGATACCGTCATTGCTCATTACAACAAGGCGATCGAGCTAAACACCAGCGAAATGCAATACGCTTTGCATAACCGAGGGGTAGCGCATTTAGTCAACGACCACCGCGAGCTCGCTCGTCAGGACTTGCTGGCCGCGGAGAAACTCGGTAATAAGGCAGCCGGTGAAATTTTAAAGCAACAATTTTAAGAGTGCCTTCAGTAGAAGGTTGGCGTATATACTGCTACCTGGAAATAAGCTTTTTCCGGGTAGCAGTACGCCTTAAAAAGCTTCTTATTGTTCGAAATCAGCAAGTTATTGACTTTCGACTGCTTATCGCAAATGAACGAAAGAACGATAACTACCTCGTATCTACCGTTCGGGCAAGGAATACACCGGTCACTTTGCTCGCTCCGTGACTCTTAAGACGAGAAGCATTTTGTGTAAAAGAGGTGCCAGAGGTCATCACATCGTCGAAGAGCATAATGGAACGGTTTGCAATTCGTCCGCTGTCATAGCGCAGGTTTTCGACCTTGTTGGCAAAGGCAGTTCCTTTGAGTGTTCCCCGATCTTGAATGGGCACAATTAGATCGTATCCATTGACCATCCCCGTCATTTCGCACACCTGTTGACAGAAGGATTCGAAACGCAGTACATTTTTTGCCTGCGTAGAGGCCGGGATCACGGCAAATACGGCTTCCTTTAAATCTAGGGGGCTAAAGCTGCGGAGTAACGCGATCGCAATTCGATAAGCCGCATGAAATGAGTTACGACCGTCTTTGAAAGCAAATACAAATTGGCGATCCGCTTGTTGCTCCGCAGTGCCCTGGATGCGCGTCGGCAAGTAGGGAAGTAGGCAGCAATACTGATGGGAGTCTTTAATGGAGACTTGGTAAAAGCTGCTTGCTTGGGCCTTGTTATAATGAGCTTCTAGCTTTTTAGTGAGCGCATCAGGAACTACCCATGTTACGGGCAACGCCGTTTGAGTTGCCGCAACTTTGTTCTGAAGGGCGTTCAGTTGTTGTTCTAATTGCGCCGTTTTATTCCGCCACGTGGTTAGTGCCTCTACTTGCTGGTTTGAACGCGTTTGAAGTTGTTGTGCTTGTCGCTCACTATTACTAAGGGCTTCGGCATGTTGGTTTGAACATGCCTGAAGTTGTTGCGATTGTCGCTCAGCAATTTGCAGGCTACGCGTAGCCTGTTGCACTTTAATAAGTGTTTCGTCTCGCTCAAACTTAGCCTTTGAAATTTGAAGCTTTAATGCCTGTTCGCTCTCATGTCGCTGCTCGGCGGAGGCCTTGGAAACAGCCCGAAGATTCTCACACTCTTCCTGTTGTGCTTGAATCAGCTCCTGCCAATACTTAAGTTCTTCTACACGCTGTTGTTGCAATTGCGCATTAACTTCCTGCAAATCACAAATCTGCCGCTCAAGCGTCGTTACTTGCTGGCTTGTAGCAGTTGCCTGATGTGCTGCTTCTCGCAACTCGTGCTGTAGCGGCTGCAAGCGACCCCATTCGCGCAGTGTCACTGTTAGAAGTGCCCCCATCTTTTGGGCCTCACCGTCGAAACTCTCCACCGCGATTGGAATCCGATCGCCTGGGCTAAAACAATCTTCCAAGTCCGTTTGAGCGGTTGCGTCAAGCATGGTGGACCGATGGACCAAGGCCACAATAGCTGGCTCCAGTTCGACGAAAAGGCCAAACTTTACCACTCTTTTCACCAGCGCCGTAGTCGTTTGCCCAAGACGATAACGTTCCGCAATGGATGACCAAGGGTCTGGGGTGAGCAGGCGGATACTGGCCTGTAAGCATAGCTTTTCTTCGTCACGGCCCGTGATCACTACTTGAATGATGGTTCCAAGGACAGGTGGTTGGGGCGACTTTCCCCAGCCCACTTCTTCGCAATCCACACGAACGTAAAGCGATCCAGCGTGCAAGGCCACGGATTTACTGGACATATGGTCAACCTGTGCTTCGATAATGTCGCCGATGTTCACGGAGCTCAACTCCTCACGCTGCCGCTGCTTAAGCGTAAGATGTGCTTGCTGACGTTGTTGGCGTGCCTCTTCGGCGGCTTCACGCTCCAATGAAGCCAGTTTGGCTTTGGCTTCACGATGCGAAACGACCAATTGCAACGGATACTTGATTTCGAGGATGATTACCGGGATAATTGTTCCAATCAATGGATCTTCATCCACGGCAACAACATGTCCTTTTACGAGGGAATGAGAGCCAGGCAAAAAAGCTTCTCGTTCCAGTACTTGTGCTTCATACCCTCCCTTAATGCGACATATAATAGTTGCCTGTACTATATCTTGAGCGTCAAAGTGATCTTGGACCTTCTTTAATGGAGAGGCTTCCGCTTTTATGGTAGATGGAAATGAAGAAGATGAGGCTAAGCAATCTAAACTTTGTGAATGATTTATTAGCGAAGGATGATTTTGAGCAATAAATGGCGGCGGGTTTGACTTCAATGAAGTGTCTGAGGGGAGCGATTTTACCGCAGATTCTATTTCTCCTAATGCTTCTTCTTTACTGTGAATAACTGAATCATGTAAATTATCGGTGGGCGAAGAAAGTAGCTCACCCGTAATCGTCCAAGTATCTTTTACACAGTTCATAGCATGCCCTGTGAGGCAGTCCCCATTTATTTTACAGGTTTTATATGCATAACCATCTGTAAAATTCACTATCACATAGCCATCAGAGTATTCCCACTTCTCTACATAAACCTCTCCGGCTCTGTCACATATAAGTGAGCCATCCTCCAGAAACTCCCAGACTGAGTCATATAATTGGGAACCAGGTTCTTTAATATACCACTTAGTGCCGACAACATCCATAACTCTTAACGGTGTATAAATAGATAGTCCTGTAAATGCTAAATGTAATAATTGAGAAGTGGAAACTCATTAAGGCTTCGCTAATGCAGTTTGACAGTTCGTTCATTAACCAACTGGTACGCGCAGTTATGACCTTGGTTAAAAGTTTGGTACAAAGGTTAAACGACGGGCTGAAAATCGACCTCCACTTGACTATGAATACTGGCTCTACAGCCAATGAGTGGGCTTTTGCATGGTCTTCCAGAGAAGTCGAGCTCGCCCTGAAGATTGCGCGATAGCCAACTTTTCAGCGAGTCGTCACTACGTTCACCCCGGAGTGAACTGGTCGTCGTTGGCCCTGCGGTAGGCAAACTCGTTGAGTGGGCCAAACAGGTCAACAAGGTGGGGCCAGCAGGATACATAAGTGGTTCCACTTCCTGGCCCCCTTTCTACCGGCATAACCGCCACCGATTGGCGAGGGCCAGCAAGGCACACTTTTTTGGCTCCACCGCCGCGTAGTGGGGAGCGTGAACCAGGCAGTGCCTGATAACCGGCTCGTTTAACCTTTGTACCAAACTTTTAACCAAGGCCAGTTATTGTAAGCTTCCCTTAAAAGTGAGCCAGTCAGAAATAGAGGTCAGGCAGCTTGTCGAAACTCGATGGGGGTTAAGAAGTTAAGAGCCTGGTGGGGCCGCAGGTGGTTGTAATCATACTGCCAGAGCTGGCACTGTTCGCGCACCTGACGCAGGCTATTAAAG
>Ga0326733_1000443_pt1 | contig 11913 bp, 15 predicted proteins | sample 14_GP2_308_FD_207946 | JGI IMG/M metagenome (GOLD analysis project Ga0326733, IMG submission 207946) | Glacier ice microbial communities from Ngari, Tibet, China - 14_GP2_30.8 | ecosystem: Environmental > Aquatic > Freshwater > Ice > Glacier | place: China: Ngari, Tibet | collected 2018-07-17 | reverse complement strand
GAATAGATTGAATACAATTTAAGCGCTTCCGTGCCAGTATTAACAACATTGTGCCAAATACCTGCCGGTACAAAAATACCAGAATCATCTTCGGCGTCCCAGGTTTCGAGGTCTAGTTGAGTAGGGCCCATAAGTACCGTGGCGAGGCCTTGCTCGATGCGTAGGAACTGGTCGTGATCGGCGTGAACTTCTAAGCCAATTTCTTCACCGGGCTGAATAGTCATCAGGGTCATTTGCAAATTTGCACCTGTCCACACTGCAGTGCGGAAGTTCTCGTTTTGAAGCGTAAGCTCTTCGATATTTACAACGTAGGGGTTTGGTCCGTTATCTTGCATAGTTGTCCTCCTTATTTCATATCTATTATAACGTAAATGGCTGGTATAATAACAGATACGCGCACATGCGCAGGTACGCCCCGGTAGCTCAGTTGGATAGAGCAGAGGACTTCTAAGCCTAAGGTCACTGGTTCAAATCCAGTCCGGGGTACCAAGATATAGTTTTGCCTAAATAGAAGAATGCCCCCGAAAGGGCATTCTCTTGTTTTCTAGGGAAACTATCCTGGCTGGATTTTCGTACGGAGCAATGACCGTATTTATAGCAGCAGCTAGTCGAGAACCTTCTGAACTTTGGCTATTCTCGCTCTCGCCGTATTTTATTGAGGATACGCAAAGCGAATCGTTCAATCAGGCATGGCTTAAGCATATCGGGCATCGACGTGTTGATTCATTCAAAAAATTGAGTTTCATATCACTAACGAAAAGTATCACCGCCAAGACTTTCTATTTCTATGGCGATTTAGAACTTAAAAAATGGTCAGATATCGATTATAGGAATAGTTTAGTGAAGATGCTACCTAATGCCAGTACTGTTATTGCAATCGGTGCCGAGCATGATGTTGCGAGCGATGCCTATATAGCAGCCATTAAAAAAGTAATTTAGTTCTTTTCTTAGCAACAACTTGAGCGCGTTAAATTATTTTCTGAACAATAAAAGGTATTAACATAATAATAAGTATAAACCCGCCTATCGACCAACCGATTGTTGCAGAAATATCTTCTTCGTCTTGAACTTTTTTGAAGACTATAAATGATGCAATAAATTGCAAAATGAACGTAACAATGCCGGTAAGAGGGAATAAATTCGCTACTGATGGTAAAGTAGACGCGTTTGTTAAAATCCATAGAATAATAATGCCAATAATGTACGGTATCCCTACCGCTACAAAAGAACATAGTAACGCCCCGGCATTTGTTCGGGTCGCTAATTGTAGAGCTACTAAGTAGGCAGCAATAATCAAAATGAGGCCGTAATCCATAAGCGAAGTATATCAGTTAATGTGCAGTATACGCGATATCCGTACAATCCCTTCATGATAAGATAGAAACGCACTATGAATAAAGCCCAACCATCTGTACCGAACCAATCAACGTATCCAAAGCCAGCTCGTTTTACGGGCAGCAAAACAGTAAAAATTATCATTTTCGCACTCTTTTTTGTGGTGGCAGTTGGCGGTTGGTTTGCCTACACAGCAACTCAAAACTCGGCTAACGATGACTTGACGAAAAATGGTGTTAAGGTAAGCGGTATATCTACGGGAAAGTATAATGACGTGATAGATAGACATCGCCGATCTTCGAGCACTGTTTATAATGCGCAGTACGAATACGCCAACCAGCAGGGTAGCGCACGTTTTACCTACGGTGAGAAAGATTTTGATTCTACTGAAGATATTAAAACTGGGATGAAGGCAACTGTTTACTATGACCCTAATGACGCAAGTAAGGGTACGTATGTTGTTGACGAGGAGTAGTTGATTAGTCATATGAAAATAGGCGTATTCGATTCTGGCATAGGTGGCAAATCAATTGCTGATACTCTGCAAAAAAACTTTCCGGCAGCTGAGGTGCTATATGTTGACGACCGCAAGAATGTGCCATACGGAAGCCGTTCACAGAATGAAATTATTGCCCTCACCGATGATGCTATCCAACCTTTAATTGGCCAGTCATGTGATGTTATTGTTCTTGCTTGTAACACAGCAACGGCCGCAGCCATCGAGAACTTAAGAGCTAAATATCCCGGCATTCCGTTTATCGGCTTAGAGCCAATGATAAAGACGGCCGCCTCACAAACAAAAACAAAAGTAGTAGCTGTGTGCGCGACACCATTTACACTTGGCAGTGATAAGTATCAAAAGCTAAAAAATGAATATGCTAACGACATTACAATACTTGAACCCGATTGTAGCGATTGGGCATATCTTATTGAGCATAATCAAATTGACACTCAAAAAATAACAGACTTAATTAATGAGGTATGTGATTCTGGGGCAGATGTTATTGTACTTGCCTGTACGCATTATCACTGGATTAAAGAAGATATTATTGAAATTTCTAACGGGCGAGCAAGTATTATCGATCCATCTGAGGCAATTTCTAGAAGAGTTGAAGAAGTGCTAAGCCTGAACGAGATATAATATATTAATTTATATCAATTCTCACAAAACTCTCGGCCAGCTGATACCCATATTTTTCACCCTGTTCTTTCGCAAATGCACGCACCCAATCTAAACTATCGGTAGCGCCAAATTGGCTCGTATGCGCCCTCAGTGCTTGAATTTTTGTGTCGTAAGTTTCGGTAATATCAACAGCGAAATTGCTTTCGTTAAAATTGACTAGCAAAATTGTAGTGGTTTTATGTGGCTGAAAACCATCAGTATGTAATTCAGGAAATGATAAATGGTCGCGGGCGAGAGGGAACACTGCATCCAACGTTGCTTGGCCGGCTGCCCGATGGTCGGGGTGGTTAATAATACCGTTATGGGCTGAATATATAACCGTAGGGTCCATAGTAATAACCAGGTCAGGTTTAATAGCGCGGATAGTTTTTACGATTTGTCGTTTTAATTCCATGGTAACTTCAAGTTCACCATCCGGGTAATCGAGGAAAGTTATCGATTTTCCGCCAACAATTTGAAGGCCGGCTTTTTGTTCAGCGTGGCGCATTTTGGTTAGTTGTAGCGATGTCATAGCAGAGTCATCTGAACCCTTGCCACCATCTGTCAAAATAAGGTAATGAATTTCGGCACCAAGCGAAGCGTAGTAGGCTAGCGTGCCAGCGGCGCAAACATCAAGGTCATCGGGGTGTGCCGCAATGCCGAGGATTATTTTTGGGTGAAGTGGGGTGATTATATTTGGCATAGTTACTTTTTGGACAGATATTCTGCTGCGTCGTTAATAAGGTATAAGCTCACGTCGTCCTGTGTTTTACCTGCTTCATGGAAAGGTGTACTTATAACTTGAATTAAGATTAACATATACATCAAAGTGAAACTTATAATACCCGAGATAACGAGTCCGCCATAAAATGGATCTATATTTGTGAGAAGTATTAATGCAATGACGGCAATAACAATTGAACGGGCAAGAATTGTGGCTGAAGGTATGAACTTAATTTTTTGAATATAATCGACACGTTGCCGGCTGCGTAGTAGTTGGGCTTGCTGCTGTTTTAATTTAACAATGAAGTTTGGCGGTACTTTACCCGATTCCATGGCTGCAAAGTACAACCCAAGCGCACGGATATCTTCACGTATGTCGTAAGATTTTTTTCTGGCATCTTGCCTAAAACCAAGCGCCACCGTATGAAGTTGTTTTTTAAATTTTACTAAGTCAAAAGAGGGATAGGCTTTATGTATTTGTTCGGCATCATTGTACATATCTTCGATGTTAGATGCGAAATCTGATGGAATACGCTCAGACTCTTTGTAATCGGCTATTGTTGCTGATAAAAGAAACCCAATGACAAACGTTACGCTAGAAATGACACTGTTATGGAGTGAGGTTTGTTCAATTGGTTCCCAGCCAATGTAATGGAGGACGTACTTCAGGGACACTATGACAATAGTGAGTATGAGGCTAATGATGAAGATGCGAAATAGTTTTAATGAACGGGACATACGCTTTATTGTATCAAATAAATCTACCCTAGAAATAGGAATAGCCATCACCTGCTATACTTAGTAGGATGGAAACTACTAAATTATTGCTTTCACTTCAAAATGGTACGGAAGAATTTACCGTTCCTGGTTCGCTTATCCGACCGACGGTTTTATATTTTATGCGAGCTTCAAGCTGTGCACAGTGCAACCGGCACACTCGTGAACTTGAAAAATTGTTGCCTGAGTTAGAAACTCGCAACTTAGACGTTATTATTGTAGTACCAGAAGATACAGCGGCTGCTAACAAAGTAAGGCAGCGCAATAATTTGACCATACCTGTTATGGCGGGTAACGGCAATGCCCACGTACTTGCAGGCCTCGACAAAAAATTCATCGGTATTATTCAGCAAAGTGGAACTGTCGTTGTCGACCAGGCTGGCACGGTTATATACAAGCGAATTGCGACCAACCCTGAAGAATCATTTAAAGTTAAAGAATTTGAAGCTTATTTAGCGGGCCTTAGCTTGGTATATTAAAGTTATGGACATAAAACCGTCATTTCTAGCCATCCGCTCAATAGCTTCCGAGTTTGCACGCCGGTTATATGCACCTGTTGCTGTTTCTTCAGCAATTGTCGCTGCGTTAGTGTTAGCCTTAGCAATTTGGTTAGTTACTATTAATGAGTGGTGGCTTATTCTATTGATACTTGTTTGTGGAATGACCTTTTTCGCCTTTGTTGCGTTAGGGGTAGCCTTAATAGTTATTAAAAAAGTAACACCACAGCAGTCAAAAATTCAGAAAAAGCAAACCAAGGCTTTTGTAGATAAATTACTTCGCGTGGCTGAGGTTACTTCAACGCCAAAATTCATTTTACTTTTTCAAGTTATGAAAGACATTGTTAAACCAAGCCATGAGGGCTTCATTAGCTCGGTTAGTAACGACACCGTATCCTTAAAACGCGATTTCATTGCCTTGAAAGACTCATTTTATTTATAGCGCTTAGTGCTATAGTTAATATACAAGCTATTAAGCAAGGAGGCTCTTATGGAAGAAGATCGTCAAACTACAGAAGTCCGCAAAACAAACGAGCAAGTTGGTAATACGGCAGTGCAGCGCGAAAGTGTTGCCAGTACTACTCGAACATCAGGAGCGGTCGTTGCCCAGCGTGTCGTTTATTATATTGGCGGGTTTATTATCGCCATACTATTCGTAAGGTTATTACTACAACTACTTGGCGCAAACCAGGGAAGCGATTTTGTAGGGTTTGTTTACGCTTTGACAAGTGTATTTGTAGCACCATTTGTAGGCATTTTTGGTGAGCCAACTTTTGGAACATCTCAATTTGAAACATCAACCTTTGTGGCAATTATTATTTACGCACTAGTTACTATTGGTATTGCTAAACTTATTACACTTACCCGTCCTCACCAGGAAGTTTAATTATTGTTTATGCAACCGACTAAAAAAATTAGCCCAGTAATTATAGCCTTAATTGTGGTTGTATTGGTTGGCATTAGCATTGCGGTAGTTGTAATTGCAAAGCAGCCACAGGGAACGGCTGTCGTTGGAACGAAGAATGCAGCGACAGCTCAGCATATGGGCACTTATAAAGATGGTACATATACCGAGAAAGGGCGCTATGCTAGCCCAGGTGGTGGCGAATCGATCGATGTTACGGTAACGATTGCTAGCAATATTATTACGTCTGCATCGGTAACCGGAAATGCTACCTCTACAGAAGCCAAAGACTACCAAACTGAATTTATTTCGGGGTATAAAAGCTCTGTCGTGGGTAAAAATGTCGATGAGGTATCGCTTTCGCGAGTAGCTGGTTCTTCACTGACCTCAGGTGGTTTCAATAGTGCACTGGAACTTATAAAGGCCGATGCTGGGGCATAGTTACCCATTCGACGCCTTTGGAACTAAATGGGTAATTGAAACTAACGAAGAAATTTCGTCAGCTATTAAATATGCTATTCAAAAAAAAATTGAAGCATTCGATAAAACCTATTCACGGTTTAGAGACGATTCGTTAGTTACTGAAATATCGCATACGGCCGGTAAGTATGTGTTTCCGGCAGACGCTGAAAAATTGTTCAATTTTTATAAAAAGCTTTACGACGCTACGAACGGTAAAGTCACGCCTCTTATTGGCGATATGATTTCGCGGGCGGGCTATGACGCCACATACTCGCTACAGCCCAAGCCCCAAAAACCAGTTTTAAATTGGGATGAAACGATGAGTTTAAATGGCCGTACTTTAACAACAACTCAACCAGTTATGCTTGATGTTGGGGCGGCTGGCAAGGGCTATGCGGTCGACATTGTTGCTACCATTCTTGACGAATATTTTGATGAGTACGTAATTGATGCTAGTGGAGATATGCGCCATAAAGGAACGAACAAAAATCTGGTTGGGCTTGAACACCCGCTTGAGCCAGGTAAGGTGATTGGTGCGGTAGAAGTACTTAATAGAAGTTTATGCGCTTCGGCAAGCAACCGTCGTTCATGGGGCGAAGGGATGCACCATATATTTGACCCTGATAAAATGGCGCCAACTGAAGAAATTATTGCAACTTGGGTAATTTCCGATGAGGCAATGATTGCAGATGGTTTGGCGACGGCATTATTTTTTGTAGGCACCAACATATTACACAACACTTACAACTTTGAGTACGTTCGAATGCACGCTAATGGGTCGGTTGAGTATTCGCCATATTTTGACGGAAAATTGTTTTAAAAATATTGAACCAGAATATTCAAATTGATATATTTATACGTAGAAGTGTTTCTTATCTATATTTCGTTGCTATAATTATGGGATGTATATGAAAGAACTAGTAAACAAAATGTCCAACCTCTTTACGATGTATAAAGGCATGTCCTTTGGCCTTCTAGCAATTTGGGCGGCGGCCCTGGCGCTAGCTTTCTTTAATCAAATCAATTATTCTCCTATCGCCATGGTAGTGAGCTTAGTAGTGGTAGTGGCAAGTGTATATGGGGCAAGTTATGCCTGCGGCAGAATTTTTGGCGTGCAAGTTCATGGTGAGTCGTCATTAATTACGGGAATTATTTTAGCACTTATTATTTCGCCAACGTTAGAAGTGGGCGGTTTGGTTGTGCTGCTGTTCGCCGGTGTTATTGCTGGTGTCTCGAAATTTATAGTCGTACATAACGGCCGACACATTTTTAACCCAGCCGCTTTAGCCGCTTTTGTTATTGGTGTTGCTGGGCTTGGTGGGGCTAGTTGGTGGGTGGCGACACCAGTGTTAGCGCCGATAGTATTACTTGTTATAGGTATTGTGCTTTATAAGTCGCACAGGTTATTGGTAGCCGGGGTATTTTTGGCGGTTGCTGTACCTATTTTATTAATTATATTCGCCACCTACGGTACAACGTTTTTAGAAAATGCCTATTTATTGCTTTCCTGGCCATTACTATTTGTGGCTGGGGTTATGCTTATCGAACCACTAACACTGCCACCGCGCAAATGGCAGATGTATGTTGAGGCCGCTATCGTTGGTGTGTTGTTTGCGGTTCCACTTAACCTAATTATCATCGATATGACACCGGCACTCGCGATATTGGTTGGTAATATCGTTGCTACTATATTCTTAGCCCGTGAACGTATTAGCTTAGTATTCAAAAAACGTCGTCCGTTGACTCCAACCACTGATGAATACATCTTCACGCCAAATAAACCAATTCACTTTACTGCCGGGCAGTATCTAGAAGTTCAGTTGCCTCATAAAAAGGCCGATTTTCGCGGCTACCGTCGTTCATTTAGCGTTACCTCTGCCCCTGGTGAAAATGAGATTGCTTTTGGCATTAAGTTCTATACCCCTTCGAGTTCATTTAAAGCAGCCTTAAAGGCATTGCCGTTAGGTTCGACAATTTCAGCAACTGGGTATTGGGGCGATTTTGTACTACCAAAAAACCCATCTACGCCAGTTTTGTATATTGCTGGTGGTATTGGCATTACTCCCTTTATTAGCCACCTTCAGGCAACCAAAAAAGATATTCGAAATACCGTCCTTATTTATGCTGTAAATAACCCCGATGAAATTGCTTACAAAGATATTTTAATACGTTCGGGTATAAAAGTTATTATCGTTACTAAAGAAAAACTACAAGACCTTCCATACGGCTGGAAGCAAGTAAAGCATTCTCGAATTTCCGAAGACATAATTGCTAAGTGTGTTACCGACATAACGAAGCGGCATGCCTATATTTCTGGCCCAACACCATTTGTTGGCAGTACTAAACGGGCGCTAAAGGCGCTAAAAGCGAAGCACATCGAAACTGATTACTTTGTTGGGTATTAGTTACTTATTCGGCAATGTCGCGAATGATGCTAATTTTAGCACCCAGTGTATTAAGCCGTTCAGCTAAGTCTTCGTAGCCACGGTTAATCGAGTAAATGTTCCGCAGTGTAGACACTCCGGGGGCAGCTAACATTCCAAGTAAAATTACCACTGCTGGGCGGAGTGCTGGCGGAGTTATAATTTCTGCTGGCTTCCATTTAGTAGGACCTTCGAGATATATTCGGTGTGGATCTACAAGTTCAACTTTTGCATTTAGCTTGGTTAGTTCGGTGAGGTAGATAGCACGGTTTTCGTATACCCAGTCATGAATAAGTGTCCGACCTTTAGCCGTGGCTGCAATAAGAGCAAAGAAGGGGAGGTTGTCGATATTCAAACCAGGGAAAGGCATTGGGTGGATTTTATCAACCGAAGCAATAAGCTTGCTTTCCTTGGTAGTAATGTCAACTAAACGGGTGTGGCCATTTAAAGCAGTGTATTCATCGGATAATTCATATTCAAAGCCCATGTTTTCTAATACCTTCAACTCAATTTCTAAGAATTCAATTGGCGCACGTTCAATGGTAATTTCTGATTTTGTGACAATTGCCGCAGCGATGAAGCTCATCACTTCAATAGGGTCTTCGGCTGGGGCATATTCAACATTTTTATTGATGTCGCGAAGGCCGTGAACGGTAAGGGTAGTTGAACCGATGCCTTCAATTTTTACACCAAGCTTTTCAAGGTACAAACAGAGGTCTTGCACCATGTAGTTTGGGCTGGCGTTTCGAATAATAGTAACGCCATCGGTTGTGGCCGCCGCCATAAGAATATTTTCGGTAACAGTGTCGCCGCGCTCGGAAAGCACAATCGCTTTTTCAGGCTTAATACTTGTAACGGTCGCCTCGTACTTACCGGCAACTGTATTTACCTTTAAGCCAAACGCTTCCAGGCCGCTAAGGTGGGGTTCGACGGTTCGTTCACCAAGGCTGCAGCCACCGGCGTATGGCAAGTTGAATGTTTTGTAGTTGTGAATAAGCGGGCCGAGAAACATAATAATGCTGCGGGTTTTTTTAGCCGCTTCAATGTCCATATTTTCAAGTTTTAGTTTAGCCGGGGGAGTGATTTCGAGGTCGTTATCACCAAACCATCGGGTTTTAACCCCTACGCTATTAAGCACTTCAATGATACGGTTTACTTCTTCAATGCGAGCCACTTTCCGAAGCGTGGTAGTTCCACGGTTTAAAAGCGATGCGCATAGTAAGGCAACAGCTGCATTTTTACTGGTTTTAGCGACAATGTGCCCCGAAAGTTTATGGCCACCTTCAACCCGAAAATTAATAATTCCACTTTGGTTAACGGTTACGATGGGGCTTGACAAAACATCGCTGATACGAGCTAACATATCAAGGCTGATATTTTGGCCACCTTTTTCAATACGGTTGATTGCGCTTTGGCTTGTCTTGAGCGCTTTGGCTAGTTCACTCTGGGTCATGCCTTTGTTTTGGCGGGTTTCTTGAATTAATGTTCCGATTTTTGCGGCATAAGATTTAGATTCCATAAAGCTTATTTTATACCTCATATGATATACAGTCAAGAAAAACGGCAAGAAGCACTATGGCGTAATCTGAAGACCGTTACACAACAGGACCGACATGTTAGTACGGTGTTGAGTGTAGGATGTGGCTATCGTTCTTGTGTTGCACTACGCCCTAAGTCTTCTGAGTACGCCATAGTGCTTCTTGCCCCTCTACCCTGTATAATAGGCACAAAGAGGAGTTTCTTATGGCAGATGATATTTTTATGCGTCCAACAGTTCAGAATGATGATGAGGTTGCCCGATTGATTGCGGGTGAGGAACAGCGTCAGCGAGATGTTGCTGAGCTTATTCCCAGTGAGAATTATGTGAGTGATGATGTTTTAGCTGCGTTAGGCAGTGTGTTTACTAATAAGTACTCTGAAGGCTACCCTGGTAAACGTTATTATGGCGGCCAGGAGTTTACCGATCAGGTTGAGCAGCTGGCTATTGATAGGGCAAAGCAATTATTCCACGCCGACCATGCAAATGTGCAGCCACACTCTGGTGCTCCGGCTAACGAGGCCGTGTATAGTGCCTGGCTCGAGCCGGGCGATACGGTGCTTGCAATGGATTTGAGCCATGGTGGGCACTTAACCCACGGTGCGCCGGTTACGCGCAGTGCAAAACTGTATACGTTCATTCGTTATAAGATGAAGGATATTGAGACCGGCGAAATTGACTACGAGGCATTACGCCAATTAGCAATCGAGCATCAGCCGAAAATTATTCTGGCTGGCTACAGTGCCTACCCGGGTATCCTTGATTATGATAAATTTGCAGCAATTGGAAATGAAGTTGGCGCGTTGTTGATGGCTGATATGGCCCACGTAGCTGGCTTAATAGCTGGTGGTGTAGCCGAAAACCCACTCGACCACGGTTTCCACGTTATGACCACCACAACCCACAAGACATTGCGTGGACCTCGCGGCGGGTTAATTCTTTCTAGGGGCGTAGTGGGCAACCCATTAAAAGCACCAGAAAAAACAATTGAAAATATTCCAACATTGATTGACCGAGCGGTATTTCCTGGCATGCAAGGTGGCCCACACATGAATAACATTGCGGCTAAGGCTGTGGCTTTTCACGAAGCCCTACAGCCTGAGTTTAAGGTTTATGCTGAACAAGTACTCAAAAATGCCCAAGTACTGGCTGAAGAGCTTAAAAAAGGTGGCCTTCAGCTTATTACGGGTGGTACAAAAAACCACCTGATACTTGCCAATGTATATGCAAGTTTTGGCATTGACGGTAAGGAGGCTCAAGAGCGACTTGAGAAAGTTGGCATTATTGTAAACGCTAATTCTATTCCAGACGATGCACTGCCTGCCTTTAGGCCAAGCGGTATTCGATTGGGTACGCCGGCCATGACGACTAAAGGCTTAGTTGAGAGCGATATGGTGGAGATTGCTGGGCGAATTATTGCTGCTTTGAAGTAGCAATAATTCTTGGTAAATAAAAAACACGGCCCGAAAGCCGTGTTTTTTAAATGAGTAGTTGTTAACTTGTAACACAACCGGTTGACGAGTCGCCAACGCTAATTACTGTTAGTTCTGCACCAGCAGCTTTTGTGAAGTCAAACCAAGTGATTTTTGCTCCGGCTACTGATGTCATAGCTGCTGCAGTTGCACCTGCACCACAAGGTTGGTATCGCACTGAGTTTTTTCCGGTACCAGAAGTAGGATCGGTAGCCACTGGAGCATTCATACTACCTGACGCAATGTAGAAAGACTTACTAGTTGCGGCGGTCATTAGGTCGGTTGTTATTGTTTTTGGATATTGACCAGTTGGACCATCTGCAGCATAAAGTTCAATCTTCTTTTGAAGAGATGACGCTGTTGCCTGCGCTGATGAGGCGTTTGCACGACTTGTAATACCGTTATATGACACAATTGTAATCGCTGCCAAAATGGCGATAACGACCACAACGATTAAGAGTTCAACGATAGTGAAGCCCTTTTGAGCTTGTGTGTTAGATTTGATGTTCTTGATACTCATAATGAGTTGCCCCCTAATTACTTAAATAAAAATTTATTCTGACATAACTTTACTACGCCCGCACTATAAGCGCAAGCATTTTGTTGGTAGTATTACTGGCG
>Ga0326733_1000442_pt1 | contig 11959 bp, 11 predicted proteins | sample 14_GP2_308_FD_207946 | JGI IMG/M metagenome (GOLD analysis project Ga0326733, IMG submission 207946) | Glacier ice microbial communities from Ngari, Tibet, China - 14_GP2_30.8 | ecosystem: Environmental > Aquatic > Freshwater > Ice > Glacier | place: China: Ngari, Tibet | collected 2018-07-17 | reverse complement strand
TTGCAATGGTGATACTGGCCATGCAGAGGGCATACAAATTACTTATGATGCAGACCAAGTGAGCTTTGAAACCTTGCTAGAGGTATTTTTTGCGTCGCATGATCCTACTACGTTAAATCGCCAAGGTAATGATGTCGGCACACAGTATCGTTCAGCGGTGTTTTGCCAAAATGGTGTACAGCGTTTAGAAGTTGAAAAAAAAATTGCCGAACTTAATAATGCACAGCATTTTAATGCGCCTATTGTGACGCAAATAAACGGCCCAGAAACATTTTTTCCTGCTGAAGATTATCATCAATATTATTTTGATAAAAATCCGAATCAGGCTTATTGTTTAGCCGTGGCTGCCCCTAAAAAAGCAAAAGTCCGCATTAAATTTTCGGGGTTGATTAAAGACTTAACGCAAGACGCCTAGTTGCACTTAGCTCTAACAGATTTAGCCTTTACTACTTAACCATTGCCTGCGCCAAAATATCAGAATCATGATTGAGGCGATGCTGACCATTAAGCCGATTGCCCACCAAAAGCCATTGGCTTCTTTTAGCCAAGGCATGGTGTCAAAATTCATTCCAAACACGCCAGAAATAAGCGTGGCTGGCATAAATAGCATGGTAACCACCGTTAATGCGCGCAACTCAAGATTAACGCGGTTGCTCATGCTTGCCATGTAGATATCCATCATGCCGCTTAAGTTATCGCGAATGGATTCTAAAGATTCGATAAAATTGACCGTATGATCATAAATATCGCGCAAATAGGGCATGGTGCTTTGTTTGAAAAAATTATTTTCGTTGCGAATTAAATTATTAATCACTTCGCGCAGCGGCCAAACAGCGCGGCGCAACTCAACACTCATTTGCTTTAAATGATGAATATTTTGCAGCTCTGCATTAGTTGGCCGCGTTAACAATACTTCTTCTAAAGCCTCACTTGCATCACCCACTTCTTCCAGTACATTAAAATATCGGTCTACCACGCTATCTAGCAAAGCGTAAGCTAAATAATCCACACCTAGTTCGCGAATATTGGCGCGACTGGCACGCATGCGGGCGCGCACAGGCTCAAAAATGCCAGTAGAGCGCTCTTGAAAAGTCAGCAAATAATCGCGCCCCAATACAAAACTCACCTGCTCAGAATCCATGATCATGCTGGCTTTTTCATACTTAAAACTACGCGTTTCTAAAAACACATAATCATCAAACTCATCAATTTTAGGACGCTGTTCCGTATTTAAAATATCTTCTAACACCAGCGGATGCAAATTGAACAAATCACCGACTTGCTGAATAATCGCCGCATCGTGCACACCATGAATATTAAGCCACAGCTTTTTACCGGTGCCGATATAATCGCTTAATTTAAATGCGCTTAAGTCCTCTGCGATTAAAAGCTTTTCGGTTAAATCAGCCGCGTCATATGCCATCAAGGTAACAATTGGCTTATCCAAGTTGCTTGCATCAATATCCATATCTCCCACATAAACCAAGCTACCAGGAGGCATACCAGATTTTTTAGAGAGACGTTTTTTTGAGATTTTGCGGTTTTTTTTCATGCTTTCCAGTGATTATTTTTTTCCTGATTTTTTAAAACAAAGAGCTTAGATAGAGTTAGATTGATTATGTTGTTTATAAAGAGACATAATCACAGCAGTCATTTTTTGTCATCCCAAAACTGAGAGGCAAATAGAGTTAGTCTTTTTTTACAAAACATTTACTATTGAAGTAATGTCGCTGTAGCGCCTTAAGATGTGAATTTTCTGTACAAAAAATAATCAATCAAATGTAATTATGTTTTTGAAAATATACACCAGTTTTAAGCAGGTCTAGGCACTAGTTTTATTAGATATAGTACTTTTAGAAATATAAGGTAAACCTAATAGCTCAGCCTGCTTTTTTGCTAGCTGTGCTGCACGTACTAATGCTTTGTACTCATCACTCACTGTTTTTTTTATAATTACCGTCGCACTTATTTTCTCAGCCATTTAGATTTTCCTCAATTATTTCAGGTACTAACCCAAGATTGTTGTACATTGCCCATGCATTTACAAGTGGTTTATAAACATGATGGTAGTTATATAAGCCTTTTTCAAATCGGCGTTTAATGACTTCACTGGGTATTTGATGCCCACCACTAGCTACCCTTGCAGCTACACGTTGTATAGCCATCTCTGCATCAGTTAGTGCAAGAAATAATAGTTTAACTTTATAACCCATCTTTTGCCATAACGGGATCTGTGTTGCGTAATATTTGCCTGACAGCGTTGTTTCAAAAGCAAAGCTATTACCATTTTTAATATTACTTTTAATTTCGGCAAGCATAATGCGAGCAGATTTTATGGCCATTGTTTCTGGCGCAAAAGGGGCTAAGCCTGCTGCAATTAAATCGGCATTGATAAAAATAGGGCAATTAGCTTCATTAGGCAGAAACTCGCGGGCAAAGGTAGTTTTTCCTGCACCGTTTGGTCCTGCAATGATGATAATTTGTTTACCTTGCATATTAATCGTTATTTCTGCCAAGCATCCCGCAAAGTTACCGTGCGATTAAACACTGGCTTGCCCGCAGCGCTATCTTTTTTATCTGCCACAAAGTAACCATGGCGTTCAAATTGAAATCTATCTTCTGGATTTGCGCCTTTTAAGCTGGGCTCTAGTTGTGCGGTAATGGTTTTTACAGAATCTGGATTCAAGTCATTTAAGTAATCCCTGTCACGCCCATCTTCTGTTTTACCTTGGCCAGGATGCGCTTCTTTGAATAATCTGTCGTATAAACGAATCTCTGCGGCGTAGGCATGTTGAGTGCTGACCCAGTGAATATTGCCTTTTACTTTGACAGCATCTGAACCTGGTGTGCCAGATTTAGTGTCTGGCAGGTAATCGCAATGCACGACTGTGACTTTGCCAGCGGCATCTTTTTCAAAGCCAGTGCATTTCACCACATAGCCATAACGCAAGCGCACCATGCCATCTGGCGTTAGCCTGAAAAAGCCTTTGCTTGGCGTTTCCATAAAGTCTTCGGCTTCTATCCATAATTCGCGCGTTAATGGCACGACGCGTTTGCCTAACTCTGGCTTTAGCGGATGGTTAGGCGCAAAGCAATCTTCAACTTTATCCAATTCATAGTTATCAATCACCAATTTAATCGGGTCTAACACAGCAATACGGCGTTCTGCGGCGTCGTTAAGTACCTCGCGCATGCAGTCTTCTAAAATGGTGTATTCAATCCATGAATCGGCTTTGCTTACGCCAATGCGGTCGGTAAATAATTTAAAGCCTTCTGCCACATAGCCTAGGCGGCGCGCGCCTGCTAAGGTTGGTAAACGTGGATCATCCCAGCCTGAAACGTGTTTTTGCTCAACCAAATCGATTAACTTACGTTTTGAAAGCACCACATACGTTAAGTTAAGGCGCGCAAACTCATATTGTTTGGGCAATGGATGCGCAAGCAAACTGGCTTCAGCCAAACGCTCTAGTAACCAATCGTAAAACGGGCGTTGATCTTCAAATTCTAGCGTGCAGATTGAATGGGTAATTTGCTCTAACGCGTCTTCAATCGGGTGCGCAAAGGTGTACATGGGGTAAATGCACCATGTATCACCTGTGTTGTGGTGATGCGCGCGGCGCACGCGGTAAATGGTAGGGTCGCGCAGATTAATATTTGGCGATGCCATATCGATTTTGGCGCGCAAAATCAGGCTGCCATCGGCATGCTTGCCATCGCGCATTTCGCGGAATAATTGTAGATTCTCTGCTACGCTTCTGTTTCTGTAGGGTGAGTTTGTACCCGGCTCAGTTAGTGTGCCGCGTGTTTCGCGCATTTCATCGGCGGTTTGGCTATCAACAAAAGCATGGCCGTTTTCAATTAAGCTTTCGGCCGCTTTGTACATAAAATCGAAATAATTGCTGGCAAAGTATAAGTTGGATTCAGCACCATTTTCCCATTTGAAACCCAGCCATTGCACCGCATCTGAAATGCTATCCACATATTCTTGGCTCTCTTTTTCTGGGTTGGTGTCATCAAAACGTAAGTGACACACGCCAGCGTAATCGCGCGCTAAACCAAAGTTTAAAAAGATACTTTTGGCATGGCCAATATGCAAATAACCATTTGGCTCTGGCGGAAAACGGGTGCGGATTTTAGCAGCATCCATTTGGCCTTTTGCTTGGTGGGCTGCATCACCAGGGCTACCAGCCCATTTTTTTGTGGCGTATTTATTATCGGCTAAATCGTGTTCAACAATGGCGCGAATAAAGTTAGAGGCTAATGGGATAGGAGTTTTTTCTGCTGACATAGGTTTTGTATCGTTTGTAAGCTAATAATCACGATATTTTACACGCTTGAAATGGATTGTGGGTGGCTTCAATTCATTAAAGCGAGTGTCAACTGCTGTGATAAAATTCAAACTTAATGAGCAATTTAACCTTTCCAATTTTACATCTGCTGGCGGATGGCCAATTTCACTCTGGTGAGGCGTTGGCGCAGCAATTTAAAGTAACGCGCGCCACAGTTTGGAACGCAATTAAACATGCCGAAACGCTTGGCATTACGATTTTTTCGGTGCGTGGGCGTGGCTATAAATTGCCACAAGCCATTGAATTTTTGGATAAAAATGCCGTATTAAGCGCAATTGGTGAGCAGCAAGAATGGTTTAATCTAATCATTTTAGATGAAGTCGCATCGACCAATACTTATTTGATGCAGCAAAAAAACGTAGCGCATGCCACCTGTGTGGCGGCGCATATTCAAAGCAAAGGCCGTGGCAGGCGCGGCCGTATTTGGGTTTCGCAATTAGGTGCAAGCTTAACTTTTTCGTTGGTGTGGCGTTTTCAGTGTGGCGCGGCGGCTTTGTCGGGTTTAAGCTTGGCAGTTGGCGTGGCGTTAATGCGCACTTTGCTTAGTTTAAATATTAATCAAGCGCAATTAAAATGGCCAAATGATATTTTAATCAATGGCAAAAAGCTGGCGGGTATTTTAATTGAGCTGCAAGGCGATTTAGATGGCCCAAGTACCGCTGTGATTGGGATAGGCATTAATCTAAATCTGTCAAAAGCGTTGATTGAGGCGATTGACCAACCAACAACCGATTTGAATACAGTCTCTGATAATCAAATTAATCAAAATATTTTGTTAGGCACGCTGTTAAAGCATTTAGCTGAAGTATTAAGCCAATTTGAGCAGTTTGGTTTTGTTGGTTTACGCGATGAATGGGTTAGTTACCATGCCTATCATCAGCAGCCCGTGCGCATGTTGTTGCCTAATGGTACTGAAGTTTTGGGCGTGGTTAAAAATGTGGCGGATGATGGTATTTTGCTGGTGGATACAGCGCTTGGCTTACAGCGTTTTTCAGCAGGCGAAATTTCGTTAAGAGCTGCTAATGCGGGAGCAAGCGCCTAATGTTATTGGTGATTGATTGCGGCAATAGCCGTACCAAGTGGGCGCTTGTTAATAGCGGAGGTGAAATGCAATCGCCAGTCGCTTGTTTTAATAGTGATTTAGCGGCATCTGACCTAAAACAGGCGGCACAAAAAGCCACAAAAGTGCTGATTGCCAATGTGGCGGGTGAGAGGTTAGCGCAGCAAGTTACGCAAATTATTTCGCCACTGAGCGCCAACTTTATTGTTGCAAAACGTGAAGCGTGCGATGTGATTAATCGCTATGAGCAAGCCGAAAAGTTAGGTGTAGATCGTTGGGCAACGCTTATTGCGGCTTGGCATATCAATAAACAAGCCACTTTGGTAATTAACGCAGGCACGGCCATCACTATTGATTGCTTAGTAAAAGATGAAAGTGGCAAAGGCTTTTTTTTGGGCGGTACTATAACGCCCGGTTTGCGCCTAATGCAAGCGGCTTTAACGCACAATACCGCGCAATTAAAAGTGGGTGAGGGTGTGCATAGTGCTTTTCCGCTTAATACCCAAAATGCTATTCAAACGGGTTGCCTAAATGCCGCTATTGGCGCCATTTTTGTCATGTTGCAACAGCTTGAAAAACACTGTGGCTTTGCACCAAAGTTGCTGATTAGCGGCGGCGATGCGGCTACAATTGCAGGCGCTATATCGGCGCATTTAAATGTAGATGAAAAACGCGTTATGATAATCGAAAACCTTGTTTTGCAAGGCTTGGCAATATTACAGAAAGAGTATATATGAAGTGGCTGTTAGGGTTGTTGCTATTGGTAAATGTCGGTTTGTTGGCTTATTTTAATCGAGATATTATTGCGCCAAAACCGGTGCAAACTAATGCACCAATTAGCCCAGAAAAACTGAAGATTTTAGATGCAAGAGCATTAGAAGCCATGCCTAAAAAAGTGGCTGCTTTGCCAACCGCGCCGGTTGCAGAAGCGCCATCAACCAGCTGTTATGAATGGGGTAATTTTACAACCAATAACTTACCTTCGGCCCAGGTGGCATTGGCTAAGCTTGGCTTAGAAGGTGTTGCCAAACAAACAAATGTTGGGCAAGCCGATAGGCGCTTTTGGGTGTATTACCCACCATTAAAAAATGCGCAATTGGCGCAACAAAAAGCCGAAGAAATTAAAGCATTGGGCATTGGCGAGATTTTTGTGGTGCAAGATTCGCAATGGCGCCATGCCATTTCGTTTGGATTGTTTCAGGATGAAAATTTGGCCACTAATCTGCTAAACGATTTACAAGCCAAAGGCGTAAAAGGCGCCACAAAAGCCTTGCGCAGCCAAGGTAAAAATATTTCTAGCTTGCTGGTAAAAGCGGTATCGCCAGAAGCGGCTTTAGAGTTGCAAAAAGTAAGCCCAGAATTTGTGGGCAGTGAACTAAAAGTGGCGGCTTGCCCTTAACCAATTCTTGCCTTTAATAAGTAAAGGCAACAGCCTATTTAGGGAAATAGTTTGCCCGGATTTAAAATATTATTCGGGTCAAAAGTTAATTTAATTTGTTTCATTAACGCCATTGTCGTGGCGTCAATTTCGCGCGATATAAATGGCCGTTTTGCCATGCCAACGCCATGCTCGCCAGATAGCGTGCCTTGCAACGATAGCACCAAACTAAATACATCATCTAAGCAGGCATAAGCACGTTGCATCTCTTCTGCATCGTTGGGGTTAACCAATAAATTCACATGGATATTGCCATTGCCAGCGTGGCCAAAATTAACATTGCTAATGTTGTATTGCGCGGCTAATTTTTCTAAACCTGTTAATAACTCGGGCAAATGCGAAACAGGCACAGCGATATCTTCATTGATTTTTTTAGGCGCAATGTCTTTTAATAGCGGCGATAACGCTTTGCGCGCTGCCCATAACGCTTTGGTATCTAACGCTGGTTTGGCTTCAATCAGGCCATCCACTTGGCAGGCTTGCAAAATCGCCTCAGTCGCCTCAAGAATCTCTTGGCTAGAGCCGTCTACTTCAATCATCAAGTAAGCTTTGGCATTTTCTGGCAATAAATTTTGGTGGCGACTACGGATTAGGTTGAGCGCGCCATTATCTAAAAATTCTAGCGCGCTTGGTGTGTAAGGCTGCGCCATAATCGCGGCAATCGCTTTGGCGCAACTATAAGTGTCTATAAATTCAGCCGTTAGGCCGCCTGTATTTTTGGGTAAAGGGGTCAGTTTTAAGGTGGCCTCGGTAATCACGGCCAGCGTGCCCTCAGAGCCCACAATTAAGCGCGTTAAATCGTAACCCACCACGCCTTTGCTGGTGTAGCAGCCAGTTTTAATAATATCGCCATTGCCTGTGACTGCTTTTAAGCCTAAAACATGGTCACGCGCAACGCCATATTTAACGGCATGCGGCCCTGCGGCGCAAGTGGCTAAATTGCCGCCAATGCTGCAATATGCCGCGCTAGATGGGTCTGGTGGCCAAAAAAATCCAACCGGCTTAATCGCATCTTGTAATAACTGATTCAGCACACCCGGCTCAATAATCGCCATGCGGTTATCAGGGTCAATGCTGATAATAGTTTGCATGCGCTCTAATGACATCACCACGCCGCCAGCCTCTGGCACGCTGCCGCCTGCCGTACCAGTGCCACGACCACGTGGCACAACAGGTACTTTATGACTGTTGCAAAGTAGAATAACAGCCTGTACTTCTTCTGTTGTTAACGGAAAAACCACAGCGATTGGGTTGTGATAATTGCGCGAATTATCGTAAGCATACGCATAGCAATCGACAGGGTCGGTAAAGACTCTGTCAATTGATACAATGGCAGTTAAGGCATTTAAAAAAACGTTATTAGCCACCAAAAGACTCCATTAAGGTTTAACCGCCTCTTTTGACGCGGATTTGGCTGCTTTTTCAGCGGCCGCTTTTTCTAGCGCTAACTTTTCTTCTTCAATTTTCTTTAATTGTTCAGGCGATGCGCTTTGACCTAACATCACTTCGTTTTCTTTATTATTTTTTCGGTCATATACTAAGTTATCACCCATAATTACACGTATCCAATCAGGATAGCTATAAGCCGTGCCTTTATTATGGTCAATAATGGCACCAATACCGCCGCCAAATAAAATATTGCCAAACATGCCGCCGTTAGCCCTAGAAACCACAGTTGCATGTCCTGGTTGTTCACCTTCTTTTTCACAAATAACTGATAAATTATCGCCAGAACGATGTACAACTAAATTGCCAGGAGCGGTTGCTACCCATTCGCCGCGCTCATTTTTTGCCGTGCATTTTGCGCCGTTTATAGCCGCGTTATTTTTAGAATAGGTTTCTATTTTGACGGGCTGATTTGAATCTTTGGTAATACTGGCGCAGCCGGTTAATAGTGTTTGTAAAGCGAATGAAATAACAACCAATTGACGAGTTTTTTGCATTTTTATTATTCTTTCTTATTATGTTTAAAGGGTGAAGCTATCTTTTTTTGATGTACAAATCCGTAATCGTACCTTCTTTCATCTCAGCTGCAAAACAAACGGTTTCAGACAATGTGGGGTGAGCATGAATGGTTAAGCTTAAATCGTGTGCATCGGCACCCATTTCAATCGCTAATAGGGCTTCTGCTAATAATTCACCAGCATTAACACCAACAATGCCTGCGCCAATTATACGATGGGTGGTTTTATCGAAAATTAATTTAGTGATGCCTTCTGTGCGCGCAACCGAGATAGCGCGGCCGCTGGCGGCCCAAGGGAAACTGGCTTTTTCATAATCAATGCCTTGGGCTTTGGCTTCAATTTCTGTCACACCTGCCCAAGCAATTTCTGGGTCGGTGTAAGCAACCGAAGGAATACAAGCGGCTTGGAATTCAACTTTGTGTCCAGCAATGACTTCGGCTGCTACTTTACCTTCATGCGTGGCTTTGTGCGCCAACATTGGCTGGCCGACAATATCGCCAATAGCGAAAATATGCGCTACATTTGTACGCATTTGTTTATCCACGGCAATAAAACCGCGTTCATCTACCGCCACGCCTGCTAATTCGGCACCAATATTTTTACCATTTGGACGGCGGCCGATTGATACTAATACGCGATCATATACTTGACTCTCTTTTGGTGCAGCTTCGCCCTCAAAAGTAACGTGAATACCGTCTGGTTTGGCTTCCATTTTAGCCACTTTGGTTGAAAGCATAATGGCTTCAAAGCGTTTTTCCATGCGCTTTTGCAGTGGGCGCACTAAATCGCGGTCGCAGCCTTGTACCAAGCCATCCATAAATTCGACCACGCTTACTTTAGTGCCTAGCGCATCGTAAACGGTGCCCATTTCTAAGCCAATAATGCCGCCGCCAATAACCAGCATGCGTTTAGGAATATCGGCCAGCGCTAATGCACCAGTTGAATCCATAATACGTTCATCATCAGCTGTCGTTTGGTCAAGTCCGGGGAATTTAGTGGCTTGTGATCCTGCCGCAATAATCGCGTTTTCGAAACCGACGGTAGTCATTTTGCCGTCATTATCAGTTACGGCGATTTGATTTGCGCTGGTAAACGCACCAACGCCCACAACCACGGTTACGCCGCGTTGTTTGGCCATTTGTGCCAAGCCGCCAGTTAGTTTGGCGACTACATCATTACTTTTCCAATTGCGTAGGGCTTCTAAATCAATGTTTGGTGCGCTAAAACTAACGCCGTGGTGCGCTGTTTCTTCCGCCTCTGTAATCACTTTTGCCGTGTGTAATAAGGCTTTTGATGGGATGCAACCAACGTTTAAACAAACGCCGCCTAATGTTGGATAACGCTCAATTAACACCACATTTAAGCCAAGATCAGCCGCCCTAAACGCGGCGGTATAACCGCCAGGGCCAGAGCCTAACACCACCACTTGCGTATTAATATCGCTATTGCCTGTTGCTATAGCAGGTTTTTGGGCCGCTACAGGCGCTATTGTTACAGGTTCATTCGCCACAGGCGCTTTTTCTGCAATAGTGGATGCTGCATCTGCTTTGGTTTCTGGCGCAATTACAACAATAAATGAGCCTTTAGCGACTTTATCGCCGACTTTAACTTTGATTTCTTTTACCACGCCAGCGTGAGATGAGGGGATATCCATTGATGCTTTGTCTGATTCAACTGTGATGAGCGAATCATCTACAGCAATCACATCGCCAATTTTTACCAATATCTCAATAATATCCACACTGTCAAAATTACCAATATCGGGCACCAAAATATCCACTAAATCGCTCATGCTTAACCTTTGTTTTACTTAAATATAAGCATAATTTTATCATTAAAGCGCGCATTTTTTAGCATTAAGCAAAAGTATAGAATTGAAGGTGATTGTTTGATAGATGCAGGCTGTGAACAAGCAAGCACCATAGAAATGGCAGTGAAGTTATCGCCAATAACCCAAATTAATTTGAGATATTGGCGATTTTTTTGATTAATCGGCTTTGATACCAATAGCCGATTTAAGATCGTTAGCGGTATTAATATCAAGCGTGTCTAATGCAGCAACCAAACTTAAGGCTTCCATATGCTTGCCATTTTGCTCTGCAATTAAGCCTAAATAAAACAAGGCACTGCTGTGATTACTATTGCTGGCGACCACTTGGTTTAAATACAGCTCAGCATATGCGGTATTTTTTAAACTATATTCAGCCACCGCGCGGTAAAAAAGTGCTTCTGTGGTTTGCGGCTCTTGTTCGGCCCAAGCGCTGGCGATTGTTTGTAAGGCCGCCCAATCGGCTGTTTTAAGTGGCTGCACAATTTTCATAAAAAATGGCCATTTTTCGGCAGATTGTGCCCAAAATGGTAACTCACTTTTGCTGATAATTGGCTGTTCTGGTTTTTTAAGCAAACCTTGTACCCACTCAACCGACATATTGTAATAAAACGCGTCGCGGCCTGGGCTTTTAACGGTAACAATACCCACTAAGTTGCCCGCATCGTCAAACATACCACCACCACTATCGCCCATTCTAAAGGCGTTGCTGGCTCTAATCACTACGCTGTCGTCCATGGGGTATAAGCCTTTTACAAAGCCAAACGTTCCATTGGGGCGGGGCGAGAAATTGGCAAAACCAACGGTATAAACGGGCTGTTCATACTTAAGATTTTCGCTAGAACCAAACGTGGCGATTGGCGCTTTTAACCCTGCCACCGTTAATATACACAAATCGTGGTGCCAATCTGGCTTAAGCGCACTGGCGCTATAATTTTCGCCATTGGTGTTTATGCTGACTGAAACCGCGTCTGCCACAACATGACAATTGGTGATAACTTGATCTTTAGCGATGACAACGCCTGAGCCTAAACCATAACCGCCGTTGGCTAGTCCAACCTGCACTTTAACCACATGCGCGCTGATTTTCTGCACTAGTTCATCGGTGGGAGCGGCATAAATAGGGGGCGCTGTCAGCAAACACAGGCCAGATAGTAATCCAGTGGAAAATAATAATGCAGGTACAAACCTTGCCATGATAATCCCCAATCGTCAGTAATATTGGTATTACTCAGTATTTTCGGTAGTGCTAACTCATGATACAAAATAATACTTAATAAGTATGGGTGATAGCCAACATTAAGTACTAATTAATTTGTA
>Ga0326733_1000441_pt1 | contig 11973 bp, 10 predicted proteins | sample 14_GP2_308_FD_207946 | JGI IMG/M metagenome (GOLD analysis project Ga0326733, IMG submission 207946) | Glacier ice microbial communities from Ngari, Tibet, China - 14_GP2_30.8 | ecosystem: Environmental > Aquatic > Freshwater > Ice > Glacier | place: China: Ngari, Tibet | collected 2018-07-17 | reverse complement strand
TTCGGCGCCGGGTAATATCCTTTGCGAACGCCAACACGCGTAAAACCATAACGTTCGTAGATTTTTTCTGCACGGGTATTTGAGGGTCGCACTTCCAGTAAAAGCGCATTCAGTTTTCTGTCCAGCGTGATGGCCTTGGCTTTATTCAACAACAGCATTCCAATTCCGTAGCCCTGCAAGTCACGATGTACCGTAATGTTCAGCAAGTGTGCATCGTCGACTGCTGGCATCAACAGAAAATATCCATTCAATACACCGGCACCATCACGCAGTATCCAGGTTTCGTATCCACTATTAATGGAATCCAAAAAATTTCCCCGTGTCCACGGGAAAGGGTAAACATCATTTTCAATCGCCAGCACATCGCTGATATCAGCTGCTTGCATACGGTAAAAATACAGCTTAAGCGGATGCGGAGAGGATGCCAGCAGTGGAGTCGGACTTTGCACAGAACTCATGCCGCCGCCTTTGCTGCCTTCTCAAGGCGTTCATTCGTCGTCAGCGCAATCTTGTTACGTAAATATAGAGGCTCAGCGGCCATAGCCGGCACGCCCAGCCCTTGAGCAAATGCGATCGCGCCCAGATGCGCAATATGCGTCGCCTGCGGTACCCAGTTTTTGAATTCCTCGCTAAAAAAAGGACGCGACGAGAATTCTTCAAAATAAGCATTCAGTCCATTGCCACACGCGACAACCTTACCGATCGGTGTCACGTCCGAAGGCGCGGACAAACTCGGAGGTATGACTGTTTGCCATTGCTGATCAAATTTATATTGCGCCCAATACACTTCGCCCATACGCGCATCGAGCACAGCCAATACATCGTGCCCGCGGGTTTTTTCATGACAAGCCTGCGCCAAGGCTAGCAATGTCACGGTCGGCAATACCAGAAGATTAGAACCATAGGCCAGTCCTTGCGCAATTCCGCAGGCGGTGCGCACACCAGTAAATGAGCCTGGCCCTGAACCGAACGCAATCGCATCACAATCTACCAATTTGATACCCGCATTTGCGAGCAGACTCTGCACCATGGGCAGGATGCTTTGGGAATGTGTAAGGACACCAGCCGTCTCTGCAGACGTCACTACTCCATCATGCAACAAAGCTGCTGAGGCCAATTCGGAAGATGTTTCAATAGCTAGAATGGTAGACATACTAGTATTTTACAGCGCGCATGCCGGAAGACGCCTAGGCCAATGCAACTCTTTAAAGAAATAATAGGAAGTACAGTGCACAAGTGAATCACTTGTCGCACTAAGGAAACCGGTAAAATACCGCCATGCCAAGTATCACATTACAGCCGGAAAACCAGCTTCATCTAACGCAACGAATGAAAGATGACGTTTGGGTCGTCGCTTGTCTGTGCGCAGCTTGGTGTGATGTATGCACGAGCTATCGTCCTGGGTTTGACGAACTCGCAGCGCAACATCCTGACAAGCTGTTCATTTGGATTGATATTGAAGACCGCGCCGATCTGGTTGGTGATTTCGATGTCGACAATTTTCCCACGCTGTTAATTCAACGTGGTGACGATGTAATGTTCTATGGGACCACGATGCCCGATCATCGAATAGCCCATCGTTTGATTACATCGCATGCAGATAAAAATGAATTCGAATTAAAGATTCAGGCACAGAGCAGCGCTGAATATAGAGAGTGGCAGCTGGAACGAAATCTTCGCAAAGCTTTGACTCAACCCTGAGTCCTGCAGCGGTTGCGCATTCGTATATTTTTTGTACTTGCGTATTTCAGACAAAAAAAATCCTCGGCGAACCGAGGATTTTTTAATTCGCTTTATTCAGCTTAGATAGGCTGAATGTTCGAAGCTTGCTTGCCTTTAGGACCAGCAGTCACTTCAAAAGAAACGCGTTGGTTCTCTTGTAGTGATTTGAAGCCGCTCGACTGGATAGCCGAGAAGTGAGCGAACAGATCTTCGCCGCCTTCGTCAGGTGTAATAAAGCCGAAGCCCTTCGAATCATTGAACCATTTTACGATACCAGTTGCCATTGCAATTCCTAATTTCAGTTAAGTTGGGCAGTTGCCCGTTAGATCGTTTCAACCAAGACAGGAATGACAGACAGACTGCACCACTAGCTCGAATCTCAACGATGCTTGATTATATACCGGATAAAAATAAAATAGTTAAACTTTGATCATTGCGCAAAGTTGCAATAAGGCAGCAGTAATTTCAAGTTATTAGCAGAAATTGTCTTTCTAAAATTTTGATGATTTTTCAACCATTTCAACTCATCTAGATCAGCCCAATTCACTCACTATTATTGTCAATTTGGATTGGAACGTTCTTTCTCGGCTTTTTTCTCCAATATCTCTTTTTGCCGAGCTTGTGACGCTCTTACCTTTTCTTCGTATTTCCTGACGTTTTCAGCGCGTTTTTGCTCTTCTGCAGCCTCGTTGGCTTTCAAACTTTGCTGTTTTTCAGCAAATTTCACATTTTTATCGGCGTACGCATCGGCTCTAGCTTTGCGCTCAGCTTCCTTTGACACACTATTTTTCTCGATTTCGAGATTTTTGGCATCTACTGCAGCTTTATTCTCATTGGGAGTTTCAGTCAGCATAGGCTTGCCTGCATTCTCCGCCGCTTTTTCTGCCAGGCGGCGATCGCGCTCGACCACGCGTGCTTGGCGCAAATAAGCGTTTGCCTCAATTTCTACCGGTTTGACTAACAATAATTCAACACGTCTACGCTCCGTTGCTTTGTTTAGACACGAAGTCGTAAAGAATTTAGGATAACAAACACGTTGATCGATCTTGAAACGCGCTTCAATATTCGCACGCGCAGTTGTTATCATTTCCAGCGCACTAAGCGCGGCTTCGTTCGACTGTATCGAACCAGTTGGATGCAGGCTTACCGCGTCTTGCACAGAATAAGCGTGCAAGGCCGCGACATCCAAAGCCGCAGGAGCTTGCGCCCATGAAAACTGGCTGGATAAAAGTATCGAGCATAGGGCAAATATCTTCAAAGTTAATTTCATAAATTACAGTTTTAATTAAATTTAATTACGTTCTTGGCTGGCTACAGAATTGCATTGCCATTATGACGGCGTTCGGCTTCCATATATTCAACCGATTGCATCTCGATCAAGCGCGACACTGTGCGCTGGAACTCCATAAGCAATGCACCATCGGTATAGAGCTTATCCATTTCCACCGCTGCAGAGATGATTAGTTTGACCTTGTGATCGTACAGGACGTCGATCAGCCAGATAAAACGGCGAGCCTCGGAGCCCATGCCGACGGACATGACCGGCATATCGGACAACACCACGGTATGAAAACGACTGGCAATTTCCAGATAGTCATTTTGCGAACGCGGTCCACCACATAAGGTCGCAAAGTCTAACCATATTACACCACCCGCCCGCCGCAATGCCCTAAGCTGGCGTCCCTCAACATTGATCAGTGGATTTTCATCACTGGTCTCTGCAATGCGTGCAAATGCTGTGCGTAAGGCCTCACCGGCTTGTGCGCCTAATGGCGTGTGATATGCATTAACCTGCGTCAACGCACGCTTGCGGTAATCATTGCCGCCATCGACATTCATGATGTCGAGTTTTTCCTTCAGCAACTCAATCGTCGGCAACATGCGATCTCTATGCAAGCCATCCGGATATAGCGTGTCGGGGTCAAAATTGGATGTAATGATGAACGACACACCATTCTGAAACAAGGCCCTAAGCAGGTTGTAAAGAATCATCGCATCCGCGATATCCGTGACATGAAACTCATCAAAGCAAATAAGCCGATATTTCTTTGCGATGCGCAGCGCCACTTCATTCAGCGGATCAGCGATCATTTTCAGTTGATCGAGTTCGCGATGCACGCTACGCATGAATTCATGAAAATGCACGCGCGTCTTGCGCACGACCGGCACGACCGAATAAAAGCTATCCATCAAAAACGATTTGCCACGGCCGACACCGCCCCACATATACACACCGCGAGGAATTTCCGGTGGACTGAGAAAGCGCAGGAAGGCATTGGCGCGCTGTGCCTTGTATTCCACCCACTCGTCGTACGCTTGCTGCAGTCGCATAACTGCATTTCTCTGCGCTACATCGGCTTGAAATCCGCGCCGCAACAGTGCTTGATCGTAAAACTCCTGAACATTCATCCTGTTCAAATCCAATTCGATTCAGTTTTAATAGATGACGCAATTTATTCTGATAGCCGCTCTCGAGATAAAAATGGGCGAGTCATGACTCGCCCATATATCTTGATCACATTGCTATTAGTGCAAATGCTTATAGTGGATGCGCTTATTGTGGATACATATTCACCACGACGCGCGGTGGGTAACTGCCTCCACCCGTCATGATAGGCAGGCTGAAACCAAGGCCGACCCCGACGCCACCACTACCACCTCCTAGCCCCACACCCATACTTTTACCGGACGACTGACCATAAGGCGGCAATCTTAATTCAGACGTGCGATAGCCGCGTCGGTTGCAAATTATGCGCAGTTCACCGTTAGCATCCCCCAATTGCAGAGTGGCTGGGGTAACTATGTTCCAGCTTCCAGACCCAGTCTGCACTACACAATTGGCACCGCCAAATTCGTAACCGTTACTGGCAGTTGCAAACGAGACACGACCATCGCCCTGACCGCCGGTAGCACATGCGCCCAGCAGCAATAATAAAGACAAAGCAGCACAAGTGGAAAAGCGCATACGCGACTCCTAAAAATTCAATGCTCTACCATCTACGGCAAGTGCTGCTTCTTTTACCGCCTCTGACAAAGATGGATGTGCGTGACAAATGCGTGCAATGTCTTCCGACGACGCGCGGAATTCCATTGCCACAACTGCTTCCGAAATCAACTCAGATGCCTGCGGCCCAATAATATGCACACCGAGAATTTCATCAGTTTTGGCGTCTGCCAAAAACTTGACGAAACCTGTCGTATCGCCCAAAGCACGTGCACGACCATTTGCCAGAAAAGGGAAAGAACCGGCTTTGTAAGCAATGTTCTCCGCTTTCAACTGCTGTTCTGTTTTGCCGACCCAGGCGATTTCCGGCGAGGTATAAATCACCCATGGAATCGTATTAAAATTAACATGCCCATGTTGACCGGCGATACGTTCCGCAACTGCCACGCCCTCTTCTTCCGCCTTGTGTGCCAGCATAGGGCCGCGCACCACGTCACCTACCGCCCACACATTTGTCAGACTGGTTTTACAGTCGCCATCGACAGCAATGAAACCGCGTTCGTCGAGTTTCAAACCAACTGCTTCAGCATTCAAGCCGATTGTGTTTGGAATACGACCGATCGATATGATCAATTTGTCGAACACCGCTTTTTGCGCCGCGCCTTTGTCATCGACAAAGTTGACCGTCACATCATTCTTGCCAGCAGTGATTGCGCCGATTTTTACGCTCAGGTTGATCGCGAGGCCTTGCTTGGTGAATTGCTTTTGCGCTTCCTTCGCGACTTGTTCATCGACTGCACCAAGGAAAGCCGGCAATGCTTCAAGCACGGTGACTTCAGAACCGAGGCGACGCCAGACGCTGCCCATTTCCAGACCAATCACGCCTGCGCCTATGACGCCCAAACGTTTCGGCACGTCTGCAATCGCGAGCGCACCGGTATTTGACAGAATCAGTTTTTCGTCGAAATCGGCACCCGGTAAGGCACGCGGGTTGGAACCTGTCGCCACGATCACGTGCTCGGCGACGATGTTTTCTTCGCTTGCACCGACGATCTTGATTTCATGTCCGCCATCCACTGCTTTGACAAACGATCCGCGACCGTGAAAAAAGGTGACCTTGTTTTTCTTGAACAGGTAAAGAATGCCATCGTTGTTTTGCTTAACAACTGTATCCTTGCGCGCCAACATTTTCTTCATGTCCAGCGACAGGCCTTTGACTTCAATGCCATGCTCCGAAAACGCGTGTCCCGCATGGTCGTAATGTTCCGACGATTGCAGCAAAGCCTTGGACGGTATGCAACCGACATTGGTACAGGTTCCCCCAGGTGCTGCTCCGCCTTTGGCGTTTTTCCATTCATCAATACAGGCTGTTGAAAATCCTAACTGCGCTGCTCGAATCGCCGCGATGTAGCCGCCCGGGCCACCGCCTATTACCACAACATCAAAATTTTTCGACATATCTACGTCCCGCAAAGTTTTTTTCACAGAAACAAAAATACACTCAGGCATTGCATGGAGAAATGACTTCCGTGCTTTCGCGTGTCTTTTTATTTAATCGGTCTTAGATATCCAGCAATAAGCGAGCCGGATCTTCCAATGCGTCCTTTATCGCAACCAAGCCCAACACTGCCTCACGACCATCGATGATGCGGTGATCGTAGGACATTGCCAGATAATTCATGGGGCGAATCACGATCTGGCCGTTTTCAACAACCGCGCGCTCCTTGGTTGCATGCACACCGAGAATCGCCGATTGCGGCGGGTTAATGATGGGCGTAGACAACATCGAACCGAAGATACCGCCGTTCGAAATCGAGAAAGTACCGCCGGTCAAATCTTCCAGCGTCAGTTTGCTTTCTTTGGCCTTGTTGCCAAATTCGCCGATTTTCTTTTCGATGTCTGCGATCGACATTTGATCCGCATCGCGCAAGATAGGAACGACCAAACCACGTGGCGAACCGACCGCAATACCGATATCAAAATAGCCGTGATACACGATGTCATTGCCATCGACTGATGCATTGATGATCGGATATTTTTTCAGTGCAGCAACCACTGCCTTGACGAAGAAAGACATGAAACCCAGTTTGACGCCATGCTCTTTTTCAAATTTGTCTTTGTACTTGGTACGCAGGTCGATCACCGGCTGCATATTGACTTCGTTAAACGTAGTCAGAATCGCATTGGTCGATTGCGACTCCAGCAAACGTTCTGCGATACGCGCACGCAAGCGGCTCATAGGCACACGTTCTTCCGGACGATTGGCAAGTAGGACAGGAGAATTTGGTGTCGCAACTTGCTGCAATGCAGGTTTGGTCGCTGGGACTGGCGCAGCGACGGCGGGCTTTTTCTCAAGTTGATTGATGACATCGCCTTTGGTGACGCGCCCATCTTTGCCAGTGCCTGCGACATCGGTCGTTGCCAGTTTATTCTCAGTCAACATCTTGGCTGCTGCCGGCATCGCAATGCCACCAGCATTGGAAGATGCCGGAGCACTTGCCACTACAGCAGCTGCGACGGATGCAGCAGCAGGTGCTGTTGCAGCAGTCGGAGCGGCGGCTGCAGGAGTTGCAACTGCTGACATGTCGGTATCGAGCAGCGCAATTACTTCGCCAGCAACTACAACGCTGTTGTCATCGCGAACGATTTTCGTGATCACACCAGATTCTGGTGCTGGAAGCTCCAGTACCACTTTATCGGTTTCAATATCGATCAGGTTTTCGTCACGTGTGACGGCCTCGCCTATTTTTTTATGCCATTGCAACAAAGTTGCTTCTGCAACGGATTCCGACAGTTGCGGAACTTTGATTTCAAGAATTGCCATTTAACTCTCCGTTTCGGTTTGTTCATACGACATTCCAGCATCTGGAAGGTCGCAGGGTCGTTATTTCGTTTGGATAAAACCTTTTAACTTGCTGAATGCTGTTTCGATCAACGCCTTTTGCTGCGCGTAATGCTTATCGTAATAACCCACTGCTGGCGATGCACTGGCGGGGCGACCTGCGTAAGCCAGTTTTTGTCCGTCCGCCATACTCTCAAGAATGTTGTGTTGAATCTGAAACCATGCGCCCTGGTTTTGCGGCTCATCCTGCGTCCAAACCAAATCAATTGCGTTCGGATATTTTTTGAGCTCAGCCGTAAATGCCTTGTGCGGGAATGGGTAGAGTTGTTCAATGCGAATAATCGCGACATCGGTTTGCGCGCGTTCCTTGCGTGCATTGACCAAGTCGTAATACACACGCCCGGAGCAAGCAATGATGCGCTTAACTTTCTTCGCATCGATGGTCGTGCCCACTTCACCAATCACGGTTTGGAATGAGCCTTTGGCCAATTCATCCAGCGGCGAGCCTGCATCCTTATTTCGCAACAGAGATTTCGGTGTCAGGATCACCAAAGGTTTGCGGAATTTGCGGATCATCTGACGACGCAGCAAATGGAAAATCTGCGCCGCCGTAGTCGGTTGCACCACTTGCATATTATTGTCGGCGCACAATTGCAGGAAACGCTCAGGACGTGCGGAAGAGTGCTCCGGCCCCTGCCCTTCATAACCATGCGGCAGCATCATTACCAACCCTGATGCGCGGCCCCACTTCACTTCGCCGGAGCTAATGAACTGGTCAATCACGACTTGCGCGCCGTTGACGAAATCACCGAACTGCGCTTCCCAAATTACCAGCGTGTTCGGCTCTGCTGTCGAATAGCCGTACTCGTAAGCAAGGACCGCCTCTTCCGACAAGACAGAATCGATTACCCGAAACCATGCTTGTTGCTCGGAGACGTTTTGCAACGGGCAATAAGTACCTGCATCCCAGCGTTCGCGATTTTGATCGTGCAGGACTGCATGACGATGCACGAAAGTGCCGCGACCGGCATCCTGCCCCGTCAAGCGCACTGCATAACCTGAAGAAACCAGCGATGCATAAGCCAGATGTTCGCCCATGCCCCAATCCAGATTCGTTTCGCCGCGCCCCATCGTTGCGCGATCATTCAATACTTTTTCGACCAGCGAATGAACCTTGAAACCTTCTGGAATCGCGGTGATACGTTGCGACAGTCGCTTCAATTCCGTCATCGGAATTGCAGTGTCGGCAGCATCGGTCCATTTGCGATTCAGGAACGGAGCCCAGTCAACTGCATACTTGCTTTTGAAGTTGGAGATCACCGGATCGATGGTGTGCTTGCCCGCATCCATCGCATCGCGATACGCCTTGACCATCGAGTCGGCTTCATCTTCCGCGATTGTTCCTTGCGTCAGCAATTTGTCGGCATACAGCTTGCGTGTACCGGAAAGCTGGGCAATCTTTTTGTACATCAAAGGCTGGGTCAGCGCCGGCGTGTCCTGTTCGTTGTGACCCAATTTGCGATAGCAAACGATATCCACCACGATGTCCTTGCGGAACTGAAGACGGTAATCCAGCGCGATCTGCGCAGCAAAGACTACCGCCTCAGGATCATCGCCATTGACGTGAATCACTGGCGCTTCAATCATTTTAGAAACGTCTGTGCAATACAGGGTCGAGCGCGAATCACGCGGATCTGAGGTTGTAAAGCCGATCTGATTATTGATAATAATGTGCACGGTACCGCCAGTACCATAACCGCGCGTCTGCGCCAGATTCAGCGTTTCCATAATGACGCCCTGACCAGAAAAAGCTGCATCGCCGTGGATCAGAATAGGTAACACTTGTTGCGAAGGATCGTTTTGTCCGCGTCGTTCGATACGCGCACGCACCGAACCTTCCACCACCGGATTAACGATTTCTAGATGCGAAGGATTGAAGGCCAGCGACAAATGTACCGGACCGCCTTGCGTGCTGATATCGGATGAAAAGCCTTGATGATATTTGACGTCACCGGAAGGTAAATCTTCGGCATGACGTCCTTCGAATTCGGCAAACAATTCTTGCGGCATTTTTCCGAGAATATTCACCAATACATTTAACCGGCCGCGATGAGCCATACCGATGACGATTTCCTGCACACCTTTTTCACCACCACGCTGGATGACCTCGTCGAGAGCAGCGATAAAGCTTTCGCTGCCTTCGAGTGAAAAACGCTTTTGTCCGACGTACTTGGTATGCAGATAGCGCTCCAAACCTTCTGCCGCCGTTAGGCGGTCCAGAATGTCTTTTTTCTTTTCGCTGGAAAAAGTCGGTGTGGAGCGTGTCGATTCAAAGCGCTCCTGCAGCCACAGCTTTTGCGCGGGGTCGCTGATGTACATAAACTCCGGTCCTATCGAACGGCAGTACGTATCGCGCAGCGCATTCAGTAAATCGCGCAGTGAAGCCGTTTCAGAACCAAAATTGGTATTGCTGATGTTAAACACGATGTCTAGATCAGCATCCGTGAAACCGTAGAAAGCAGGTTCCAGTTGCGGAATCGATGGACGTTCCTGGCGTTGCAAGGGATCGAGATTGGCCCAGTTATTACCGAGGACACGATACGCGGCGATCAGTTGTGTGACGGCGACGCGCTTGCGCCCCATCTCGACATCTACTGAGGCAGTAACGGTACGAATGGGACCATGTTTGGCGCGCTCGGCAAAGGACGCAATGACAGAGGCGTGCGCCACGTCGGGTTTGCTGGATCCATCGACGGCAGGCACATGCTGCATGGCGTCAAAATAGGCGCGCCAGTTGTCTGGAACGGAGCCTGGATTGTCCAAGTACGCTTCGTACAGTTCTTCAACGTACGGCGCATTGCCTCCAAACAGATAAGAGTTGGATAGACTTTGTTGCATCATCTTGCTCACCTTTCTTCGCGTTTCGCGAGATTAGCGGGTTAATTTAACCTTCCGCGGCACGGCCTGACCGTTTGGCGGATTGCACATCAGTTGTGGGGAAGGATTTTTTATTCGCTAGCTTGGAAATCAATAACAAAAAATTAATAATCTAAAACGAGAATAACATAAAAAAATCCGCAAAAAACGAATCACAAGACTCGTTATTTGCTCTATGTTTTTACATATTTTTTTATGCTGGGCGTTTTGCCATCTCAGTTACATCACGCGCTTTTTCGCCGATGAACAATTGACGTGGACGGCCAATTTTTTGTTCCGGATCGGAAATCATTTCATTCCACTGCGCAACCCAACCCACGGTACGTGCCATCGCGAAAATACCGGTGAACAGCGAAACCGGAATACCCAATGCCGATTGCACGATACCTGAGTAGAAATCGACGTTCGGGTACAACTTGCGCGATACGAAGTATTCGTCTTCCAGCGCCACTTTTTCCAGTGCCATCGCCAGCTTAAATAATGGGTCATCGTGCAAGCCCAACTCTTCCAGCACTTCGTGGCAGGTTTCGCGCATCAACTTGGCACGTGGATCGAAGTTTTTGTAGACGCGATGACCGAAGCCCATCAGCTTGACGCCGGAATTCTTGTCTTTCACTTTTGCGATAAATTCAGGAATCTTGTCGACCGAACCAATTTCCTTCAGCATATTCAATGCTGCTTCATTGGCGCCGCCGTGTGCAGGGCCCCACAGGCAAGCAATACCTGCCGCGATACAGGCAAACGGATTGGCACCTGAAGAACCCGACAAACGTACTGTTGAAGTAGAAGCATTTTGTTCGTGATCTGCATGCAGTATCAGAATACGGTCAAGAGCACGCACCAAAACGTCATTGATTTTGTACTCTTCGCTAGGCGTCGAAAACATCATGTGCATGAAGTTGGCGCTGTACGACAAGTCATTGCGTGGGTAGACGAAAGGATGACCAATCGAATATTTGTAAGACATCGCGACCAGTGTAGGCATCTTGGCGATCAGGCGGATAGCCGATACTTCGCGATGATGCGCATCAGTAATATCAAGCGAGTCGTGATAGAACGAAGCCAATGCGCCGACGGTACCAACCAACACCGACATAGGATGCGCATCGCGACGGAAGCCACGGAAGAAGAATTGCATTTGTTCATGCAACATCGTGTGGCGACTCACGGTCGTGATGAAATCTTTTTTCTGCTGCGCGTTAGGTAACTCGCCTTTCAACAGCAAATAACTAGTTTCCAAGAAGTCGCAGTTCACCGCCAATTGCTCAATCGGATAACCGCGATACAGCAACTCACCTTTATCACCATCGATATAAGTAATGGTCGAGTTACATGCCGCCGTCGACATAAAGCCCGGATCATAAGTAAATTTACCGCTCGCACCATAAAGCTTGCGAATATCAATCACGTCAGGACCGATGGTGCCCTTATAAATCGGGAACTCCACTGATGGCGTACCATCAGAAAAGGACAGTGTGGCTTTGGTGTCAGATTGAGACATGGATCTTCCTTCTATATAACAAGGGGT
>Ga0326733_1000440_pt1 | contig 11980 bp, 12 predicted proteins | sample 14_GP2_308_FD_207946 | JGI IMG/M metagenome (GOLD analysis project Ga0326733, IMG submission 207946) | Glacier ice microbial communities from Ngari, Tibet, China - 14_GP2_30.8 | ecosystem: Environmental > Aquatic > Freshwater > Ice > Glacier | place: China: Ngari, Tibet | collected 2018-07-17 | reverse complement strand
CTCTGAGACTCAGCCGCCGTAGCGCTCGGTCTTGATGTGGTCGGCCAGGTGGCCAGCCTCGACGAGCCACTGGGTGACCGACTCGACGAACGGCGATGCCCCGCACACGTAGACCTCGGCGCCGAGCGACGGCGGGAACGCGGCCGCGACCGTCCGCTCCCGGTCGAGGCGCGCCGCCGGCACTGGCCAGCCGTCGGGCGTCACACGGCTGTAGGCCCAGGCGATCTGAAGGGCGGCGTCGTCCTGCTCGAGCCGCAGAAGTTCCTCGCGGTACAGCGCGAGGGCGGGGGAGCGCACCGAGTAGAGCAGCCGGAACGGTGTGACGCTCGCAGTTTCGGCGTGGGTGCGGATCATCGACATGAGCGGCACGATGCCGGAACCGCCGCCGATGAGTTGCAGCGCGCGCGGCGCGGGAACGAGATCCGTCTCCGGCCGCCAGACGAACCAGCCGCCGGACGGACCGCGGATCTCGATGCGGTCGCCGGCGCTCAGGTGCTCAACGAGGTAGGGAGAGACCTCGCCGTCGTCGAGGCGGTCGACGGTGATCTCGAGGCAGCCCGACGGTGCGGAGGACGAGATCGAGTAGGACCGCACGGCCGTATAGCCGTCGGCGGCGGTGAGCCGCACGTCAACATGCTGGCCCGCGACGTGCCCCGGCCATCCCGCGATGTCGAGCCCGATGGTTCTGGACTCACTCGTCTCCCGCCGCGCCGACACGACGCGCGCGGGCATCCAGCTCACCAATAGCGCTGCTCGAGGAACGGGTCGCCGCGCATGTGGTATCCGTTCTGCTCCCAGAATCCCGGCTCGTCGGCGGTCAGGAGGTTGAGGCCGTGCACCCACTTGGCGCTCTTCCAGAAATAGAGGTGCGGCACCAAGAGGCGCGCCGGCCCGCCGTGCTGCGCCTCGAGGGGGGCGCCGTCGAACTCAAACGCGACCCAGGCCCTGCCATCGAGCAGATCGGCGAGCGGAACGTTGGTGGTGTAGCCGCCGTAGGAATATGCCATCGAGAACTCGGCAGTCGTCTCGACGTCGGCGAACAGGGTGTCGAGGGAGACGCCGCGCCAGCCCGTGCCGAATTTCGACCAGCTCGTGACGCAGTGGATGTCGGTTGTCACGTCCTCGATCGGGAGCGCCATGAGCTCCTGCCACGACCAGCGGTGCCGCGCCCCCGACTCGGTCGAGATCGAGAACTCCCACTCGTCGAGCGGCACGCGCGGTGTCGCCCCGGCCGACAGCACGGGGAAGCTCTCGGTGAGGTACTGGCCGGGGGGAAGGCCCGGCACGTCGGATCGTCGTTTGCCTTCGAAGCCCGGCGAGAAGACGCCCACGTGCCCTCCTTCCTCCACTCGCCCCGGTGGGCGAATTGCGCAGCACCAGCCTATAGAAACCAGGGCCCCCGGGCAGACGCGCCTAGGCTGGGCGTATGACTGGCAGTGAATCTTCGGCAGCGCGGTGACGCGCTCCGGGCGGCTCGTGCTGGCGATCGCCGTGCTCGCCTCGTTCGTCGCGTTCCTCGACGGGTCGGTCATCAACGTCGCCCTCCCCGCGATCACCGATGAACTCGGTGGCGGACTCGCCCTGCAGCAGTGGGTCGTCGACGCCTATCTCATCACGCTCGGCTCGCTCATCCTGCTCGCCGGGTCGATGTCGGACGTGTTCGGACGCATCCTCGTGCTCCGCCTGGGTCTCATCGGGTTCGGGATCACTTCGCTACTCTGCGCGCTTGCGCCGACGGGGGAGTTTCTCATCATCGCGCGGGCTCTCCAGGGAGTCGCGGGCGCGCTCCTCGTCCCGAGCTCGCTCGCGCTCATCCTCTCCACGTTCCGGGGGCCGGCACAGGGCAAGGCGATCGGGCTCTGGACGGCATGGACGAGCGCCGCGTTCCTGGTCGGCCCCGTCCTCGGCGGGGTGTTCGTCGACCTCGCATCGTGGCGTCTCGTGTTCGCCATCAACGTGCTGCCGATTCTCGTGACGCTGTGGCTGTTGGCACTGCTGGGCGAGCGTGACGAGCGGTTGCCGGGGATGCGGATCGACTATCTCGGGGCTGTCCTGGCCATTGCGGGTCTCGGCCTGCCCGTGTTCGCGTTGATCGAGCAGGCCAACTATGGGATCGCCAGCCCCCTCATCTGGGTGCCCCTCGTCGTCGGCATCCTCGCCTTCGCCGGGTTCATCCACCGGCAGCGGGTTGCACCCGCGCCGATCATGCCTCTCGGGCTGTTCCGGGTGCGTAACTTCGCGGTGGGAAACGCGGCGACGGTGTTGATCTACGGCGCGCTGTCGCTGGGAACCTTCGTGCTCGCCGTCTTCCTCCAGGAGTCGGCCGGGTACTCGGCGACCCTCGCCGGCGCCGCTCTGCTGCCCGTGACCGTGGTCAACATCGCCCTGTCGCCGCTGTTCGGCGGGCTCGCGGGACGCTTCGGGCCGAGGCTGTTCATGGCCATCGGCCCCATCATCGGCGGCATCGGGTTCCTGCTCATGCTGCGAATCGACACATCCGCCGACTACCTCACCGCGGTGCTGCCCGGTATCGCCGTCTTCGGGCTCGGCCTGACCATCACGGTGGCGCCGCTCACTGCCGCAGTACTCGGGTCGATCAGCTCGCGACAGGCCGGGATCGGCTCCGCCGTGAACAATGCGCTCTCCCGCATCGCAGGGCTCGTCGCAATCGCGCTGCTCGGCGTCATCGTCGGCAGCGAGCTCGACATCGCCGGCTTCCACCGCGGGCTCGTCGTCACGGCGTCGCTGCTGATCCTCGGCGGAGTGGTGTCGGCGATCGGCATCCGCAACACCCCCGCCGCCGGCGTCGGGTCAGGCGAGCAGGCTCGCGCCGGCGGTGGCCAGCAGGACGACGTTCACGATCGCGGCGGCAATGATCAGCTGGAAGAGTAGGCGCGACGGCTTCCTCGTGAGCACGAGCACGATGCCGGCCGTGGCAATCAGCACAGTCGCCGCGAACCCGATCCACTGAATCACCCCGACCTCGCCGGCGCCGACGAGGGCGAGAACGGATGCCCCGAGCAGCGCGCCGAAGGTGGCGATGCCGGTGCGGCGCGGCCCCAAGCGGTGGGGGAGACCGTGTACGCCGGTCGCCCGATCGTCGTCGAGGTCGGGCAGCACGTTCGCAAAGTGCGCGGCCACACCGAGCAGCGCGCCGATACCCATCGCCCACGGAGCAGCCCAGGACGGTTCCGGCAGCGAGAGGGTGACGACCGCCGGCAGCACGCCGAAGCTCACAATGTACGGCAGCACAGAGAGCGGAGTGCGCTTGAGCCACGCGTTGTAGCTCCACGCCGACGCGATGAACACGGTCTGAGCGAGGGTCGCCTGCCAGCCGAGCGGCACAGTTGCGGCCACCGCGAGCACTGCCGTCGCGATCGCCGCGGTCCGCACGGTGCCGGCGCTGACCCAGCCGAGCGCGACGGGCTTGTCAGTGCGGCCCACCGCGATGTCGCGCTCGGCGTCGATCCAGTCGTTGGACAGACCGACGGAGGCCTGATTCGCGGCGAACGCGAGACCGAGGAGCGCGAGGCGCCATCCGTCGAGACCGATCCCCACGGCGAGCACGATCGCGATGAGCGTGACGGCGACGGCGGGGCCGGGGTGGGTCGAGCGAAGCAGCGCGACCGCGGTGTTGGGCATTGGCCCATGCTAGGTCGTGCAACGGGCCTCGTCCTGCCGTCGCCCCTCGGATGGCGGGTCGCACCACTAGGGGAGCAGCAGCAGCTTCCCGATGTGCGCCGACGACTCCAGCCGTTCGTGCGCGAGCGGGGCATCCGCAAGCGCGAATCGGCGGTCGACGATGGGCACGACCTGTTGCGCCTCGACCAGCGGCCAGACCTTCTCCCGCACGCTCGCGACGATCTCGTCCTTCTCCTCCTCTGGACGGGAGCGCAGGCTCGTCGCGTGGATGCTGCCCCATTTGCCCATCAGCCGCCCGACGGCGAAGGTGGCGGGCACTCCGCTCTGGTTGCCGATCAGCATGATCCTGCCGTGGTGGCCGAGCGCGCGAATGTTGCGGTCGAGGTAGGCGCCGCCGATCGGGTCGAGGATCACGTCGGCTCCAGCGCCATCCGTCGCCCGCTCGAGCGAGTCGACAAAATCCTCGGTGGTGTAGTCGATGAGGATGTCGGCGCCGAGCCGCTCGCACGCGGCGAGCTTCGCCGGCGACCCGGCGGTGACCGCGACGCGGCAGCCGAACGCCCGCCCGAGTTGGATGCCCATCGTGCCGATTCCGCTCGATCCGCCGTGGATGAGGAGCGTCTCTCCCGCCCGGAGCCGCCCAAGCAGGAACACGTTGCTCCAGACGGTCGCCACGGCCTCCGGGAGGGCCGCCGCATCGATCAGATCGACCGAGTCCGGCACCGGCAGCAGCTGGCCCACGGGAGCGACGGCGAGCGACGCGTAGCCGCCGCCCGACAGCAGCGCACAGACCCGGTCGCCGAGCGCCCAGCCCGAGACATCCGGGCCCAGCCGGGCGATGATGCCAGACACCTCCAGACCCGGCCAGTCGGGCGCGCCCGGCGGAGGCGGGTAGTGGCCCTGCCGCTGAAGCACGTCGGCCCGGTTGACACCGGCCGCCGCGACGGCGATGAGAACCTCGCCGGGCCCGGGCTCCGGGTCGGGAAGCTCCCGCTGGTCCAGCACATCGGGACCGCCGGCAGCCGAAATGACAATTGCCCTCATGGCTTCACGGTACGCGACCCCCCGGGTCTAAGTTGGACCTGTGACTGTGGACAGGTTCGGGGCGGCGGCGCGGAGCCGCAACGAGAGCGCGCGGTCGGATTCGCAGCACCTCGTGTCGCTGCTGCGCGGGACCTGGCAGGTGCGGGCGACGAACATCCCGCTCTGGCTGTCGAACGAGCGTCTCGCCCCCACGATCGCGTTCGAGCTCATCTCGGATGCCCCGCTCGTGCTCAGCGACGACGTGTCATGGAATACCTCGGACGGGCAACGCGAACACCAACTGGGCGTCGACAGGTGGAACGGCAGCGGCTTCGTGCGACGCGGCCTCGGCCGGAGGAGACTGCGCAGAAGCCAGTGGAGCGTCGTGGGGTCCAGCTCCGACCGGAACCTCCTCGTGCTGCGGCTGGCCGGCTCCCGTTCGACCCCGCCCGGCCTTGAGGTGTACGTGCGGGAGGATGCGGAGATCGGCGACGCGCGCGCGCTCGCGGCGCACTCCGCCACGGCGCTGGGACTCACCGCCGAGGACTTCGCGAGTCTCACCTGGCTCGACCGCCCCTGACCTGGCGGCTCAGAACTGCCCGGTGTAGCCCAAGGCGGCCAGCACCGCGTGCGGGCGCTCGATGATTCCGAAGTGACCGCAGTCCTCGAGAACGGTGCGCCGGCTGCTCGGCACGACCCGCGCAAGCTCCTCGAAGTCGGCGTCGGTGACGAAGACGTCCCGATCGCCCTTCAGCGCGATCACCGGGCAGGCGATGCGGCCCCACCAGTGGTGCGCGTCGTAGCCGGCCGTCGCGGTCGCGGCCCCGGTGAAAGACCGCGGATGCAGATCGAGCACGGTCGCCGCGGTCACCGAGCGGTGCACCCTGTGCCCGTGCCGGAACAGCGGCGCGAACAGCAGCCGGGCGACCGGCGTCGCACCGAGCCCCACGACGATGCCCCTGCCCGCGCGGCCCAGGACCGTGAGCAGCTGGAGGATGCGCCAGAGCATCACGAACGCGGGCAGCTCCCGGAAGTTCGCGACAGGGTGGTCGATGGTGCGAATGACCGAGAACGTGGTGCCAGAGATCATACCGACCGAGAGGACCCGGTCGGGGTAGACGGCGGCCATGTGCATCGCGATCGAACCGCCGAGCGAGTGCCCCACGATGTCCCACTCGGTGTAGCCGAGCCCCTCCGCGGTGTCCTTCACAAAGGCGCCGAAGGCGTCGACGGTCAGTTCGGCGGCGCCGGGGAAGAGAGCGCCCTCGCCCCAGCCGGGCAGGTCGAGCAGCACCGGATTCTCGATCTCGACGCCGTCGGCCGCGGCGGCCTGCAGCAGCGGAGTGAAGGTCGTCCACGCCCCGGCCGCGCCGTGCAGGAAGATCGTGGCCCGCACCGACGTCCGCGCGGCACGGTGCCGGGCGAGCGTGTGGCCATGCTCGCCCTCCACCCGCGTCTCGACGAGCCCGAGCCTCGCGGCATCGCTGATGACCGGGTAGGGGGCATACGTGTGCACCGATGCCGCCGCAAGCTCAGACATCCGGTCCGCCGATGATCTCCTCGCGCACGCGGCGCAGGTCCTCCAGCAGCGAGCCGACGAGCACCCAGTTGCGCGGATTCGGGGTGGCGATCACGAGGGGTGCGGTCAGTGCGGGGAGCTCAGCGGTGATCGGGACCGGGTCGCTCGGCACGCCCGCCTGCTGCGCGCCACCGACGGTCCCAGCCATGAGGCGCACGTCGTGGGCTGCACGGTCGAGCTCGAGGGCGATGCGCGACACCGTCGCATCATCGACGAGGGCTGGATCGTAATTGTCGCGCACCGCGCGCGTCATGCCGATGGTGCGTGTGACGAGGGTCGAGAGCCGACCGAGCAGGGCGCGATCCTGCTCGATCGTGATCTTGTGACGCGCGCCACGCGGGTTGAAGGTGAGACTCTCCTCGGCGCAGTCCAGTTCGCCGGCCGCCTTCGCCTGCAGCGGTCGGAGCTCCCTGGCCGCCGTCATCATCTGCTCGAGCTCGGACGAGTCGACGGGGGAGCGCAGCGCGGCCGACAGGCGCTGCAGCGACGAGGCGACGCTCGCCTCCAGCCTCCCGACGGCCAGACGAGCGGGGGCGACGAGCACCGGCGGCACGATGAGGGCATTGATGACGAGGCCCGCGACCGCGCCGATGATCGTCTCGAGGATGCGCTCGATTGAGTATTGCGGGGTCTGCGCGCCGATGGCGAGGACAAGCATCGCGCTGATCGGGATCTGGTTCGACGACCCTGGCGTAAGTTTGAGCGCCCAGGCGACGAGGAGCGACACGACGATGACCGCGAGAACGACCCAGCTCGCGTTGCCGAACGCGAGCCCGGCGGAGTACGCGATCACGACCCCGAGGATCACGCCGATGCTGCGCTCGATTCCCTTCGCGAGTGACTGGTTGACGCTCGGCTGCACGACGAGGAGCGCGGCGATCGCGGCGAAGATCGGCAGGGGCTGCTGCAGGATCAGGTTCGACAGCAGCCAGGCCGTGACGGCGGCGACCGAGGTCTTGAGCACCTGGAGCAGCGGGCTGCGCGCCGAGGCGCGGAGCGAGGCGAACTGGCGCATCCCCTCAGGGTAGTGCGGATCTGCGACGCTGACGTTTGTGCACCGGCCTCCCCAGAGTATGACGGCGCGTCACTCGTAGCGCAGCGAGTCGATCGGGCTCTGCCGCGCCGCCCGCGACGCGGGCAGGGTGCTCGCGAGGAACGCGATTCCCATCACCAGCGCAAACACGCTTGCGATGCAGGCCGGTGCGACGGTGAGAATCTGCAGGCCGGCGAGCCCGGACAGGAAGCCGTCGGCGAGGACCGAGCTCACCACGGAGCCGACCACGATTGCGACGCCAGCGCCGATCGCACTGCCGAGGAACCCGATGAACACGGCCTCGGTGCTGAACAGGGCGAAGATGCGTGCCCGGCTCATGCCCATCGCCTTTATGAGCCCGATCTCGCGGGTGCGCTCCTGGACGCTCATCAGCAGGGTGTTGATGATGCCGAACCCGGCCGCGATGAGCGCGATCACGGCGAACGCGTTGAGCACGAGGATGATGCCGTCGACGACGCTCTGGAATGTTCCGATCTGGTCGGCGACGGTGGTCCCGGCGAAGCCGGCATCCGCCAGCCGGTCCTTGATCGCCTGGATCTGCTCGTCGCTGGCGTCGGCGTCGAATCTTGCCGTCGCGCTGGCGTAGTCGGTCGACGCCTGCTCGGGGAGCCCGGTGCGCTGCGCGTCGAACAGCGCGGTGGTGAGCGCGGTGTTGGTGCTGGCGCCCGTGCCCACGAGGGTCGGATTCTGGATGCCGACCACGGTGGCGTCGATCAGGTGCTGCTCGCCGACGGCATCCGTCACGCCGATCTGCACGATCTCGCCCACCGCCGCGTCGTCGCTCGTGAAGCCGAGGGTGTCGACGTAGCTCGTCGGGAGCACGATCTCGAACCCCGAGCCGGACTGGTCGAAGCCGCTGCCCGCCGCGAGATCGAGGGTGACCCCGGCACTGAACGGGCTGATCGAGAGCTGGAACCGGCCGTTGTCCTGCCACTCGACGAAGTCCGGACGGACCGAGACGAGCGGCTGGGCGTCGGTGACACCCTCGATCGCGCGGATCTCGTCGATGTCCGCGTCGGACAGCGCCAGCACGGTGGTGCCGGGAGGGCCCGCATTGGTGTCGATCTCGCTGCCGGAATCCGGGTCGTAGGGGGCAGGGCCGTCGTCGTCGCTCGCCTGTGTCGGCGTGCTGACGTTCATGACGTCGGGGGCACCGATCGAGGTGATCTGTGTGTCGATGTACTCGTTGACGCCAGTTCCGAGCGCGTTCGTGGTCGTGAGGGTGAATGCCCCGATGAAGATCGCCAGGACGGTGAGGGTGGTGCGCAGGCGGCTGCGGAAGCTGTTGCCGATCGCGGTCGTGACGATGTCGGTGGCCCTCATGTGCGAGACGCCCCGTCCGGTGTCGTGGCCGGGGCCGTCGACGCCTTCAGATCGCCCTCGCCGACCAGTCGCCCGTCCTTGAGGTAGATGCGCCGGTCGGCGCGGGCGGCGAGGTCGTCGTCGTGCGTGACGATGACGAGCGTGATGCCGCGGTCCCGGTTGAGGGAGAAGAGCAGGTCTTCGACGACCGCCCCCGTGGCGGAGTCGAGGTTGCCGGTCGGTTCGTCGGCGAAGATGATGCGCGGGTCGCCGACGAGGGCCCTTGCGATCACGACGCGCTGCTTCTGCCCACCGGAGAGGTCCATCGCCTTCGATCCCGCCTTCTCGGTCAGCTCCACGAGGGCGAGCGTCTCGAGCGCCTTCGCCTTGCGCTCCCGGGATCCGAGGCCGGCGATCTTGAGCGGCAGGATGACTTTCTCGAGCACCGTCGCGTGCGAGTTGAGGAAGAACTGCTGGAACACGAATCCGAAGGTGGCGTTGCGCAGAGTGTTGAGCGCACGCCCCTTCAGCGACTTGGCGTTCTGGCCCACGATCTCCAGCTCGCCGCTCGACGGCGAGTCGAGCAGGGCGGGGATGTGCATGAGGGTGGACTTTCCCGACCCGCTCTTGCCGACGATCGCGACGGATTCGCCCTCGCGGATGTCGAGGTCGATTCCGCGGAGCGCGTCGAAGCGCGCATCGCCGGTTCCGTAGTGTTCGGAAAGATTGCGCGCCGTGAGCACGGAGGATGACGTGTCCCCATTTTCACTTAGTTGGCTGTGCCCGGTTTCCGCCCTGCGGTGTTCGAGCGGCGGGGCTAGGCTCGGGCGAAACGAGGGAGCGCCATGGCGGAGCGTCACGAGGTCCAGGTCGACGACGTGCCCATCGCCTCGGCGGTCCCGGGCACGAGCGGGCACCTCATGGGCGTTCTCGCGAGGCCCGCCGGCCCCGGCCCCTGGCCGGGCGTGGTCATGGTGCACGAGGCGCTCGGGGTCAACGACATCCTGCGCCGGCAGGCCGCGAGACTCGCCGACGCCGGTTACCTCGTGCTCGCTCCCGATTTGTTCAGCGAGGGTGGGGCGCGCAAGTGCCTCGGCTCGACGTTCCGAGCACTTCTGACCGGGAAGGGGCGGGCCTTCGCCGACATCGAATCCGCGCGGTCGGCGCTGAGGGCTCGGGCGGACTGCACAGGACGGGTCGGCGTCATCGGCTTCTGCATGGGCGGAGGCTTCGCCCTCCTTCTCGCCACGCACGGCTACGACGCCGTGTCGGTGAACTACGGGCGGCTGCCGGGCGACCTGGACTCGTTGGCGGGCGCCTGTCCCGTCATCGGGAGCTACGGCGGCATGGACCTGTCTTTGCGGGGAGCGGCCGTCCGGCTCGACAGCGCCCTCACCCGACTCGGCGTCACACACGATGTGAAGGAGTACCCGGATGCGGGGCACGCGTTCCTGAATGACGAGCAGACCGGCCCGCCCGCACTGCGCCCGGTGCTGCACCGAATTCTGGGGGCCGGCCCGGACCCGGAGGCGAGCGCCGACGCGTGGGAGCGCATCGAGACGTTCTTTTCTGAGCACCTCGGCCCTGTGGCGCAGCGCTGAGTCGCGCCGCGCCCCGCCCCAACGCTCGCCGAGCGGCTAGCGTGTCTGGATGACCTCTCCTCAACAGAGCTCCCGCGCCCGGTCGCTGGTGATCCTCGGCGCCGGCGGTGATCTGGCCGCGCGCCTCCTCCTTCCCGGCGTCGGTCAGGCCATCGCCAGCGGAAGAGCCGGGGACCTCGAGCTCATCGGGGTCGGGTTCGAGGCGATGTCCACTGAGCAGTGGCGGTCGCGCGTCGCCGAGTCGTTCTCCGCAGAGGGCGCTACGGGCCCGGAAGTCGACGGGGTGCTGGCCGCGACGACCTATCTGGCCCTCGACATCACTCAGACGGCGGACCTCCGGCGGCTCCTCGCCGCGTGCAGCGGGACGCCGACCCTCTATTTCGCGGTTCCCCCCGACGTCGCGATTGCCGCATGCGAGGCTCTGGGCGGCCTCGACCTTGCGGACGACACCATCCTGGCCCTTGAAAAGCCCTTCGGCACCGATCTTGCCAGCGCCCGGTCGTTCAACCGCACGCTCTCCCGGCTGCTGCCTGAGAAACGCATTCACCGGGTCGACCACTTCCTGGGCAAGTCGACCGTGCTCAATCTGCTCGGTCTGCGCTTCGCCAACCGCATCTTCGAACCGGTCTGGAACGCCGAGAACATCGAGTCGGTCGAGATCGTGTTCGAAGAGCGACTGGGCCTCGAAGGGCGAGCCGGGTACTACGACGATGCCGGTGCGCTCGTCGACATGGTCCAGAGTCACCTGCTCCTCGTGCTCGCGCTCATCGCCATTGAACCGCCCTCGAGCCTCGAGCCGGACGACCTTCGCGGCGCCATGGCGCAGGCGCTCCGCGCCACCCGGCCAGCAGAGTCCAGCCGGCGCGCGCGGTACACGGCGGGAGACGTCGATGGTCGACGTTTCCCGTCCTACGCCGACGAGCCGGGGGTCGACCCGGATCGGGGCACCGAGACCCTCGCCGAGATGACGGTGTCGATCGACAACTGGCGCTGGGCTGGGGTGCCGTTCACGCTGAGGTCCGGCAAGGCGATCGGCGAGACCCGCAAAGAGATTGTTGTCACGTTCAAGCCCGTCCCCCACCTTCCCACCGGCTTCGCCGGGCAGGCTCCCGCTGAGCGGCTGACTATTTCGCTCAGCCCCGACGAAATGCAGCTCGAGATCAACGTCAACGGAGCCGGTGACCCGTTCGCGCTCGATCGGGTCACGATGCACACGGGCTTCGCGAAGGGAGACCTCGGTCCGTATGGCGAGGTCCTCGCGGGCATCCTCTCGGATGACCCGACCCTGTCGGTGCGCGGCGATGTGGTCGAGGAGTGCTGGCGCATCGTCGCACCGGTGCTCGAGTCGTGGTCGCGCGGCCAAGTTCCACTCGACGAGTACAGGGCCGGAACGGCCGGACCTTCGTCGTGGGCGCCACGGGAGGCTTCAGCGTAAGGCCAGACCGCCCGGGTATCGTGTGCCCATGCGACAGCGAGCAGAGCGGATCGAGCCGGGCCCCGGGCAGGAATCGGTGTGGGACTACCCCAGGCCGCCGAGAGCGGAGCCGGTCAGCGAACGCGTCACCGTGACGCTCGGTGGCGAGCTCATCGTCGATTCGACATCGGCGGTTCGGGTGCTCGAGACGAGCCACCCTCCGGTCTATTACGTGCCGAGGGCCGACATCGCGCCGGGCGCGATCACACCGGCCGCCGGTGAGTCGTGGTGCGAGTTCAAGGGGCGGGCGAAGTACCTGTCGGTGCACGGCGGTGGCGTCACGGCCGAGCGCGCCGGCTGGTTCT
>Ga0326733_1000439_pt1 | contig 11986 bp, 6 predicted proteins | sample 14_GP2_308_FD_207946 | JGI IMG/M metagenome (GOLD analysis project Ga0326733, IMG submission 207946) | Glacier ice microbial communities from Ngari, Tibet, China - 14_GP2_30.8 | ecosystem: Environmental > Aquatic > Freshwater > Ice > Glacier | place: China: Ngari, Tibet | collected 2018-07-17 | reverse complement strand
ACCGGCATTTTAGCTCGCTTACCTTTAATGTCCCATAGTGCCTGATCCAAACCTGATAACGCGTTATTCAACACCGGACCATTTCTCCAGTATGAACTCACATACGTAGCCATCCAGATATCTTCAATATTATCTACATCTCTGCCAACAGCAAAGTCGTTTAAATAAATGTCTACTGCAGGAACCAAAACCGCCGCACGCTGTGTAAAAGTAGCACAGCCTACCCCATACAAGCCGGGTTCAGAAGTTTCGACTTTTACAATAACAAGGTTACTGCCTCCCGGTGCAGTAAGGATAGCTCTTACTTTTGTGATAGTTACAGGAGCGAGTCCTTTTTGATAAGAAGGTGTCTCATAACTATCTGCACGGGCTACTTTACTGTCAAACAAGCCTAAAAGCCCGGCTGTAGAGCCTAAAGCAAGCATTTTTAATGTGTTGCGACGACTAGAGGCTCCATTATTTTCAAAATTTTCCATATCCATATATTTTGAGATTAAGTTATTTTTTCAATCAAAGAAATTTTTATCGTCTTCTGCCAAGTATTTTTTGGCTTCTTTCACAATAAAATTAACACCTAATCCTGGTCTATCCCATACGTCAATTAAACCATCCTTTACTATTGGATTTGGCAGGCCTTCCACAATATCATACCAAAACGGGGCTGCTTGCGTATATTCAAAGGCAATGAAGTTCTCCGGCATCGTTGCGCCAACCTGCACCTGTGCAGCAAGACCGAGAAGGCCGTTGAAGGTACCATGAGGAGCTATTTTTATTCCATAAAGTTCGGCATGCTGAGCAACCCACTTCAGCTCTGCTATACCTCCCATATCTGCCGGGTCGGGACCCAGGATATCAATGGCATGCCTGTCTATCAGTTCGCGGAAATTTTGTCTTAAATAGATCTGTTCACCGGTAAATATTGGCACCGTTGTACTTTCTGTAAGCTGGCGGTAGTCGTCTGCTGTCACATAAGGGGTATAATCACCTGAGAGCATATCTTCCAGCCAACAAATGTTGTAAGGCTCCAATAAATTTGCCATTTTCATGGCGTCATACAACATAAAACCAGGTCCGATATCAAGACCCAAATCTATATCGTCACCAAGTGCAGTCCTCATTCCTTCAACATGGTCAACCACCATTTTATAGCCCGTAATTTTCATTGGTCCGCGATAATAGGGATAGTCTTTCTTGCTCTCTGGAGATTTACTGAGATTACTATAGCTAAAGTCGGGATCATTTTTCATCGAAGGGCCGTGAAAGCCTATATTTTCCTTAATGATTTCCCAACCAAATCCGGAAGACTTGACCTTTTCCGCCCAGTCACGATAATGCTGAGGCGTTTTACCTTCTACCGCGAACCGTATTCCTTTTCCATAACTGGCATAACAACGCACCTGGTCGCGGACCTTACCACCCAACAGCTTATAAATCGGAAGGTTCGCAGCTTTCCCTGCAATATCCCATAGTGCTGTCTCAATAATGCTTACAGCACTCCCCCAGGGTTTAAAACTACCCATACGTCTGATCTTCATCATCACACGCTCTACATTGGTAGGATCTTCACCAATCAAATAATCTTTGTAAAAAAGGACAAATGATTTAAGGTAAGGCTTAGCAGTTTCGGCTTGCCCATAGCCGCTAATACCTTCATTTGTTGTTATACGTACAACCGGACTTCCTCCAATTATGGCACACTTAAGGTCTGTAATCTTTAGCGCAGCCTTTGCCGGAGCCATTCCATTTGCATACAAAGGAACATCATAAGCTGCAGCATGTGCTGCATTGCTATCAAATAAGCCAAGAAGACCGGTTGCCGAGCCTAAACCCAGCATTTTAAGTGTGTTTCTTCGTTGAACAGAAAAATCGTTCTTTTCTTTTGTCATAATTAGTTGAGGTTAATGAGATCGATTAATTGCATGGTTTCTAATTAATTGAATTTCTTAGTCAAAAAAATTCTTGTCTTCTTCCGCCAAATATTTTTTTGCTTCCTTCACAATAAATTCAACACCTAATCCCGGACTATCCCATACATCAATGTGACCATTTTTAACTATTGGGTCTGGCAGACCAGTAATAATATCGTACCACCACGCCGGTGAAGCAACCGAATATTCAAAGGCGATAAAGTTCTGAGGCATGACGGCTCCTACGTGTACCTGCGCTGCATTTCCAATCAAACCGTCAAAAATACCATGAGGCGCTATTTGAATTCCATGCAGATCGGCATACTCGGCTATCCATTTTAATTCGGCTAATCCACCCACATCAGCCACATCAGGTCCAATGACCCGAACTGCGTTTTTCTCAATTAGTTCACGGAAATTTTGACGAAGGTAGATTTGTTCGCCTGTATGAATGGGCACCGTTGTACTTCTTGTTAATTCAAGGTAATCATCAGCCATCACATAAGGTCGGTAGTCCCCGGTGAGAAGATCTTCCATCCACATCAGGTTATAAGGTTCTAAAGCTTTACAAAGTTTTATTGCATCAGACAACATAAAACCGGGCCCGCAGTCTAACGCTAAACCAATCTCATCGCCCAAAACTTTTTTCATTGCCTCAACACAGTTAATAATTCTTTTTAATCCTTGTTCTGTTATTGGGCCACGATTGGCATGAGGCGGATTTCCTGGGCCCATTGGATCACCATAGAAAAAATTGGGTGCTTTAGCGCCCATTGAACTATGAAACGCAATCGCCATCTTGATTATAGTTACCTTTTCTTTCGCATCCTTCATACGGGAAACCGTCTCTGCATAATATTCTGGTCCAATCCCCGTATCTGATGCACGCAAGGGGTTAAACCTTTCAATTCCACCATTATAAATTCTCACACGATCACGTATTTTACCGCCTAAAAGTTTATAAACTGGTAATCCGGCAGCTTTCCCCGCTATGTCCCAAAGCGCCATCTCGATTGCACTAACTGCGGCTCCCCATGGCTTGAAAGCTCCCATGCGCCTGATCTTCATCATGCACCGCTCTACATTGGTTGGGTCTTCACCAATTAGATAGTCTTTATAAAAAAGCACGAATGGCTTTAAATACTTTTTTGAACTTTCAGCCTGTCCAAAGCCACTAATGCCTTCATTGGTTGTTATGCGTATTACTGGACTTCCCCCAATTATTGCACACCTAAGGTCTGTAATAGCTAGCACACCTTTTGCAGGAACCATTCCGTTTCCATACGAAGACACATCAAAAGTTGCAGCGTGTCCCGCCTTACTTCCAAATAAACCTAGAAGTCCGGTTGTAGAGCCAATACCCAACATTTTAATTGCGTTTCTGCGCTGAACAGTAAAGTTATCCACTGCTTTTGCCATAGTTTTTACTTAAGTTCAATTAATTGCTTTATTTCAAATAGATATATGGAATTTCTTAGTCAAAAAACTTGTTGTCCTCTTCGCTCAAATATTTTTTTGCTTCCTTCACGATAAAATCAACGCCTAATCCTGGTCTATCCCACACGTCAATATGGCCATTTTTTACAATTGGATCAGGTAGTCCATCGATGATGTCGTACCACCATTCCGGAGTTGCAATGGAGTATTCAAAGGCAATAAAGTTTTGAGGCATGGTTGCAGCTACATGCACTTGAGCAGCGTTGCCAATCAGCCCGTCAAAAATACCATGAGGCGCCATTTGAATACCATGTAAATCAGCAAATTCAGCAATCCATTTTATTTCGGCCATACCACCCACATCAGCAACATCAGGTCCTATTACCCGTATTGCGTTTCGCTCTATTAATTCGCGAAAGTTTTGTCTTAAATAAATCTGTTCGCCCGTATGAATTGGCACTGTTGTGCTTCTGGTTAATTCGAGGTAATCATCAGCCATAACATAAGGGCGGTAGTCTCCTGTCAGAAGATCTTCCATCCACATTAGATTATAAGGTTCTAATGCTCTACAAAGTCTGATTGCATCCGATAACATAAAGCCTGGTCCACAATCTATGGCCAATCCAATCTTATCACCAAGGACTTTTTTCATTGCCTCAACACAAGCAATAATTCGTTTTAATCCCTGCTCTGTTAATGGGCCACGATTGGCGTGCGGTGGATTTCCCGGACCAACCGGATCGCCATAGAAGAAATTCGGCGCCTGACTTGCCATTCGGCTATGAAAGCCAATAGGCATTTTTATAATCGTAAAACCTTCTTTGGCATCTTTCACTTTCGTTACCGCTTCTGCATAATCAGCGGGATCTATGCCTGCGGTTTTCTGATATTGTGCGACTGCGGTAGTATAAACTCGAACCCGGTCGCGAACTTTGCCGCCCAATAATTTGTAAACTGGCAGTGAGGCGGCTTTGCCCGCGATATCCCATAGCGCCATTTCAATAATACTTACAGCACTGCCATAAGGTTTGAAACTTCCCATTCTTCTGATTTTCAGCATACATCGCTCTACATTGGTGGGGTCTTCACCAATTAGATAGTCCTTATAAAAAAGAACGAATGGTTTTAAATACTTTTTCGAGCTTTCTGCTTGCCCATAGCCACTAATACCTTCATTTGTTGTAATACGCACAACCGGGCTTCCGCCAATGATAGCGCACTTAAGGTCTGTAATAGTTAACGCAGCCTTTGCTGGATTTTTTATTTCGAAATCACTCACCTTTTCAGATGAATAACCGAATACTTGTTTACCAATAAGACCAATTCCTGATCCACTCAAGGATGATTTAAACAGAAAGTCTCTTCGGCTCGCTTTAGCTTGTTCGGTAAAATCCATTGCTTAGTTTATTGATTTCGTAAGTTGTAGAGATAACTTCCGATATATGTATCGGAAATTATCTCTGTCAAACTAAATTTATTGCAAATTTACTTACTACTTATCCCACCAAACCCGAGTATCTAATTTGTCTCCACCTTGCCTTGTAATAGCTGCATTAAGATTCGCTTTATTGATGGCATATTCGGAATCCGGATAGGTTATTTTCCGTACAAAGAGTGAAACATCTTTGCCATGATACGGATTTGGAGTCAGGGCTGGAAATCCGCTTCTACGAAAATTTGCAAATGTTTCAGGTCCATTTAGAAATGATGCTACCCAGTATTGCTCGTTAATTTCTCTTAACTCACTTCCAATTCTCAATGGATTAGCCAAAACATAAGCTTCCATATCGGCCGTAGCAACGGCTGATGCAGCGGAGTAAAATGCCATTTCGGTCATGTTTGCGCGAATAGCATCTGCATACAAAAGGGCTGCAGTGGGGCCTGTTGATATCCATCCCCGAACACGAGCTTCAGCTAATAGCAATTTAGTTTGAGCGTTAGTTACCAAAAATAGCGGAGCATCAATTTTGCCCATTCTAAACCTGTCAAGCTGAGAATAATCATAGAAACTGGCCAATCCATCTACTCTTGCTTGCGCAACGATTGTTCCGTTATCGAAACCCATAGGCATACCTCTTTGAGCAGCCGGAGTGAAATCTGCCCGTGCTGGTGCCTGCTGAGGACCGCTTGCTGCACCCACGTACCGCACCGCCATAGATCTCAATCTTGGATCGCTTTTCGAGAATAAAAAGTCTACAAAGGGCTTAGCCAAAAAATAGTTATTTGCTTCCGAACCGTTTAATAAACCGCTAACCGCATTCTGATATAAAGTCGTATGACGTATCACCGCACTGCCGCTATTTGTCTGAATCACGCCACCTGAGACTGCTTTGGCAACAGACTGCTGCGCCAATGTTGCGTCGACTTTTGAGAGGCGCATAGCAGCTCGCAGCATGAGCGAGTACCCAAACGCCTTCCATTGCGCGACATCACCGCCAAATAAAACATCACTTGCAAATCTCGGCTTTGCAGGATCTAAGCCTGCGGAGGCTTGTTCCAATTCTTTTAATACATCTTTGTAAATAGACTCTTGACTATCGTACACTGGAAGAGAAACATTTTCTGTAAATCCCTTGCCTGCTTGTAAATAAGGAATATCACCATACGAATCGGTTAGAACCATGGCCGAATAGGCACGCATGATGCGTGCAGAGTGATATAGATTTGTACGATCTGGTTCGCCTGGTTTGCTCACCGCAGTAGAATTGATTACCGAAACCAAAGACTTTAACACTGTCTGGTAGTATCGAACCCAATTTCCCTGATTACGGACTTTATTGTCCTGATTGTAATTTCCACCACCGAGTATGCCGCCAAATGGGGTAATCATTTGCTGCACAATCGCAAGTTCAAATACCATTGATTCGTTAGGAATCGAAGTATTGATTATCGCATTATTCATTAAGAAAGCTGGATCGAGTGTGATCGGCTGCGTTTTATTTGTATTAATTTCCTCAAAGCCTTTATCACAACTCGGCAATAAGCACATTGTCGACAAAAACAGGATGGTATATAAAGTTATCTTTTTCATTGCTATTTTTTTTTAATGAATCAGTAAGAGATTCTATTCCGTTTAGAATTTCACATTAAGATTGAACCCGATGCTGCGGCTGGTAGGTAGACCGGTGCCTTCCAACCCTTCCTGATTATCCGACACGTTATTTGCCTGTTCAGGATCAATATTAGGCACCCATTTCTTAAGGATTGCCACATTATTTGCAACCGCACTCAATCGCAAGCCTTTAACAAACAGCCGTGATGGTAGCATTTTTGTAAAGTCGTAGCCCATAGAAAGTTGTCTCAATTTCCAGAACCCTGCATTATAGGCAAACTCTTCACGAATGCTACTTGTATTAACCGTTTCATAAAAAGTTTGAAGTGGTGTTCTAACAATGTTGGGTGAACCCTGCTGATTTACACCCACACCGGTAACAAGGTTGTCTTGTCTGCCAACCAATGTTGATTGGTGTAAGCCGTGGCGGTATAAGTTGAAATTTGTTTGTGATCCTAAATAATGACCGAGTTTGAAATCTATTAAACCAGATAGTGTTACACCCTTGTAATTGAACGAATTAAAAATACCACCCAAATATCTTGGGATAGTTGTTCCTATGTATAAGGCTTGAGGAGCTCTAAGCGGTCGGCCGCTACTGGAATCAAATATTTGACTGCCTGAGGCATTGCGCAGGTAAGCAGTTGCGTATAGCCCGTTTAATGGCTGTCCCAAAGTCTGCCGCAATGAATTAGAACCGGCAGCTCCACCAGAAATTATTTCATTTACACCAGCCCCCAAGTCAAGTACTTCGGTAGTATTTCTAGCAAAATTTAAGCTAACTTCCCACTTAAAACTACTACTTAATACAGGCGTTCCTGATAACAACACTTCGATACCTGAATTCTTACTGCGACCTACGTTAATTACAGAACTCGTAAAACCAGAAGCGTCCGAAATTTGGGAGGCCAGAATTTGGTCATTAGTTATTTTATCATAATACGTCAAATCAAGTCCAATTCTGTTCTCAAAAAGTTTTGCCTCAATCCCAAATTCGGCTTCTTCAACGCGCGATGGTCTCAAATTTGCATTGGGTACTACGCCACTAGGAATAGAACCAACCGGTTGCCCTGCACCCGATGGATTAGGAAACAAATTATTGTTAACTCCAAAAAATAAATTATCTGCATATGGACCAACTGCATTGTCGCTGCCCACCTGAGAATAACCGGCTCGTATTTTTCCAAACGATAACCATTTTGGCATGCCTTTAAAAGCTTCGCTAAAAATAAAACTTGCATTAGCTGAAGGGTAAAGAATACTTCTATTTGCCGGTGATAATGTGGAGAACCAATCATTCCGTGCGGTCAGGTTCAGATATAAATAACTTTTATAAGAAAGTTCTGCTGCGGCATAAAGTGAGTTAATTTTTACTTCACTCAAATCATAAAAAGGATCTTTCACCCGTCCATTCGCCACTGTATAAAGGTCGCGCACAACAAAATCCTGAACGGTAACCGAGTTACGATCGAATACACTGTAACGTTGGTTACCCCCAACAGTGGCGTCAAAAGCAAATCCGTTATTAAAACTCTTGGTAGCTCCAATAAGGAAGTCTGTATTTAATTCGCGACTGCGAAGTACTTCCTGTGTGTAGCGGCCATTGACAAAACCAGCCGGTGCAGCAGGGTTTGAAGCTCTCCCGGTCGGATCATTAAAGTCACGATCGCGTGAGAAATAATCCTGCCCGATTCGACCTTGCAAGTAAAGCCAATCGGTAAGGTTATATTTTGCAGTTACATTTCCGAAAATCCGATCGCGGCTTATATTTTCAAACCGATTATATGTCGAGATGAAAGGATTTGTTCTATTTCTGAATCTAGTCCACACAAACTCGTCCCCGTTGGCGTCAAAACGCTTTTGATTCAGCAAATCAAAGGGCATGGAGTTGGACATTGTATAAACTACTACAGGTGTACTAACATCCTGTCCCCCAACTACTACAGGGTTTGTATTGGTCTCATTTGAGTAAGCAAGATTACCTGAAATAATTAGTTTCTCAGAAATCTTTTGATTAAACCCGAGGTTGATTGTTTTGCGATTGAATGTACTATTTGGCTGAATGCTTTTGTTATCCATGTTCGCAATCGAGAGATTAAAACCACCATTTGCGCCCCCATTGGAAACGGTAACGGTGTTGGTCAATGTGTTCCCTACCTGATAGAATGTATTGATGCGCCCTCTTATTGGTTCATAAGGAACGGTTACGCCGTCAAACAAAACCTGCGTCATACCAGGCTGAAATTTTTCGCCAAAACTCCAAACTCCCGAGGTTGGATTTGGTGTTGTTGGCCGAACCCCAAATTCTCCCTGGCCATATTCGTACTGAAGATCTGTGAAATCCAGAGGCGTATCGGTTGTAAAATTGGTGTTAAAATCAACACCAAGTCCTTTATTTGCAGTACCGGATTTAGTTGTAATCATAACTACCCCATTCTGAGCGCGAGAGCCGTACAAAGCAGCGGCAGCACCTCCTTTCAAAACGGTCATTGATTCAATATCGTCAGGGTTGATACTACTAAGACCATCCCCACCATCTGTCGACGCAACAGCACCCTGTCCGCCAAAATCTCCACCTACACCAAAAGTTGTATTGTTTATAGGAACCCCATTTACAACAATGAGCGGACTGTTTTGACCACCAAACGAAGATTGGCCTCGAATTCGTATTTTGGCGGAACCGGCAGGACCTGTACCCATTGGCGTTATATTTACACCGGGCATTTTACCTACCAGGCCGCTCATGAAATTAACCGTCCGGTTTTCGCTAATTTGTTGTGCATTTACCGTTGCAGTAGCATAACCAAGTCGCTTTGTTTCCTTTTTAATACCCAAGGCGGTAACTATCACTTCACCTAAAGCAGTTAATTCTTCAATTAATCTAATATCTATTGTTGTACGTTCACCTACTGATATCTCTTGTGTATTAAAGCCGATGTAACTGAATGATAGGATCGCGTTCCCATCAGGAACAATAATTGAATATTTTCCATTGGCGTCTGTTGAAGAGCTGGTCATCGCTCCTTTAAGTTTAACGCTAACTCCCGGCAGAGTAACCCCTTTGCTATCGGTAACAGTTCCTTTTATGATAACTTCCTTTAAAGGAGTCTCTTCTTCAATCTCGTTCTTACTTCGAACCACAATTGTATGGTTGAAAATTTTATAGGTAAGCGGTTGACCGTTAAAGCATTTATCAAGAGCTACCTCTACAGATACATTTCCGACGCTAATATTTATGGCTCCAGCCTTTAAAATATCTGACTTATCATATAGAAAATGATAATTTGTTTGCTTTTCTATTAAACGCAAAACCTCACCAACAGAAATATTCTTTTCATGAAGGGTTACCTTTTGACTATAGCTTTTTGCACTAACCGTGGAGAGCGTTGCAAGTATAATAAAGGCAGTGAATTTCATAGCCAATAAAATTTTGGAAAGGTGAAGCCGACCCGTAGGAACGACTTTAGAATTAAAATTCATAACTTTGTTTGATTTGGGTTAAGTATCTTTTCAATTAGTGATGGATTTTTAGGAAACCCGATATTTAGCCGGGAAAGTGGACCAACACTTCCCGGTTTTTTTATATCTTCTTCATAAATGCCTGTTAACTTTGTTAGATGAGTTAGTCTGACACTTGAGTTCCCTCGATTTAAGAGTTCGTTATTTTTTTACCATAATTCTTTGCTTTAGGTGAAATATTGGAGTTTACGATTCTGCTACTTCATTATTAAAACGTTTTTACCTTCTCTTTTAAATTCAACGCCGATATATTTAAGCATGTTCATGAATTCTGATGCGTTTACTTTACGGGATGTTTTTCCAGTAAACTGCTTTGGAGGAATTTTTCCCACATAACTTACTTTTAAATCATACCAAAGAGCGGCCTGCTTCATTACGTCCTCCAGGCTCGCATCTTTAAACAGGAATAGCCCGTTTTTCCAGGCTATCTGCTCTTCCACAACTACAGTGCTTACCAGCATCGCTTCGCCTTTCAAAACAACCTGCTCACCCGGCTTTAGTATTTTATTCGCGTTCCGTGACTTCACTTTTACAGAGCCTTCGACAAGAGTAGTTTTCATAGCTTTCTCATCGGAGTAAGCCCTTACATTGAAGTGAGTTCCCAAAACTTCAATTTCTGCATCTCTGGATTTTACCTTAAATGGCATGTAGGGATTTTTCGCAACTTCAAAATAAGCTTCACCCTTTAGATCCACTTCACGAGTTTTACCCCGAAAAACAGTGGGAAACCTTATAGAAGATGCTGCGTTAAGCCACACCTTACTCCCATCAGGAAGAATAACCTTATATTCTCCTCCGCGAGGAGTGTAAATCATATGAAATTCTGAATTCTTAGCGTTTAAATGGTTCCTGTCGAAAGACTGATATGCTAACTGACCGTCTTCTGTTTTATTAACCTCGAAATTTAAAGTCCTCAAAATTAAGCCATCTTTTAAACTATCCAGGATGATTAGTTTGCCATCTGCAAGCATAAGAATTGCTTTATTACCGCCTGGAGGTACATCTTTAAAATCAGGGACAGTCACCATTTGTTGTGGAATTTCGGGCCCGACTCTTTTGAAGAAATATAGTCCAAAACATAAAACAATAATCACTGCGGCCGCAACAAATAGCATTTGGAATCCATACATTCGCCGCGCTTTGTTATCTTGTAGTGGCGCCTCCTCTATGTAAGTTTTCCTGGGAATTATGGCATCCAGGATCTCATTACTTTTTGCCGTATCAAACAGCGATTGCTCTGGTTCCAGGTTCTCCCATTCTTCACGCATAAGCCGAGTAAGTTCATCCTCCGAAATGTTTTTGAGTAAACAGATCAACTCCTCTACCTCTTCAAGACGAGCTTCCTTATTGTAATATTTCTTAAAAAGATAGCTTGCCCTTGAATTTACCGGATACATGTGACACAAATTAATACGTTCGTGGGACTAGGTATTTTGTGTTACCCACACTAAAGACACTTAAAGAAAGAAAAAAGGGGGTATAGTACTAAAAAAATAATGAAACGAAAGTTAAGTACAATGCTGTTTTATATTTAGCCTGAACATATTCAGTTATCGAAGCGGATGCAATCTTCAAATATTTTTTTACCGTCTCTTTGGAAATATTAAGCTTGGCGGCAACTTCAGTATAACGTAAACGCTCATGTCTACTTAGTAAATAAACTTTTTGCTGCTGGGCGGGTAGTTGATTGATGGCCTCATCCAGCAAATTGTGATATATGTTGGACTCAGCCTCTAGACCGTTGTGGTCCCGGGCAAAATTCTCTTCACTCATTCTAATATACATCCGCTCTTTCGAAAGCTTTCTCATACAGTTGAGCGTATGATTCTTCGATACTACGAATAAGTAAGCTTTAATATTATGAACCTCTGCCAGAGTTTCACGACTCAACCATATTTTCAGAAAAACGTCCTGTACTATTTCCTCAGCTAAATCCAGCGAATTAGTTAAGCGATAAATGTGCGAACCCAACATCTGATGATGTTTCAAAAATAGCCGCTTGAAGCATTCTTCATCACCATTAGCTACTTTAACCAGCAGATCTTTCTCGGAAGGTAAAGACAATTCCATC
>Ga0326733_1000438_pt1 | contig 11988 bp, 4 predicted proteins | sample 14_GP2_308_FD_207946 | JGI IMG/M metagenome (GOLD analysis project Ga0326733, IMG submission 207946) | Glacier ice microbial communities from Ngari, Tibet, China - 14_GP2_30.8 | ecosystem: Environmental > Aquatic > Freshwater > Ice > Glacier | place: China: Ngari, Tibet | collected 2018-07-17 | reverse complement strand
AGTTAAGATGTAGAAAATAAGCACTACAAAAATTACATAATCTAATAAATCTCCATAACGACCTGTTAAGCATAAAGCAGATGCCCAAATACATTGCGCCCACAAACCCCAACTAGGTACTTCAAATTTATTAAGAACTCCGGCTTGTTTAAAGAATAAACCATCTTTAGCCATGGTATAATAAACCCTAGCGCCAGAAAGGATAAGTCCGTTATTGCAGCCAAATGTTGAGATCATAATCATCAAAGCTATTACCAAGGTTCCTGCTGTACCAAAAATATATTGTGAAGCCACTACCGCCACTCGATCTGCTGGAGCAAAAGCAATTTCCTCAACGGATAATACCGCGGTGTACATAATATTAGCCGAAACATATATGACGGTTACAATTAAAGTTCCTAAGAAGAGGCTTAAGCCAATGTTTTTACGAGGATTTCGAATCTCGCCTGCAATAAATGTGACATTGTTCCAAGCATCACTAGAAAACAGAGACCCAACCATTGCAGAAATAATACCTGCAAATAAGGTAGCGCCTCCAATGCTAACCGCTGTTTGCGTATCGGGATTCCATTGAACGGCGGTAAAGGCATTAGTCCAATTGGCAATCCATACATCTGATCTAAATGCAAAAACCAAACCCATTATGATTAACCCAAAAAGGGATACTATCTTGATAATGGTTAATAAGGTTTGTATAATCTTCCCGTTTTTGACTCCTCGACTATTGATCCAAGTTAAAAGTACGATGGTGAAAATGGCGAGTACTTGGGCTGCATTGATATTATAGCTTCCTATAGTATATAAAATATTTTGATCGCCTAAAGGCTCATATAAATAAGCGGCAAATTTTGCAAAAGCCACCCCAACGGCAGCAATAGTTCCTGTTTGTATCACCATAAAAAAAGACCATCCGTATAAAAAAGCGATGAGTTTATTATATGATTCTCTTAAATAAATATATTGACCACCTGCTTTAGGATACATCGCAGAAAGTTCGCCGTAACTGAGTGCTGCCATCAGCGTAATTACGCCAGTGAGTGCCCAAATAAAAATAAGCCAACCAACACTTCCTACATTTCTAACGATGTCTGCACTAACAATGAAGATTCCCGAACCAATCATAGAGCCTACCACTAGCATTGTAGCATCTAGCAGACCAAGTTCTCGCTTCATTTCTTGATTATTACTTTGAGTATCTATTTTAGTCATACAGGTGTTTCTAAGGGTTTAAATTTTGGTATCTTGGGCCTGGTTTAATTTTCAAACCCGCTAATTTTATTTTGAGGGCATCAGCCTTAGCTTTTTCCCCGGAAGCTATATAATTATTTATCAAATCCGTATAAGCGTTGAACAAATACGGATTAACACTGATTGCTTTTTCATAAAGGGCCGTACTTTCTGATTTTTTTCCTGATAATCCCATCAACTTTGCTTGAGTGAAAAAATAATCGGCCTCAAAAAACGGATTACCTTTTGAGGAAATGTCAGCGAAATTTTCTATGGCTTTGTCTAAATAGCCGGTAACCGAAAGCAAACGAACAAATCTTAATTGATTATCACCTTCTAACTCTATTTTCTTATTTAAAAGTAGTTTAAAGTATTGATCTGCCCTAATTTTATCGTCTACGGCATAATAAAATTCTGCAATTCGCAGGTTGTAATCTACCCTTTCATTATTAGATGCGGCTAGAATACGCTGTGCGTCTTTAAGTGTTTGGATAGCCAAGTTGTATTGCTTATTTAATGCCAAAGCATCGGCATACATGTTTCTGTATTCAAAATTCTGAGGTTTTTGTTCAACCATTTTTTTTAATGCCTCAACAGGCTCTTGGTATCCTAAATAAGATTGAAGAACTGCCGCATAAGCGATAGCATCATCTTTTCGATCTCTTAAATAAGTAGAAATAGTTGCCCCATTTCTAGTATATTCGTTAGCAGTTTCAATGGCATCGGCAATCATTCCATTGTTTTTATACATTTCTCTCAGTAACAGATTTACTTTTGCAAGCTCTTGGTAATCATCTTCTAATTGAATGGATTGTTTTAGGTAATTTATTTGTTCTTGTACTGCTAATTTTTGATCTATTTCTTTTGCTGCAAATTTAGCCGCAGACAAACTTGCATAAGAAACATAAATTGGTGCGAAATCGGATTTAATTACCACGGCTTTTCTTAGCCATTCTTCTGCACCCTTAAAATCTTTCTTCTCTATTTTTAATTGAGACTGACTTAAAAATGCGGGCAGGTATTTTTGATCGAAAATTAACGCAGTATCTAAATATTTTTCAGCCAATTGCGCATCGCTCTGCTTTACTTTATTGCTCAAATTAATATAAACCTGAGCCCAGTTACTAGCCATAGCCTTTTTATCGCCGGCTAAATAAGCCTTTTCCTTTTTTACCAACTGATCAAGAAATTGATACATTTCGGGATCTTTTGCTTGAAGATCAGAAACTGTGTTCATTGATTTAAAATCTAATGGATGCACTTTTACAAGCTCAAAATACGCTGGATAAGTTTGCGCTAAATACTCACTCTCGTTATTTTGAGAATAATAATCTAAGGTTCGCTTTTCTTTCATTGCGTTGTAATACAAAGCCCTTACCTTCCGGTTTTCGGCATCTGTTAAAACTCGGCCATGAAATAAATGCACATATTCATGCAGGATTACATTGCGCTCCAAAAAAGCCCCACGCTCCACATATTCTATCGCTGCGGCTCCGCTCCCTACGCCTCTAATATCCATCCATTGTCTGTTATCAAAGGTGGTCATGTAACGAAAAGAAGCTCTGTTCATGCTTATTGCCAAATCTATATGTAATGGTGGAATACGAAAAGCATTGTCTTGTTTAGAAAGGAAGGGAAAATAAACAACAGCTGTATATAATTGATTCCAAGCCATTGCTTTTACTGTTTCTCCGGGATAATAATTGATATCAGGAAATACCTTTTCAAAATTTTCTAAGTCGGTAATTTTAGTGTTAATTAATGTATTGGTGATCTCCTTAAAGTTTTCTAAATATGGAATGCGCTGCGATTTAATTACTGCAGAAAGACCATTATGGGCCGGTCCATAATGCTTTTTTAGAAACAATATTTTACGGAAAATGTTTTCGGCAGAATCTAATCTTACTTTTCTATCCATATCAAAAGCAATATAAAATATGGATGCCCGATGCATACTTGGAAGTACGGAATTAGGGTACTGTTTTTCTACAGCTCTAGTGGTTGCAATAGCAGCCGCCACATTATTTGCTTTTACATATTCATTTGCCTTTTCTAGTACTTTTCTTACTGCATCGTCTTCTTTTTCTGCATAATCAGCATATGTTAAATTGGTATGGCCATTGCCCCAATGCCAATGGGTTTGAAAATGTAAAGGATTAATGGCAAGCGCTAATTCCCATTGAGCGGCCATGGCATTTAGTTGCGTAGCATCAATTCTTCGCCAAATGGCATAACCATAACTAAAGCGAGCATCAGCATTGTAGGGATTTATTTCTAGTGATTTTTTTAAGGGCTTTTCTGCAAGTTCTGGTTGCTGATCCCAAAAATAAACATCAGCTTCCAATAAATAAGCGCCAGCACTTTTGGGATTTTCTTTGATGACTGTTTTAGCAATAGTTAACGCTGCTTTATAGTTCTTTTGCAACAACCTGACACGACCAAGAGTGAGCAGTAGTCTCTCTGAAGATTTCTCTTTTATTGCTACTTCACAAATTTTAGCAGCTTGAGGCAATCTCCATGCTTGAATTTCTAAAAAAGCTTTCAATAAAATTGCCTTTTCTATTTTTGGCTGACTTTTTAAAACCTCATTAACTAAGGTCTCTGATTCTTTAAATTTATTATTTAGGATTAGGTAATCTGCTTTGAGTAATTTATAATTTACAGAAGGTGTCTTATTTAATGCCATAGCCCGAGTTGCTTCTGTCCACATCCCTAAGTCTATCATCTTTTGAATAATAGGCTCCTTGTTTTGCCTCTTAACTAAAATGCTTTTTGAAAGTTGCTGCTTAATCACTTTCAATTGCTTTAGGGCTAATCCTGCGCTATCTGGATTTATGGTTTGCCCAATAACGTTTGCCATGCTTAAACACAACAAAAAAGCTAAATAAGAGCTAATCTTTTTCAAAAACATTTATTTAAGTGGAGACTGACTAATTTCTTTCATCACTTCGTCATACATTTTATCTGCATCTATTTTTATCTGCATCAAAGATGGTTTATGTATATACATCATATGACCAGCTTCATAAAAAGTAAAATTTACATTTTTGCGCTGTTCTGGTCTTAATCCCATGGTGTTAAAAGTGTAATCGGCAGCAAAATAAGGTGTTGCTAAATCAAAATATCCGCAAAGAACCCACACTTTTAAGTAGGGATTTACAGACATGGCTTTTCTTAGAGATTCGGCAACATTTAGATACTTATTTTGAACGTTATTGTAATTCCAAGGACTCACTCTGCCACCTAAAATTTCATATGGCAAATCGTTTTTAAATTTAAGTTCCGCCCTCACATAATGATTGATGGCAGCGCTATAAGGACCAGAAATAGTTCCATCATTACTCGGATCAATCTCGGGTGTCACTTCTACATCGTTATAATCTCTTCCTGTGAATCGACTATCTAAACGCCCAACCGTAAGCCCTTCAATCCTTCTTAATTCTTTATCAAATTTATGAATATCTATTCTCAAATTAGTTTGTCGGATATAGTCTTTAGATAAACCAGTATAACGACTCAGCTTGTTTACAATGTTTGTGTATTCATGAGGCGTTAATTCGCTGCCTTTCATTAATGCCATATTGTATTCGCCAAGAGCAAAAGCTTCTACTTCTTTTAAAGTACTTTGAAGATTACGTTGCAAATCAGCGTCTAATTTTTTATGGTACCACGCTGTTGCAGTATACGTTGGTAAAAATAAGGCGAATGGCAAATCATTACCTATATCAAAACGTGAAGTTTGCATATTCAGAATAGAACTGATTAGAACAACTCCGTTTAAATAAAATTTATACCTGTTTTGCAAATATTCTGATAATCCTGCCGCTCTTGTAGTTCCATAGCTTTCTCCTGCCAAAAATTTAGGAGAGTTCCATCTTTCATATTTGGTGCTGTATAAACGAATGGCTTCTCCCATGCTTTGGATATCCTCTTCATAACCATGAAATTGCTTGTCGCTTTCTCCAGTAACGGCTCTACTGAAACCAGTAGTTACAGGATCAATAAAAACCATATCTGTTTTATCAAGCCAAGAATACTCGTTATCTACATAGCTGTAAGGAGGAGATAAAACATCGCCTTTATCAGACATTAACACTCTTTTAGGCCCTATTAGACCCATATGAAGCCATACAGAGGATGAACCCGGACCACCATTAAAAGTATAGGTTATGGGTCTGTTTTTTTTATCAGGAACTCCGTCTTTGGTGTAAGCCACAAAAAATATATTAGCTTTTGGCTTTCCATCTTCTGTTTTTAATTGTAAATATCCAACAGTTGCGGTATAATTAATCACTACTCCTTTTATAGAAATACTGTGTTTAGTGGTGATTGGTGATGGAATATTATGCGAGTTTGAGCTAATATACCCACTAGAATCATAAGATAATGATACTGCTGGTGTCCCTTTACTTTCTACAACAGAAATAGCAACAGGCCCACGATTTTCTTTTGGTTGCGCAGTGCTGAATAGCGTGTTTATTGTAAGCAATGCTATCGTAATAGCGAATTGAATGTTTTTTAAATGAGCCATCTTTCTACTATTTAATTTCCTTTAAGGTGTTTTTATAAAAAGAATCTGCATCTATTTTAACTTGCTTAAGTGAGGGCATATGAATATAAATCATGTGGCCAGATTCATAATAAGTGAAATTAATATTCTTCTCCTGTTCTGGTCTTAGCCCCATATGGTTAATTACATATTTAGAAGCAAAGTATGGCGTTGCAAAATCATAATATCCGCCTAACAGCCAAACTTTCATTGTTGGATTAGTAGCCATAGCTTGCCTCATATACTCAGCAACATTCAGGTATTTGTTTTGCACATTACTGTAATTCCATTTACCAACACCGCCACCTAAAATATAATAAGTTAAATTATTGGTGTAATTGAGCTCTTTTCCAAAATAACTCAGCACACCAGCCGTATATGGCCCAGATATAGTACCTGTGTTGCTATGATCGTATTCTGCAGATGAACCTGTGTCGTTATAGTCCGTTCCAGTAAAACGAGAATCAAGTCTACCCACCGTTTTTCCTTCATCACGAAGTAATTCCTTATTATACTGAGGCAAATTGATACGTAAATTAGTAGCTCTAATAAAACTTTCAGATAAACCTGTATATCTACTTAATTTTAAAACTACTGATGAATATTCAGCTTCACTTAACTTATCACCTTTCATTAAGGCTGTTGAATATTCATTAATTGCAAATTTTTCTACTTCTTCGGTTAAGCTTTTTATGTCTCTTGCTTGTAAATCAGGACTGAGTTGGTTGTAATACCAAGATGTTGCGGCATAGCTCGGCAAATAAAGGGGATAAGGCAAATCATTTCCTATTGCAAAACTGATGGTTTGAAAATTAAGAACCGCAGATATAAGTACAATACCATTTACATACATTTTAAAAGCACTTTGTAAATACTTTGATAAACCAGCTGCCCTTGTTGTTCCATAACTTTCGCCAGCCAGAAATTTAGGAGAGCCCCAGCGTTTGTTTTGTGTAGTATAAAGTTTAATAAATTCACCAACGGATTGTATGTCTTCATCATAACCCTGAAATTCACTTTTATCAACTCCAGGAGCCGCTCGACTATAACCTGTACCCACAGGATCAATGAAAACGAGATCGGTTTGGTCTAGCCATGAAAACTCATTGTTGGTGTAAGAATAAGGAGGCGTTAAAGCCTCCCCTTTATCAGACATTACAATACGTTTTGGTCCCATCACTCCCATGTGTAACCAAACAGACGCAGAACCCGGACCTCCATTAAAAGTAAAAGTAATGGGCCTTTTAGTTAAATCACCTCCGTCATCTTTAGTGTAAGCAACATAAAAAATATTCGCTCTCCATTTACCTTCTTCTGTTTTTAAAGGCATATAACCGGTTGTGGCTATGTAGTTGATTGTTTTTCCATTGATGGTTACAGAACCTTTTGTTTTTACAGTTTCGGCTTTATCTGCCGAAGTACTGCTTTCTTCCACTGCAAGATTACCCTCAACAGATTTATTTTGTGAAAGAGCAACCTGAGTAACCAATGCAAATATTAATATCAATAGTTTCTTCATGTTATAATCCTTATATGAATTTAATTATTGGCGTGTATCCCAAAAAACGCGTTGTAACATATCCGCCCTTTCGGGGATATTAGGGTTAGTGCTTTTTTCTGATAATGGATAGAATAAAATTCTAGGGATTTTATCATAAACTGCTACAGAAATAGGTAATGGCGTGATGGCAGGATAGCCAGTTCTTCTCCAATCGGTCCAAGGCTCCATTAATACCCCAAAATTAGCGATGAACTTCTCATTAATAATTTGCTCTAGTTTCTGGGCATTAGTTCCTGTTAAAATACCATTTGAAGTCACATAGGGATCAACAATTGCAGGATTCGTAATACCAGATTCGGCCATAGAAGAACGAATACCAGCCTGAAAAAAGGTTTGGGCAACGCCAGGTGCATTTAATGTTAAAGCGGCTTCAGCTCGTATAAAATTATATTCAGAAAAAGTAAGCAGTCTTGTAGGCGAATTACCAGACCAAGTAATAGAACCATCTCTTATAGAACCATCTCCATTAACTACAACAGCATTAATTGTAGCACTACCTTTTAGAAAAGTATTTAATCTAGAATAAGCAACTGAAGCATTATCTAAAACACTAGCTCCTTTAAAAGTTACTGGGTTTGAATTGTAAGGAAATGGAATGAAGTAAGAAGACCTGCGAGGATCAGACTTAGCGTTCATCATATTAACTATGGTTTTGTTTGGGAAAAACGCATTCCTAAATTGACCACCTTCAATACTATTGATTGGGTTTTGACGACCAGCTTCGGCCAAAAATTTCATTTGAAAATTATCCGCATTAGACGCCATAAATACCGCCCCACTATTTACAAGTGCTGCAATTTGACTAGCAGCAAAAGCAGGATTTTTTTGACTGTAATGAAGATAGATGCGTAATTTTAAGGTATTTGCAAACTTTATCCAATTGGTTTTAACATCAACCCAATTACCTGCATAGATTGAGGTATTCTGGTTTGGGTCAAATACAGAGGTAGGTGCATTAATATCTACAATACCCGCGTCAATTGTTTTAATCAGATCTAAATAAATAGCTTCATCATCATCATATTTTGGATAAAGATTATTTGCAAACTTTGAAGCCTCACTGTAAGGCACATCTCCCCAAGCATCAACAGTTATCTGGAAAACATAAGCTTTAAGTATTTTTGCAACACCCGCATAATGCGGACTTCCTTCTGCCTCAGCCTGAGGTATAATTCTAGCAATATCTCCTAAAATAGTAGAATAAATAGAGCTCCATTGATTATTTACATCAGAATTATTAATGTTATATCGCTCATATTCTTTAAAAGTTTGCGAGGTGTTGGTTGTTTGCCCAGAGAATTGCTGCATAATAAGTCCGCTGTAGCGAAATAAATCACTACCTCCCAAATATCCTATATTTACTGTAATGGATGGTAGTATATTAGCGGTAGGCACTTCCTTAATATTACTCGGATCTTCATTTACATCATAAAATTTCTCACAAGAGTTGAATAGACCACCTAAAACCAACAGGTTTATAAATATGATTGTTTTATTAAGTTTCATAACGTTCTTTTAAATTTCTTAATTTCTATTAATTAAAATGTTGCCCTCAAGGTAGCACCAATGTTTCTGGCTACGGGTTGTATTCCAAACTCTAATCCTCTGGCATTACCAACGCCTAAAACATTTTGTTCTGGATCTAAGTGAGGGAAATTTGGCGCATAGGTTAACAAATTACGGCCATAAAGAGACAGTTGAAGCCCGTTGATCAATTTAGATTTTCTTAAGAGTTCTTTAGGAAAAGAATAGCTAAAGGTTATCTCTCTTAATTTAAGAAATGTTGCATCAAGCACATATCCTTCCCAAGCCACATGCTTTCCTGATAATCCCCAATAATCTTGGGCACTTACTGGCGTAGTATTTGCAGAACCATCTGCAAGTACGCCATCAAAAATATAAGGCTTTGATACGGTTCCATTGGCATTAAACCTATCAAATTCTGCAGTTTCTTTTGATACCCCATTAATTCTTAAATCACCAACGGTTCTTGATAAGATGTCTCCTTTGTATTTAAAATCAACTAAAAAGGACAAATTAAGTGCCTTATGCGTAAATGAATTGGAGAAACCTGCTGTAAATTTAGGGTTTGGATTTCCTATCTGCCCAACCTGGCTTGTAGCTTGCGGTAAACCATTTGCTTTAATAATCATTCTTCCTTGACTATCCCTTAAATACATATTAGAGTAAATTAACCCATATTGTTCTCCTGAAACAGCTTGAACATTTGGTGAAGTAAAACCACCTAACGAAATTAAATTTACCCCTGGAGCCAACTCTTCAACAACAGATCTAAAACTGGTGAAATTTAAGGAAGCATCCCAACTAAAACTTGATGATTTAATAGGAGTACCACTTAATAAGAATTCAATCCCTTTGGTAGAAAGTTTTCCGGCATTTTTAGTAAGACTTGAAAAACCTGAGCTTGTAGGTACAGGAACGGCAAAAATTAATTGTCTAGAATCGCGTTGGTAAACGGAAAGATCGAGCAACAATCTGCTATTAAAAAAATTAAGCTCAGTACCTAATTCTATTTCTCTTGTAAACTCAGGCATAATGTCTAGGTTACCTGCATTATTTCCGTAAGTGTAACCGGCTAAGCCATTAAACGGGAAATTAATACCAGTTGAGCCAAAGCCATCTCCAGCACCTGCTGTTGCGTAATAAGTACCCGTATCATAAGCACCTGCTCCTTTACCTACTTCCCCTATATTGGCTCTTACTTTGGCAGAGCTTAAAGCATTACTTTTTAATGCAGGAAAAGCTTCTGTTACCAAAAAACTAACTGCAACAGCTGGATAAAAAATAGATCTGTTTTGTTTGGTTAAAGTGGAAGAAAAATCATTACGAGCCTTAATATTTAAGTTTAAATAACTTTTATAGCCTAAAGATAAATCTCCAAATAAACCAAGAAGCCTAGTTTCCACATAACTATCAGAAGAATTAAAAACTGTGAAATTCTTCAAGTTTGCAAAGCCAGGGATAGTGATAGATCTGCCTGTAGCATTTAAAAATTTATCATAATTGGATAGTATTTCATTACCTAAAGTTGCAGATAGACTAAAGTCGCCATAAGTCTTATTTGCTGATAAAGTGAAATAGCTGCTTAAATTTCGGGTTTCGTTTTGCCTGTCAACTAAACCACCGGCACCTGCTGAAGCAGTATTTCCATTACTTCTAACTCCTTTATCATCAAATCCAATAAAGTTATTGCTAAAAGCATCAACTCCAACTTTTAAGTCTGCCTGAAGCCAGCTGGTAAAATCATATTTCAAATTCAAATTACCATAAAACCTATTAGATTCCATATTTGCTGTGATGTGATCAATTGACCAGTATGGATTTTCTTCAGAACTGGAAAACCAAATTTGATTGCCTGCAGCATCTGTAACAGGAAGCCCCGTTACGTCGTAACTTCTTGGGGCATAAATTCCCCTCCATAAAGGATTGGCTCCCTGGTTACCTGCCTGAGTACGATTAGATCTATTGTTAATGTAAGAAAAAGAAGTGTTAACTCTAAATTTTTCTGTGATAGTAGTTCCGGCATTTATGCTAAAGTTATTTTTATCAAGTTTGTTTCCAGGTACTAATGCCGTTTGAGAGTTATTACCATAAGAAATTCTGTAATTGTATTTATCAGTTGCTCCAGAAAAGCTAAGTGTGTTTTCTAAAGACCTAGAGTTTTGAAGAATATCTCGCACATTATTGGGATAAGCTTGCAAAGTCACAACATTACCTAGTATGTTTTTAACTTGTTGACCTGCAATACGTGGACCCCAAGAAGTTGATCGGGCTATCCATGCATTTGGATTGTTTACATCTCCATAAATTCCATTAATTCCCTGTGCATATTCATTTTGAAATTCGGGGAATATATTAATGGTTCCCAATGAGGAATTAGATGTGAACGAAACCTGTGGTTTTGAGCCTGCTTTTCCTTTCTTTGTAGTGATCAAAATAACGCCTGAAGCTGCTCTTGAACCATAAAGAACTGTTGCTGCTGCTCCTTTTAACACATTAATTGTTTCAATATCTTCTGGGTTAATATCTGCAACTCTACTTGAATTTGATACTCCTGAATTGATGCCATTATTACCCCCACTATTATCAATAGGCACCCCATCAACTACATATAAAGGCTGATTACTTCTGGTAATACTAGAAAAACCTCTTATGGTAACATTAGAACTAGCAAAACCTCCTCCTGATCCGGAAACTTGAACACCCGCAATTTTTCCGGCAAGTGCGTTCGTTATATCTGGCGTAGGTGTTCTGGTAAGTGCTTCTGCAGAAACTGTACTTACCCCATATCCCAAAGTTTTCTTATCGCGTTGTATACCAAATGAAGTAACAACTACTTCATCAAGACTTCTTTCATCTACTTCAAGAATAATTTTATAATCATTTGTTGACGTTACAGTTACTTTTTGGCTATTATACCCAATAAAACTAACTGTAAGCACTGCATTTTCTGGCACTTGAATACTAAAGCTTCCGTTTATAGCAGATACTGTACCGAAAACTGTACCGTCTACTTTTATAGATGCCCCAGGAATTGGCAGATTATCATCTTTGCCAGTAACAGTACCAATAATCATTTTATTTTGAGCATTTACCAGGGTAAAGCTTGTGATCAGTACAAAAAAAAGAA
>Ga0326733_1000437_pt1 | contig 11989 bp, 10 predicted proteins | sample 14_GP2_308_FD_207946 | JGI IMG/M metagenome (GOLD analysis project Ga0326733, IMG submission 207946) | Glacier ice microbial communities from Ngari, Tibet, China - 14_GP2_30.8 | ecosystem: Environmental > Aquatic > Freshwater > Ice > Glacier | place: China: Ngari, Tibet | collected 2018-07-17 | reverse complement strand
ATTCCACCATGCATGGATATGTATAATCGGGTATTGAGTATTGAGTATTGAGTATTGAAACGATTTTTCTATTGAATCAATTAAAGACTTTCTATCTAATATTCTTAAGAGATGTTTTAATAGAGCAGGGGAGAAATGGCTGTGATCTTTGGTTAAACGTTTGAAATAAATAACCGAAACTCCATCAACTAAGTTTATTTCATTTGAGGCTACTGTTAATTCCTTATTACCATTTGCGGTTGTGGTTAATACCAAAAGGCTTTGTCCTGCTTTTGCGAGTTCTTCGCATAATTTTGACACGGACATGGTTGGGCCGCCATAAATATAGGCGGGTTTGTAGGAGGCGTTGATTTGGAGGAGATGCAGATTTATTGGGGGTGTTGTAAGATTAAATTTCTTTCACTATCCCGAGTGAGCGGAATATTTTGGATATAATTAGCATGGTGATATAACTCCAAAATAATGAATTAGCCAGAAATTCAAAACTGTTTCCTCTCCAGAATATTTGAAACAGCCCAGAATATACTAATGCGGTTCCTAACAAATAACCTCCAAAAAGTTTTTCAGCTTTGATAGAAATTAGTTGAGAAAGCGATCCATAAACAAACAGCGCTAGAAATACTCCCAAAGTCCCTCCAGAGAGATAGCCATCTACGATGAATGGAGGCTTAGCGGATACTATGGAATGCCTATTTATTACACCTGCATTATATACACGTTCCATGATTAGTTCTTCTGTACTGGGCTTTTCAGGCCAGAAGATGCGGGGAATAATTACTGTGATCGCTTGTTCGACAATTTGAAACCCGTAGTAGTCTATTTTTTCAGGTGTTGATGCTACATACTGGGTAAACATCCCTATTTCACTCAATCTGCCTGTTAAAAACCCCCAATCTGATGTGTCTTCGTCATCAGAAAATGTTTTAGCTGTTACGGCGTCAAAGGCTATTTCCGAAGCATCTTCCGTGCTTGTTTCTCCCGACCATGCCTTTTCTCGGAAAGTCCGATTATATGTTGGAAGAAGCATAAACAAAACTAAAAGCAAGGGAACAAAGAAAAACATCACAACCCGCTTATAGGTTGGGTAAAGAAATACACCTAATACCACTACACTGATAATGATAGGTTCTTTAAAACCAGATAACAATGCCGACATGACATTGGATATATATAGAAACAGGCATATCAAAGTTTTTAGAGGAATCTTTTGCGGAATAGCAAACGCCAAGGCAAGCGTTCCGGCGATGAAACTCAAAGATTTAAGATGAACGGAAAATTGCGAAAGTCCCGGTATTAAGAAAAGAAAATGCGATAGGGGCAAAGTGATCAAGGCTGTAACCAAAAGTAATTTTGCAATGTCCGTTTTGTCAACCCGATAGGTGTGTTGTATTGGATAATTCATGAAGATCAAAACGCCAGTTACAAAAGCGGCATGGCCTAAACAATAGTATCTCTGGCATTGCGCAACAAAAGCTAATTGAATTTGATCAATAGCAAAATTTGCTGTAGGCGATTCAAAATTCACATATCCTAATACATCCAAAAAATAGAATATGGAGGTGCAGGACATATAACCAGCAAAAATCAACTGGTTTAAAAAAATGGGACGCATTAACTGATCACCCAAATCTAAATCAGTAGGGATTGGGTTTATTTTTCCATAAATAGTTATGTAAAAAATGTAGAAGGAACCCAGCCAAGCTATGAGGTAAGAGATTAGGGGATCCCCAATAAATACCAAGCTTAATACCCAAGGTAAATACAATAATATAAATCTTTCAGGCTGCTTGATATCGATTATTTTAATTTAGAAATTTCCTTTTCTATTGCTTTTACCTGATTGGCAAAAGTCCAGGGTTTAATAATTTTTAATGAAGCTTGTCCCATCGATTTCAGTCCATCTTTTCCTTTACCCAGTAAATAGGTTAATTTCTCTTGTAGATCCTCAATCGAATTGCTTTTAAATATCATTCCATTTACTCCATCTTCAACCAAATCTAATGCGCAACCAACTTTGTCTGAAACTAAAACTGCTTTTCCACAAGCCATCGCTTCATTGATTGCTAATCCCCAAGTTTCTCCAGGGCCTTTGGACGGAAGGCAAAATAAGTCACAGGCTTGGTAATATGTAGGAAGAACCTTTTGATTTTGAAAGTCGATGAAAAATACGTTGCTTATATTATTATTTTTGACCGTAGCCTTCAAATTATCTTCCAATATCCCATTGCCGACAAATAATAGATGTACACCCAATTTTTTTATTCTTGAAAATGCATTGAGCAGTAAAAAAGGATCCTTTTTTATATCTAATTTCCCAGCAAATAATACTAAAATATCGCTACCAGCTAATCTCATGGTCTGCCGAATTACAGTAGCTTCATCGCTTCTGTTTGTTTCAAACCGAAGATTGTCTATGGCATGATGAGCGAATATGAGCTGATGCTCTTTTAATCCATATTTCAAGAAATAGGCTTTGTTTGATTTGCCCACATAAAACGCTTTGTCAATATGTTTATAAACCCATTTTAGAAATATATTGCGTAACAAATTCTTAAATCCTGGTTTTTGATCCAATAATGTAGAATCTCCCCTAAACCATAGAGGGACTTTACCTTCATAGTGCCTAATTATCTTTAGATGACTATGCCAACCCCATCCATAAATTAAAATTACGTCTGGTTGAAATATATCTATTTGTTGAATTGAATCTGGATTTGTTATTCCGTTAAAATGATGGGTACCCTGATTCTTCGTTATGTTTGGAAGGAACTCATAACCATACCCATCAAAAAGAGGGATATCCCATTCAATGATTTTCCCAAAACCAAAGTCATATTTTTTAATCGATGATTCACCCCAAGTATAAAAGACTTTTAAATTAATTTGATCACTTTCGGAAAGTAGTTTAAATATTGGAGCATAATATTGTATTGGATGAGTAGCTACAATAGCCAGTCTTCTTATTTTCTGCATTCTATCGCTACAGCATTATAAAACCGGCCTTCTTCTTCTACTAAACTAAAATGAGGATCTTCACTATCATTAAAGTGACAATTCCGGATATTCTTAAAACCTGCTTCCTTTAATTCCATAGCCAGAGTTTTCTCGTCCCACATCCAAAGGTGTTTTGAATTTCCGAATGTATTTTTAAGCATTCCAATTAAGTTGTTCGGTCGAGTTTCTGATCCTAACATAGTACTTTTTAAAAATTGATGAGCCGGATCAGGTAATTCATCATAAGATTCTAGGTAATTAAAAGCAGCTATTTTTAAATCAGGGACTATACATCGGAAAATGCCATCAGGCTTGAGAAGAAGATATGTATTTCTTACGGCTATTTTAAAATCTGAATATGAGAGATGTTCCAAAATATGCGAACAATATATGCAATCAAAACTGTTTTGAATTTCAGGTAGTCCAGATAAGATGTTTCCGAATTTAACATTTGGGGGAAATCGTTGAATGTTTCGGGTGTAAAGCTTACCTAAAACAGGAATTTTTTCAAATTTAAGTGTTGGGGAGGCGTCATAATTAATCCACTCCATTGGTGCAGAAAAGCCGCAGCCATATTGTAAACATTTTTTCATGTAATTTTTTCAAATAAGTTACATTGTTTGCGAGTCATGGAAAGAGCTGTGAATTCCTCAAACGTTTCCCAGTTGGTGTTAATTGATTTGTGTTGACCATTTAAAAATTCATTTAAAAATTCATAGACATAAGTGCTTGACTCGGTAGAATTAATATCTATCATCGTGCCCGCATTGCAATCACTAATTATTGAAAAAACGCTACTTAGGCGACTGAAAACCCCTAATAATGGCTTCCTCGCTAGTACATAAGGAAATATCTTTGAGGCGGTATACTTTGGGTCATCTGAGCCAGGAATAATAAGAATATCTGCTTCTTGAAGTATTTTTAGTGCTTCGTAAAACGGAATTCTATCTGTTTGTTCAAGCACATAGTCCGAAAGACCTAAAGAGCTTGCTATCGGTAGAATAGTTGGTTTACCTTCTCCGATGGGCGCATAACTTGTTCCAATAAAATGAAACCTTATTTTTTCAAATACCTTTTTGTTTTCTTCTATTCCTTTTTTGAATCCCCCCAACAAAATTCTTACCGCTTTATGCAGGTCATTTCCTCCCCTTCCAACATATATGAGGTTAATTAGATCATTGTCGATTGTAAAAGCATGATTTAAATTCACTTTGTTTTTACATACGATCTCCAAGTCTTTTTCAAAAGCGCTAAATGTTATAATTTCAGCGGGAATATCCACAATAAGTGGATAGCGGTTTTTCAGGTCACTAACATACGCCTTTGATACACTAATCAGCCCACTTACGTTTTTCATGGCAATAGGTTCAAGCAATTTATTGAGCCAATATGAGAACCAATATTTTGGAGGACGTTCTGACTTAGGTTTATTAATGTAGTATTCTGAATGCCAGGGGTCTTGCATATCAATTACATAAGGCACACCGAAACGTTTTTTCCAGTACGACCCGAGGATACATACAGGAAATTGAGTTGTTGAAAAATATATGAGATCGAATTTTTGATTTTTAAGTAAAGAATTTACTTTCTGTTTGTAAAACCAAAGCGACCTTAATGATATACTACCTAGACCTACTTTCCACGTCCAATTTTTTGAAAAAGCCTTTACAAGATGAACAGGGATATCTGGAGGAACACTTAATGTTAACAGAGAGTCTTTTACTATTTCAGAATATTTTGGATCTACAGCAACAACTTCTGCTTCCCAGCCGAATAATTTAAAATAAGGAAGGCTCATCCTAATACGCTGCATGTCAGGAGCATTTGAAGGTGGAAAATATGGTGAAATTATTAAAACCTTTTTCATTTCCATAAGCTATTAACCCTACGGATAAGAAACTGCTTTTCACGGTCAAAATTAAGCTCTGATTCACCTAACTTATAATTTGATTGGCGGGCATGATTTACTGTTTCAATATCAAGGAATAACTCTTCTAATTTTTTGGCGGAGTGCTCGATGTTTTCCAATTTTAAGCAAATACCTGTTTGAGGATGAGTTTGATGGAATTTTTTTTGTCCAGCTGTATTACTTAATATTAAGAAATTTCCTGATAAAATATAAGTGTAAAGCTTGTTAGTTAAACATATATCTCGGTTGTGAGAGTGGGCGGTTTCAAGAGCTAATCCAAAATGGTGACCTGAGGCGATGTCAAAAATCTCTCTTTCGGGGACTGTATTTATAAAAACTAATCCCTTGGATGGTAGACCTGCGGTATACCAATGATCATTTAATTCACTCTGGAATGATTTTAGGACATTGCCTAGTAGGCTTAATTGTATATTTTTTTTATTGGTCTTTCCCAGTATGGCGATAAATTCTTCTAATCCTCTTTTCGGGCCAATTGTTTGAGAAAACCAGAAAAATTTAAATACCTCGTTGTGGATTTTTTTTAAAGGAGGCTGACTTTTTATAGGAAACATATTTTCTATATTAACAACTGGCACCTTTGGATATAGTTTCTGGTATTCGTCACCTATTAAGGCACTGGAAACGCTTATGTATTTGGCAGAAGGCAGTACCAGGTCTTCTATTTTCTTAATCAGTTTTATTTTTGACGGATGCAAATCTTCACCCCGATGATAATCTTCCGCATCAAAAGCAAAATATGCATTATTTGCTTTAGCCGCTTTAAATGCGATATTCAAACAATCGGGATAATGGGCGATATAAAGATCTGCTTTGAATGCGATAGCTTTTTTCAATTGCCAGAAATAAAACCTATTAATTAAAAGAGGGTCAAATTCATCAGTGTATAGATTATACGTCAATATATAATTTGCTATTTTTTTTTTCAAACCTGAGAAAAGTTTTAAAGCTTTTGATTTGAACTTAGAACTTGTCCAATCTAAATAATCAACCGTCCATTTCGGGTGTTCATTCAAAATAGCTTGGTCGTGTTCAATTAAATAGTTTACATGACGGGTATATATTAGGTGTACGTGATAGCCTGCTTCGGATAATGCTTCGGCTTCTTTTACAACTCGTGGGTTACTGGCAATAGTGCCGGGGGTAATAATACAAACTTTACGAGGCAATGATTTTACAGTTATGATTGTATACTTTGATTTTTGTTAGCCCGATCCTAATTTGTTAACAAGAAATGTAGTTTTTTTAATTAGTGGTCTGTTTTATGTGAGTTGTTAAATGCATTTCGTGCCATTATTTGGTACTTTGTTATTAATGCATTTTTGGTATAGGTCTAAATAATTTTGTGCAATGACTTTCCCGCTGAACCTTGTTATAGCTTCATTCCTTATTGCAGCTCTGTTCAGAGAATGAACCTCAAATACTTTTTCAATGCAATGGTCAATAGTGTCACATATAAATCCTGTAATGCCGTGCTTGATTATTTCGGGAACAGCTCCCCGGGGTAATGCAATTACTGGAGTGCCGCATGCCATTGCTTCAACCATAACAATCCCAAAAGGCTCATCCCATTCAATGGGCATCAAAAATGCTAAAGCTTGGTTTAACAGATCTTCCTTCTTTGCATCATCAACCGGCCCGATGTATCGTATCTGAACTCCATCAACAAAAGGTGCAATTCTTTGATTAAAATAGGACTGATGTTCAGGTGAGATATTACCGGCTATAATCAATTTTTTGTTTGACCTTAAAGCAATATCGATGGCGTGATGTGTTCCTTTTATCGCTTCAATTCTTCCGAGGAAAACCAATGGAGCTTGAGGTCCTAAATGGTCGGTGAAAGTAAACTTATCTTGAGGAAAGCCATTATAAATAGTGCTTGTTGGAGCATAGGGTTTGATCTGATTACTTATATAATCACTACAGCCTGTAAATATCAGTGAATGTTTATGGGCTAGTTTTTGCGCTTTAATTATTTGTGAAACGGTTGGTTTTCGTTGATAGCTCATAATCTTAGGGATCCTGGTAGGCAGAAGAAAGGCTAAATAAGCTAGTCTGGAAAAGCTGTGAACTAGGTCGTAATTTCCATTATAAATTTCCCGAAAAAGCAAGTGCATATTGCGGAAAGTATCTATACTAGATTTGCTGTTTTTGCCTGAATAAGCTTTTAGAAGGGCAGGACTCTTTGAGGTTTCGTTAGCAAACAATGTAACCTCGTGGCCGGCGAGAACAAATTCATCCACCAGCATTGAAACGATCCTTTCAATTCCACCATAATAAATTGGAGGTACAGGAATTTCCGGATCTACACTTATCGCTATTTTCAATTAATTAAATTTAGAGAAAAAAGATTTTTTTTTATGCATATCAAGCCAAACCATTTATTGTCAATCCAGCTTATGAGCGTGATTTTTACTCTTTATTTTGAAGAATTCTAACCAAGCCTCTAAATTGATGTTCTCATGACCTTCTTGTTCCATGGGAACTACTCCAGAATTCACATTTTCTATAATGAAAGGTAATATTTCTAAGTAAGTGAGAGGTTTGTCCAGCGGGTGTAAAACCCAACAGTTATGGGAGTCCATCATAAATCTAAATTTACCAGCTGTAGAAAATCTTTTAAAAAAAATATTTTCTACAGACCTGGGGTAACCTCTGTTTAGATATTTAACCAGAAGTGTTTCTAACAAGACGATCCCACGAAATAAAGGAAATTCTGCGTATAATCTATCTTTATCAATGAGAAATTGGCGAGCTGAAAAGAACTTATCTTTATACCCACCCGTTACTTTTAAATTTTCTGACCAATGCTCAAAGCTAGCCGTTCTTGTTAGTTGGGTAGTCGGTGGGGCTATACCAGGAGTAATACTGATGCAATCAGTGTACTCGTTTAGAACTTCAATAGCTGACTCTACCCAATTAAAACCTGCTTTCTGGTAAAACAACATATCACCATCATAATGTAATACATATTTGGTTTTTGTAAGTTCAATACCTGCCAGATAAGAAATAATTCCAATTCCACCGTATTCATGTGTTTCTGTTACAAAATTCTTAAAATATGTGTTGAGGGTTTTTTTAATGAATGGGTCTCCTTCTTCCAAGAAATAAATGTCAGAAACCAAACCCTTAGCTAGGAAATCCTCTACCAAAACTTTTAGCTTTTTTATGCGCAAACTAAATTCTGGTTCTGGATATTTTAGTTCAGGATTGACTATTTTAGTTTTTTGTGGTTTTAAACAATCTAAAACAAGTAATCTTTTTTTCAAATATTGATGTTGGGATATTAGTGCTGGTACAGTTAAGTGAGCATAATTAAGATCACCCGCAGACAGATTTATTTGTAGTGTTACTTCTCCTAACATGGATAACAAAGAATTGAGATTACATATAAAAGTTTTTGGTTTTTCGCGTGCATTATTACGATATATTTTATTGGCTTCTATTGCTATAATACCATCAAAAACCCTCTTTAAGACTAAAGGCTTCTCCTAAATATTTTATTCGTCTTGTGATTTTCCAACCAAAAATCTTTACTAATACAGCGGTTTTTCCCCCACATTCGAACTTTAATTCAGATTTTCCAAGAATCTTAATTCTAGTTAATGCTTGTAATCTTAGCTTAGGATAAAGAGGGTAATATTTGTATATAAAACCCTGTAAGAGGCCTGAGCATGAAATACTAATGTCTTTATCATCTGGAAATATTTTTAAAGCAATAGTAATGCTTTGTTCTATAGACTTTAGGTGGGATTCTGCAGCAGTTTCACCTTTAATAGAGGATAACCCATTCACATCCGATCTATAAAAAAAACGTGAACTTTTATTGTATCTAATTTTGTTGGCAACTGAAAATATCCTTGTGAAAAACTCAAGATCATCATTCAATGAAAGCGCCTCATCCCACAATCCTGCTTTTTCTATTAGAATTCGGGGTATAAGAACTCTTCCTGGCGGAGTAGTGTGCTTATCAATGCTCCAATAATTGATTATCCACTTTTTAAAGAGCATATCCTTGGGTATAATGTCAATATCTATAGATGTTGAAAGATTGGGCTTTGAATAGAATCTGCTCCAGGGAGATAAGACAACGGAGTTTAAATCGTTTGAAAGGCACTCTATTTGAGTTGCAATAAAATTTTCTTCTACTAGGTCATCAGCATCAAAAAATATAATATATGCGCCACTCGAATTTTTGTAAGCCATATTTCTTGCGCTGGCAGCTCCTCCGTTTTTAACAGTTATCGTTTTTATTCGATCATCATTAATACCAGCTATTTTAAATAATGTATCATCTGTTGATCCATCATTGACAACAATTATTTCAATATTACAGTATGTTTGATTGCAGATGCAGAACAGTGTATCCTGAATGTACATCCCGCCATTGTATACGGGAATGCAAATGGACATCAAAGAAGTATTACCTATCAATATTATGTTTTTATAATGTTTCTGTTAGAGATCCAAAAATAAAGAAGAAGGTCCATGAACTTTCGTAAATCAACACATCTGTTTTTTCCAACTTTCTTGAAAATATAACCTTTTTGATTCATTTACATAATGATGGAGTGTACCCTTTTGATTTTGTATCTGTTCATCATTAGGTAAAACAATATATTCTAGTTGTGGAGCAATAAAGAGTTTTTTAGCCTTCTCTAAAATTATTGCTGTAATTAGTTGCTCCATATAATATCTGGAACCAAAATTATTGTGAAATTCTCTTATTAGTTTTTCAATAAATTCGAAGTTCATATTTTCGCTGTGTATTGAGTACATCCCAGAGTTTATATTATGTTCTACCTGTTTGGGATATAGTTTGAGTATTTCTGAATTGGTGTAACTATAACTTCGTACAACATCCTGTATACAAAATGCATTACTAGAAATCCCCCCTTCCTCCTGCAACCACCTTAAAAATGCCACCGGCTTTTTTAAAAAAAGCATGTCAGAATCGAAAAATGTAGATAGACCCGTATTACCTACATGTGTAAAAGCGAGCTTTTTAAATAAGGGCAGAGTATCTATCTTTTTATTTAGATATGGGAAGGACTCATTGGGCAAATTTTTTCTAATGACAAGCATCGTCTCATCAATTCCAACAATATTGATTTGTGGGAATTTTACGTTTAGAATGTCTATTGTTTCAGAACTTAAAGTCCCATCACTATAGTAGTATACCGAGAAATCGCTGGATTGCTCCCATGTTAGAAATTTAAAAAAGCTATAAGTACAGAATAAAGTCTGGTGAATGAGGTTGTCTCCCGTTAAGAAATTAATCTTAAATTTACCGTTAGAGTTAAAATTGCTTTCTATAGTTAATTCGTTTAAAGCGTAGAATTTCATTTCCTGCTCTGCAGTCAACATAGACAGATAATTTGCTTTCCCACCAAATTTTTTAATAAGCACCTGTTTACTTTTAGGTTGGAAATAAAATTTGTATAGTAATTTTCCGAATACCGACATTAATGATTGATTCTATAAATTAGGTTTGTCTAGATAAATATTTCTTTAATTTGCTTTTTGCTGTGAATAGCCGAAAAGCTTTTTGAATAAATCGATATTCAATGGTACGCCATTTCCACTCTATAGGACTAATCACCGGATACCACTTCCAAATAAAGACTTCATAGTCTTCTTTCCATTTTACCGACCATACTTTCATGTCTGAGGTCTTTTGATCTTGATGCACTCTTAATGTTCCTATTGGGAAATGACAATGTTTAGTTTTACGATTGTTAAAGAGGCGTAACCATAACTCTGCATCCATAGCACAATTCAAATCTTCCCATAAAGCACTATGTACTTTGCTTTTCCACACCACAGAGTGAGATAGAATACTGCTTCCAAAACGTAAATAACGGTCAGCTGCCCAAGGAGCATAGCTATAGCTCAGTTTTTGACTTTGTTCATCGTAAGTAAACCCGTCACCATAGATAATTTCCAATTTAGGATTGTGTATAAAATGAGTTAGAACTGTATTCAAGCTGTTTATATTCAGATAGTCATCACTATTAACCCAGTAATATATTTCGCCACTTGCAAGTGAAAAACCTTTGTTTAGTGCGTGGGCCTGACCTCGGTCTTTTTCAGAAACGTATATACTTATAAAATCTTTATAATATTCTAGAACTGATATTGTACTATCAGTGGAGCCACCGTCCATAACAATGAGCTCTATATTTGGATAGTTTTGTAGTAGAATAGATCGGATAGATTCTTCGATATAAATCCCTTGCTGATAGCTTGGTATTACAACTGACAATTTTAGCGCTTCATTATTTTTAAAAGATTTTATCTGAGATTCAATAGTCCAGGGCCATCCCCTTTTTTGTTTGTTGAGAGGAGCGGGTATTTGCTTTAAATTACCACTAGGGTTGAACGGTATTGGACTTAATGGAACGCTTATGTTATAATGAGTACATAAATCTTCTTTATAAGTATCATAATTTGGAAGGGGAATTTCTTTAATAGGAATATTCTCCGTCATTTTTCTATTTCCGACAAGCCTTGAAATGTTCCACATGCACATTTCCATTTGATACAGTTTAATTCATTGCGCCAAGCTTTATAAGAAAACCATGTTTTTAATTTTCTAAACACAAGCGTCCATCTTGGTATCTTTTCCCAGGGATTTATATTATGTATGTCTAAAACGTTAATCCAGGATTGGTTACTCTTGAATGCCATCTTTTTTAAATACTCAAAACTATATCTGTTTTCAGGAATGTAATGACTAACAATAAGTTCAGGTACATATGCTATTTCATGGCCATTCTTAATAAGTGTTAACACGATATCGTTATCTTCGCCAGAAGTTAAGTCTAGACCTTTCCTTCCTAGTTTTAACCTTTTGGGATTGTCTTTTACTTCATTTTTGTAACCTGAAAAAGATTGATTTGTGATAGCCATACCAGTACCAATAGGTGCTTTATTTGGATATTCAGAAAGCTTAAAGTTTGAAGATTTGAAGTTTGATATATAAAGAGTGTCTCCAAAATCTTGGCAACCTAAATTTATATTAGTTTTATAAAACCATAATGGGGGTGGACTTTCAAAAATTGGAAT
>Ga0326733_1000436_pt1 | contig 11992 bp, 13 predicted proteins | sample 14_GP2_308_FD_207946 | JGI IMG/M metagenome (GOLD analysis project Ga0326733, IMG submission 207946) | Glacier ice microbial communities from Ngari, Tibet, China - 14_GP2_30.8 | ecosystem: Environmental > Aquatic > Freshwater > Ice > Glacier | place: China: Ngari, Tibet | collected 2018-07-17 | reverse complement strand
TTTATTCTCCAGCGTCAGGTAGGCACCGCCGCTGGTTTGACCCGGCATGGTAGAGCGTGCGTACGGATGATCGATAATGATGTCGCCCACGCGGTAGTCGTGCGCAAGCGCAGCGCCACTAAATAATTGGCCGACTAATGAGCCGATGGAAATGAATGAGCGAGAGCGTAAGTTCATACTGTCCTTTGAAGGGGAATTTGATCGCTGGCGCAGTGCGAATGGGAAACTGCAAGCTAGCATCGTAGCGCAAAATCGGATGAAATTAATTTCCGCCGACGAAACCGTTTTGTCGCCACGCTTCGTACACCACGACCGCGACCGTGTTCGACAGATTCAAGCTGCGATTATACGGCCGCATAGGCAAGCGTATTCTCTGTTCACTTGGAAAAGAATTGCGCAAGGTCGGATCCAATCCTTTGGTTTCAGAGCCGAATACAAATATATCGCCAGGCTGAAACGCCAAATTTGCAAATGGCGTCGAGCCATGCGTCGTCATCGCAAACATGCGCGTTGGATTTAAAGCTTGTTCGGCCGGGAATGAAGCGAGAAACGCCGACCAGTCGCGATGCACTTTCATCTGCGCGTAGTCATGGTAGTCGAGCCCGGCGCGGCGCATCTTGGCGTCGTCCAATGGAAAACCGAGCGGTTCAACCAAATGCAATTGCGCTCCGGTGTTGGCGCACAAACGGATGATGTTGCCGGTGTTCGGCGGGATTTCAGGCTCTACCAGTACTACATGAAACAAAACAATTCTCCTCGGCGTAATCAAAGATAAAGGCAGCTAGCGTGTTGCGCGCGATCACTGCATTGGTCGGATGGCGCATTTTAATCTGATGCGACGGTAATTACTTGTGCGGTGTGCGCGCAAAAACCAGATTGGTGACGCGGACCGCGCCATGGCGCTTCAATGTGGCGGCAATTTCGTTGAGGGTCTCTCCGGTAGTCAAAACGTCATCAACCAAACCGATGTGCTGCCCGCGTACGAATTTTACGGCGTTGGCGGGCAAGGCAAACGCATGCCGTATGTTGCGATGACGCTCGGCGGTTGGCAGCATCGCCTGCATCAAGGTGTCGCGCGTGCGCTCTATCAAATGAGGCGCTAACGGTATTGCGATTGTCCGCGCCAGGGGTTTTGCAATTTCCAGCGCCTGATTAAAACCGCGCTCGGCTAAACGTTTTTCACCGAGCGGGACGGCGGCGAGCAAGGTTGGCATGGTGAATGCCGGTTCACGCAATATGGCGTCGCGCAACATGCGCGCAAATAAAGGCGCCAAAGCCAGCCGGTTGCCAAATTTGAGGGCAAGTACCAGTTGATCTACAGGCGCGGTGTAATCGCTGGCGACTATGGTGGCGTCAAACGCGGGCGGAGCGCTCAGGCAATTGCCGCATCGTTCGGTTTTGTTGGTGGCGAATGCCAATGGAGACGCGCATTGCGCGCAGCGATGTGGATGCTGGCTGAAAAATCTTGCATTGCAATCGTGGCATAGCGAGTCTGCACCGCTGATGCCGCACAATACGCACGACGACGGCAGCGCCTCAGGCAGTTGCCGGATGAAATGCTGAGTCCAGTCGAGAAAACGATAAAGCATCGCGCAACCCAGCCTTCATGCGTGTAAACTCGCGGCATTATCTCATTGAATCATTGCCCTATTCGTGTCTTCCATTCCTGATTCCAGCCTGAGCGCGCCTATCGATTTAAATCGGGTGCGCACCTTGTTCGATGATCCAGCACGCTTGGTCGAATCGAATTTTCTGCGTCGCGAAGTCGCCGCCAGGATGCATGAGCGCCTGGCGCTCGTCCGAATTACGCCTGAGCGCGTGCTTGATGCCGGCTGCGGTGAGGGAGGCGATTTGTCGACGCTGCAAAAGCGCTTCCCGAAAGCCGCGATGCTGGGTTTGGATGCGTCGCCTGCAATGCTGGCGGAAGCGCAGGCAGCACAAACGGCGGCCTTATCAGCAATCAATCGGCTGCTGCAGCAATGGTTGCCGACTGGTATGGGCCGGGAATCAAGCGCGAATTTGTTATGCGGTAATTTTTCTCAACTTCCTTTTGGCATTAACGCTGTTGATCTGGTGTGGTCGAATCTGGCCTTGCACTGGCACCCGCAGCCTGATCGGGTTTTTGCAGAGTGGCGTCGCGTGTTACGGCAAGATGGCTTGTTGATGTTTTCCTGTTTTGGCCCCGATACATTCAAAGAATTGCGCGCCGCTTTTGCAGTAGCTGATAGTGAACCGCATGCATTGCCGTTTGTTGATATGCATGATTTTGGCGATATGCTGGTGAATGCCGGTTTCTCGACGCCTGTAATGGACATGGAAACATTAACTGTTACCTATAGCGCGATTGAAAAACTGATGGCAGATGTCCGTGCTTTTGGTGGTAATCCGCTGGATACGCGTCGCAGATCCCTGCTTGGCAGGCAAGCGTGGAAACGAGTGGCGGATGTACTGGAGCAAAGCCGAGGCGCCGACGGCAAAATTCCGCTAACATTTGAAATTATTTATGGTCATGCATTCCGGCCGGCACCGCGTACGACGACAAGCGGTGAATCTATCATTCATTTTGATTTGCCAAAAAAATAAGAAAAAGACAGGGAAAAGCGCGACCTACTTGCTGAATTGATGTTTTTTAATGCTGTGAAGTGCTACAGTATTTTTGATGTTGTGTAACGAAGTGTTGCTTACTTTCTGCATTTAATCCGAATAATGAAGACTAAATTTCTGTGCACTTGATAACACGGCCATTTCCGACTTATACTTCGACGGTTTTGCGCGGGCATGACTTGCACGCGCATATGGTCGCTCGCGGCCATGCAGTCAAATTGAAATCTTGCAGTAAATGCCCGCACAGTGCGGTGCAATTGAATTAATAAGTAGTGCCGGAATCGCAATCACGCAATCACGCAATTAAGCTGTGGGGTGATTCCTGAGGTATCAAGAGGCGCATTCGCATCCGGATTGCGCCAGCGGCTGGGGCTGGCAGTTTTGCCCGGTGGTTAATAGAATTCTTAATTTGGGCATTTGAGGAAATCATGGAACTTGCGAAGCGCCTTCAATCTTTGATGCTCGGTGCGTCGCTCCTGACGGCAGTTTTGCCGTCGTGGGCGGTGACCGATAGTCCAGGCGGACCTGCAGTGCGTCAGCTCAATTTTCAGCCACCTGTGACGCAAATCGCCGAACAGATCTATTCGCTGCATACATTGATGCTGATTATCTGCCTGGTGATTTTTTTCGCCGTCTTTGGCGTGATGTTTTATTCGATACTCAAGCATCGCAAGTCGCTCGGGCACAAGTCTGCCAAATTCCACGAAAGCACCTTGGTCGAGATCGCATGGACTGTCGTTCCATTCCTGATCGTTATTGGTATGGCGCTGCCTGCCACCAAAACGGTGGTGGCAATGAAGGATACGTCGAACGCCGACATCACTATTAAAGCCACCGGCATGCAATGGAAGTGGGGCTACAACTACCTGAGCGGCGAAGGCGAAGGGATTAGTTTCTTGTCGAGTCTCGCTACGCCGCGTGAGCAGATTGTTGACTCGTCTGTTACCAAAGGTCAAAACTATTTGATCGAAGTCGACAATCCTGTCGTCGTTCCAGTCAATAAAAAAATCCGTATCGTACTGACTGCCAATGACGTGATCCACGCATGGATGGTCCCTGCATTCGGGGTCAAGCAGGATGCGATTCCTGGTTTTGTCCGCGATACATGGTTCAAGGCTGAAAAAATCGGCACTTACCGCGGTCAATGCGCCGAGTTGTGCGGCAAGGAGCACGCGTTCATGCCTATCGTCGTGAACGTCGTTAGCGAAGAAGATTACAAAGCGTGGGTCGACGGCAAGAAAAAGGAATTGGCTGCGAATGCAGACGATCCTGCCAAGACATGGACTGTCGATGAACTTGTGCAGCGCGGCGAGAAAGTTTACACATCAAATTGTATCGCTTGCCATCAGGCAAACGGCAAGGGTGTGCCAGGTAGTTTCCCTGCGCTGGACGGTTCGCAGATAGTCACTGGCCCAAAACCTGCCAACATTCAGATGCTTCTTGAAGGTAAGGGCGCCATGCCTGCATGGAAGTCTGTGTTGTCGGATACCGAAATTGCAGCGGTCATTACTTATACCCGTAATCAATGGTCCAACAAGGCTGCCGAAAATATTGTTCAACCAGCTGAAGTGCTGGCTGCGCGCAAGTAAATGAATCAGGAGATTGAGATGAGCACAACCGCAGTCGATCATTCACACGACGCAGAGCACGATCATTCGCATGACGATCATCACGGCGCACCACATGGCTGGCGTCGTTGGGTCTATGCAACCAACCATAAGGATATCGGTACTTTATACCTGTGGTTCTCCTTCATCATGCTGTTATCTGGCGGTTTCTTGGCGATGTTGATCCGCGCAGAGCTGTTCCAGCCAGGCTTGCAATTGATGCAACCTGAATTCTTCAATCAGCTGACCACGATGCACGGTCTGATTATGGTGTTCGGTGCGATCATGCCGGCCTTCGTCGGCTTCGCAAACTGGATGGTGCCGCTGCAAATTGGCGCATCGGACATGGCATTTGCGCGGATGAACAACTTCTCGTTCTGGTTGTTGCCGCCCGCTGCGATTCTGCTAGGAACGTCGTTCCTGGTTCCTGGCGGCGCAACTGCTGCCGGCTGGACGCTGTATGCGCCACTGTCCACTCAAATGGGCCCAGGCATGGACATGGCGATTTTCGCGATGCACATCATGGGTGCATCGTCGATCATGGGTTCGATCAACATCGTTGTGACCATCCTGAACATGCGCGCCCCCGGCATGACGCTGATGAAGTTGCCTATGTTCTGCTGGACTTGGCTGATTACTGCTTATTTGCTGATCGCTGTGATGCCTGTGCTGGCTGGCGCGATCACGATGACACTGACTGACCGCCATTTCGGCACATCATTCTTTAACGCAGCTGGTGGCGGCGATCCTGTCATGTATCAGCATATCTTCTGGTTCTTTGGACATCCAGAGGTGTACATCATGATTTTGCCGGCTTTCGGTATCGTATCGCACATCATCCCAACGTTCGCACGCAAACAATTGTTCGGATATGCATCGATGGTGTATGCAACGGCTTCGATTGCTATCTTGTCGTTCATGGTGTGGGCACATCATATGTTCACTACAGGTATGCCGGTGACTGCGCAATTGTTCTTCATGTACGCGACGATGTTGATTGCCGTCCCAACGGGTGTGAAAATTTTCAACTGGATCGCGACCATGTGGCGCGGTTCAATGACCTTTGAAACACCTATGCTGTTCGCGATCGGTTTCATCTTCGTGTTCACGATTGGTGGTTTTACCGGCCTTATTTTGGCGGTAACGCCTATCGACATTCAATTGCAAGATACGTATTACGTGGTTGCCCATTTCCACTATGTGTTGGTGGCTGGTTCCTTGTTCGCACTCTTCGCCGGTTTTTACTACTGGGCCCCGAAGTGGACAGGTTTCATGTACAACGAAACGCGCGGCAAGATTCATTTCTGGGGTTCGCTGATCTTGTTCAACGTTACCTTCTTCCCTATGCACTTCTTGGGATTGGCTGGCATGCCGCGTCGCTACGCAGATTACCCTGCGCAATTCACTGATTTCAATGTGATTGCATCGATCGGCGGTTTGGGTTTTGGCTTGATGCAGCTGTATTTCCTGTTCGCGGTTGTATTGCCTTCAATCAAAGGTGGCGTGCCGGCAGCAGACAAGCCTTGGGAAGGCGCTGAAGGTTTGGAATGGACTGTGCCTAGCCCTGCGCCTTTCCATACCTTTGAAACCCCACCAACTGTTAAGTAAATGGAGTGGCGGACTCATGTTTGTGAGTTCGCCTTCAAATGACTGATCAGAAAAAACGTAATCTGCGTACAGCGTTACTACTGGCAGCACTCGCTGCAGTCTTCATGCTCAGCGTGGTTATCAAACGCACTTGGTTTATTTAGTTAGGACAAGATGGAAAACCAGACAGAACCAACGGGTAAATTGAATGCCCGAATGTTCGGCAAACTCGTCGTGATTGCGGTGATGATGTTTGGTTTTGGTTATCTGCTGGTGCCGATTTACAAGCAAATTTGTGAGCTGACTGGTGTCAATATCCTGACCTCGCAAGAGATGAGGGTAAAACCGATCGATAACTCGCAAATCGACAAAAGCAGAACAATTACGGTTGAGTTTGATGCGAATACACAAGGGCCATTTCGCTTTCGCCCGACGGTGAACAGCATGCAAGTGCATCCCGGCGAAATGACGCAAGTCGTGTACGAAGTGGTTAACACGCAGGCTCGCAGTGTTGAGGCGCAGGCAATTCCAAGTTATGCGCCGCAGCAAGCTGCCGCGCACTTCAAGAAAGTGGAATGCTTCTGTTTCCAGCAACAGACACTGGAACCAAGTCAGGCCAAGCAAATGCCGGTTGTGTTTTATCTGGATCCGGCCTTGCCCAGGAATGTAAAGACGATCACCTTGTCCTATACTTTCTTTGAGATCGCCAAGCCTGAAAAAGCAGTGGAATTGAAGTCAGTTGTAGCAGGATAAGAAATACGACGACGATTAGGTCGTCAGGTTTAAATGGAGTTGAATTGCGGTGCTTGTGACATGGGTCAAAGTTGCCGTTGCATCGTAATTATTTGAATTTTGTATTAGGAGATGGAGATGAGTGCTCAACACGCGAATGCGCCTTACTATTTCGTGCCTGGCCCGTCCAGATGGCCGGTTACGGCTGGTATTTCGCTACTCATAATGATGGCTGGCGCATCTGCCTGGGTAAACGACCTTGCCTGGGGGCCTTACGTAAATGCGATCGGTCTGATCAGTTTCCTGTTTGTTTTGTACAAATGGTTTGGCGAAGCAATTGCTGAATCGGAAAGTGGCCAGTACAACCAGCGCGTCGACATATCTTTCCGCTGGAGCATGAGCTGGTTTATCTTCTCCGAAGTCATGTTCTTTGCCGCATTCTTTGGTGCCTTGTTTTACGCGCGCAGCATCACGATGCCTTGGCTGGGCGATCTGGATCACAAGATTTTGTGGCCTGATTTTGCCGCACAGTGGGGCAATGTGGGCCCTGCCGGAACAGTAGAATCGTTTGCTACCGTGGGTCCATTCTGGATACCGACCATTAACACCGCATTGTTATTGTTGTCTGGTGTGACACTGACAATTTCGCACCATGCGATTCGTGAAAATCATCGTGGTAAAACTGCTATCTGGCTGGCTGCGACAATTCTGCTGGGCGCGATCTTCATGGGCTTTCAAGTCTATGAATATATGCATGCTTATAGTGACTTGAACCTGAAGCTGACATCCGGTATCTTTGGTTCGACCTTCTATTTGCTGACCGGCTTCCATGGTTTCCATGTGACTTTGGGTGCGATCATGTTGAGCGTCATTTTGTATCGTGTACTGAAGGGTCACTTTACTGCTGAAAATCACTTCGCCTTTGAAGGTGCAGCCTGGTATTGGCACTTTGTCGATGTGGTCTGGCTGGGGCTTTACGTTGTTGTTTACTGGCTTTAAATATTTGTTCTAAATATTGTGTGTAATTTGAGTCGAAAGTTAAACAGCAAGGCACAAAAAAGCCGCACTTCGGTGCGGCTTTTTTACGAGTAACTTACATGTTGTATGACATGCAAAAGTCGACTTGTATGTTGATGCTTAGCGTATCCCGGTGGGTTGAATAAAACCGAAGTGATAAGCAAGCAGCACCAAGATAAACAGTGTGATCGAGAATCCGACACGCATCGCCAGCGCCTTGACCGTGCGATCGCTTTTGCCTTTATCCTTCATCATGAAAAATAGCGCGGATCCAAGGCTGGCGATGATCAGGATAAAAGCGATGGCGACAATGATTTTCATGGCAATGTACGTCTGACAAAAAGAAGCTTAGTCAACAACGCAGTATGGTTTAAGTGAATTGATATTGTAATGCGAATCACCTTTCGATTTAGGTTCATTCCATTTGTTGCTGCGACGATTGCAGTGGCGGTAGGACTGTCGCTGGCGCAATGGCAGACGCGGCGTGCAACGGAGAAGATTGAACTATCAAACATGCTGCAGGCAAGGCAGTCTGCACCAGCCATACGATTAGGTGTCGCCTTGGACAAAAACAAGGACCTTGAATTTCGACGCATCATTGTCAAAGGCGAGTTCCTGCGCGATTGGCCTATCTATCTGGACAACCGTCCAAATAATGGTGTCGCCGGGTTTTATCTTTTGATGCCTTTCAAGATCGCTGCTAGCAATCAGCATGTTCTGGTAGCGCGCGGCTGGATTCCTCGCAACGTTGTTGACCGTACCAAAGTCCCCGTGACTGCGACTCCAGACGGCACGATTGAAATTGAAGGGCTTGCGCGTCAGAGCATCGGCCGCGTCATGCAACTGGGAGCTGTCGATACGCCACAGCCTCATGCGATTGTGCAAAATCTGGATGTCGCCAGCTTTGCAGCATCCAGCAAGTTGGCGATGCAGCCGCTTTTTCTTGAACAGTTATCCGATACGAAAGATGGTTTGGTGCGCGACTGGCCTTTGCCATCTCTCGGTGTCGAAAAACATCGTGGTTATGCTTTCCAGTGGTATGCGCTGGCGGCGATGGCTTTCATTTTTTTTGTTGTGACAGGAATTCGACGTGGAAAAAAGTAAACACAAAGGCCGCTGGAAATTACTTGCCGTGATTCTAGTCTGTGCATCGCCGATCATCTTGTCGTATCTGGCGTATTACGTTATCAAGCCGCAAGGTCGTACTAATTACGGCGCCTTTATCGACCCGCGCGCTTTTCCAATTCCGGCGCTGGGCACCACGATGCTGGATGGCAAGTCGATCGCGCTCGATGCCTACAAGGGGAAATGGATCATGCTGCAGATTGATGGTGGAGAATGTCCCGCAATCTGTGAAAAGAAACTGCATGACATACGTCAGTTGCGTCTTGCGCAAGGCAAGGAAATGGGGCGCGTAGAGCGTGTCTGGCTAATCACCGACAATAAACCGCTCGATACAATATTGATGCGCGAGTTTGACGGCACCAATATGCTGCGTGCACAAGCGGATGCGGTGCGTGCCTGGTTGCCGACAGAAGAAGGAACGACGATGTTCGATCACATTTACATGGTCGATCCTTTGGGTAATTTGATGATGCGTTTTCCGAAGGATGCCGATCCCAACAAGATCAAGAAGGACGTGACCAAACTCTTGAAAGCATCTTCAATTGGTTGATTCTAATATCCTGTTTCAGTTGGCCAGCAAAGGACTGTTCGTCGCCTTGCTGGCATGCGTGATCGTCTGGTCCTCCAAAGACCAGAACAAGTATCGCAAGCTGGTGTGGGTAACGGTATTTCTCACCTTCGACGTAATTATGTTCGGCGCTTTCACACGCTTGACCGATTCCGGCTTGGGTTGTCCTGACTGGCCGGGTTGTTACGGTCATGCCAATCCTTTGCAGGCAATGGAGCATATACGCGCGGCCGAAGCCTTGATGCCGAACGGACCAGTTACCGTCATGAAGGCGTGGATAGAAATGATTCATCGCTATCTGGCGATGGGCATAGGCGTATTAATCATTGCAATTTTGGTGATTGCCTGGCGCTTCTGGTTGCAGAGCGGTCGCACGAACCAGCGTTTCTCGCCGCGTTATCCGATGCTGCTGTTTGTTTTTGTTTGCATACAAGGTGCATTTGGCGCGTGGACAGTCACGATGAAATTGCAGCCCATCATAGTCACCATCCATCTATTGCTGGGCATGGTTTTGCTCGGCATGTTGACGTGGGTAGGTGCACGCCAAAAAGATCATGCGCCGATTGCAGAGCAGGCGTCGGCATTGCGACTTCCTGCCTTGATAGCTTTGATATTGCTGACGGTGCAAATTGCATTGGGCGGCTGGGTCAGCACCAACTATGCGGCGCTGGCTTGTACCGATTTCCCTTTATGTCATGGCGCATTGATCCCGCAGATGGATTTCGACAATGGCTTTACCTTGTGGCGCAGTCTGGGCAAAACGGCGGATGGCGAATATCTTCCTTTTGACGCACTGACAGCTATCCATTGGACGCATAGAATTTTTGCATTTGTGCTGGCCGCTTATTTGACTTGGCTGGGTTGCAAAGCTCTCAAAATTCAAGGGATGCGGCCTATTGCGTGGGCTATGCTGGCTGCACTGGCTTTGCAAATCACGATCGGCATTGCCACCGTGTCATTGAAGTGGCCGCTCGCACTGGCTGTTGCACACAATGGTTGTGCAGCGCTGCTTGTGCTGCTGCTGGTCATGTTAAACTACAAGACTCGAATTTCGGGTCAACCCGGGAAAATCGTGAGTTAGATCAAATGGATTTTGCAGATGGATATGCAATGATCTACTCACCCGCTGTATCAAAAGATAACGCATGACAACCCTGACTGCCTCCCCCAATCGCATCGCCCAATACTGGGCACTAACCAAGCCGCGTGTCACGCAGCTTGCAGTTTTTTGCGCCGTGATCGGCATGTTCCTGGCGACGCCTGAACTCCCAAGCTGGAAGATTGTTGTCGCTGCAACTGCTGGCATCTGGCTGTTGGCCGGCGCTGCTTTTGCCATCAACTGTTTGGTAGAACGTGAGATCGATTCGCGCATGGCGCGCACCGCAAGACGTCCGATGGCGCGTGGCGAAATTACCGTGCCGCAGACGCTGGTTTTTTCCGGCGTGATTGGCGGTGCGGGCATGTGGATACTTTATAACTTCGTTAATCCACTGACGATGTGGCTGACCTTCGCGACCTTTGTTGGCTACGCAGTGATTTACACCATCATCCTCAAACCGGCCACGCCGCAAAATATCGTGATCGGTGGTTTGTCCGGTGCAATGCCGCCGGCACTGGGTTGGGCCGCCGTAGCGAATGATTTGCCTATGCAGGCTTGGATACTTGTCTTGATCATCTTCATCTGGACGCCGCCGCATTTTTGGGCGCTGGCTTTGTATCGCCGCGACGAATATGCAAAATCCGGCTTGCCTATGCTGCCGATTACTCACGGTACGGCGTTCACCCAATTTCATATCTGGTTGTACACGATAGCCCTGGTAGCGACGACGATGTTGCCATTTGCAGTTGGTATGAGCGGCTTGATTTATCTAGCGGCAGCTGCGGTGCTTGATGCGATTTTTGTCTGGTATGCGTGGCAGGTTTATAAGCACTACACCGACATGATTGCGCGCAAGATGTTTAGGTATTCGATTATTTATTTGTCGCTGCTGTTTGCCGCATTGTTAGTCGATCACTATTTAAGGTTTTGAAAAAGATGCGCTTACGTTCTCTGCTTCTTCTCTGTACCGTTTTGCTGACCTTGAGCGCCTGTGGCGAGAAGGCTGCGCCAGTCGCTTTCAACAATACGGATGTAACCGGGCTGGCGTATGGCAAGGACTTTTCCTTGCAAGACCATAACGGTAAGTTGCGTACACTGGCCGACTTCAAGGGCAAGGCTGTCGTCGTGTTCTTCGGCTTCACACAATGCCCGGATGTTTGCCCGACAACGATGTTGGAAATGGCGAATGTGATGAAGGCCTTGGGGCCGGATGCTGACAAGGTGCAGGTCTTGTTTATTACCGTAGATCCCGAGCGCGACACGGCGACTTTGCTATCGCAATACGTGCCAGCGTTTGATAAGCGCTTCCTGGGTTTGCGTGGCGACTTGGCCGAGACAGAAAAGACCGCGAAGGAATTCAAAGTCTTTTATCAAAAAGTGGCAGGAAAAACCGCGGGTAGTTACACCGTTGATCACACTGCTGGCAGCTATATATTCGATCCGCAAGGACGCATTCGTTTATTCATTCGCCACGGTCAAGGTGTAGAACCTATCGTGCACGACTTGAAGATTCTGCTGACTGAACCGACCTGAGCACTTCAGAAAATAGGCATAAAAAAGGCGCTCAATTGAGCGCCTTTTTTGTTCACTGAAGCTTGCCGCTTATTTATCAGATCAAGCGTAAGCAGCCAGCGAACCCTTCATTTTTTTCAA
>Ga0326733_1000435_pt1 | contig 12036 bp, 11 predicted proteins | sample 14_GP2_308_FD_207946 | JGI IMG/M metagenome (GOLD analysis project Ga0326733, IMG submission 207946) | Glacier ice microbial communities from Ngari, Tibet, China - 14_GP2_30.8 | ecosystem: Environmental > Aquatic > Freshwater > Ice > Glacier | place: China: Ngari, Tibet | collected 2018-07-17 | reverse complement strand
GCCAAGGTGAATCGACCGGCGGGGAAGAAGGCGGAGCTCATCCGCCGCGCCGCCGAGGACGGATACCTGCTCTGATGGCGAAGCTCTACTTTCGGTACGGCGCGATGAACAGCGGGAAGAGCACCGCAATGCTCCAAGCGGCGTTCAACTACGAGGAGCGCGGCCAGCAGGTGCTTCTCGCCAAACCACAGATTGACAGCAAGGGCGACTCAGCGATTGTCTCCCGGCTCGGGGTGAGCCGCCCAGTCGACTTCGTTCTCTCGCCCGGCGAGGACGCCTACCGGGCCTTCACTGCCCAGCGGGAGCGGGTTCGGGCCGGCACCGGGCTCGACGTGAGCTGCCTGCTCATCGACGAGGCGCAGTTTCTCACCGAGTCGCAGGTGGACGACCTCCTGCGCATCGCGATCCGCGAGGGGGTGCCCGTGCTCGCCTACGGCATCCGCACCGACTTCCAGACGGTCGCCTTCCCCGGCAGCCGGAGGCTGCTTGAGATCGCCCACTCCCTCGAGGAGCTCAAGACCATCTGCCGATGCGGTCGCAAGGCCGTTTTCAACGCCCGCAGCATCGACGGGGTGTTCGTGTTCGACGGCGACCAGGTCGCGATCGACGGGGTGGATGTCGCCTACGAGTCGCTCTGCGGCGCCTGCTACCTCGAGGAGAGCGGGGGTGTGCTCAACAGCGGGCGACGTCCCCGCGCCGAATTCAGCTACGGCTCGGCCCCCGACGCCGACTTCGCCTGACGGCGGCCACGCCCGCCTGTCGCTTTAACGAACTCAGGGCCGCACGATGTGCGGCCCTGAGTCATATGTCGGGGTAGCGGGATTTGAACCCACGACCTCTTCGTCCCGAACGAAGCGCGCTACCAAGCTGCGCCACACCCCGATCATCCCGAACAAACCGACGGCCGGTTCGAGTACTTAACCAGAATAGCTGAAATCGTCGCCCGTCAAAGTCACCAGCACGGCTTCGGGCTTGCAGGCGAACCGAACGGGGGCGTAAATCGAGGTTCCCAGCCCAGCAGAGACGTTGAGGTAGGCGGCCCTGAGCGCGTGATGCCACAGGCTGAGACCCCGAACTTGGTCCCTGGGAATGTCGCAATTGGTCACGAGGGCGCCGTAGCCGGGCACGCAGACCTGTCCGCCGTGGGTGTGCCCGGAGAAGATTACATCGGCCCCGTTCGTCACGAGGGAGTTCAGTACGCGCCGGTAGGGCGCGTGGGCGAGGGCGATCGAGACCACCTCGGGACCGTTGCGCTCGTCGAGCCATCCGACGTTCTCGCGCAGCTCGTCCAGAGCACCCGGCAGCTTGTCGAGCCGGTCGAACCCGGCATGGGGATCATTGACGCCCATGAACTCGAGTCGCGCGCCCTTGATCGACATCGCGCGCGCGGTGTTGTTGAGGCCCAGCCAGCCGAGCCCGTCGAAGAACGCCTCGAGGGCGGCCGTGTCGAGGTTCGGCTTCGTGCCCCGGGTGTTCGAGGACGGCCCGGTGAGATAGCCGAGCGGGTTCTTGGCCTCGGGTCCGACGTAGTCGTTCGATCCGTGCACGTAGACGCCGGGCACATTGCGGAACGGTTCGAGGGCGTACTCGAGCCCGGCGAGCCCATCGTGGTGGCCGAGGTTGTCTCCGGTGTTGATGACCAAGTCGGGTTCGAAGATCGCGAGCGAGCGTATCCAGTCCTGCTTGGCGCGCTGCCACGGAGCCATGTGGATGTCCGAGAGGTGCAGCAGTGTGAGCGGCCGGGCGCCCGGCGCGAGCAGCGGGAGGGTCTCCCGCCTGATGGTGAAGGCGTTGCGCTCGACGAGCGTTCCCCAGGCGAATGCCCCCAGGCCGATGGCGGCCGCCGTCGCCAGCGCGGCCCCACCGCGACTCGAGTTCGTCACTGGCAGTCGGGATCTTCGCCCGGCACGATCACGCCGCCATTGACGGTGAGCGTCACAGCCGCGGTTTTCGATGTGGGTGTGCCGCCAGTCGGGTCGCTCGCGACCACCTCGCACTTGTCCGGTGGAACGCTCGGTGTCCACTTCACGTTGACCGAGGTGAATCCCTGGTCGTTCAGCGTCTTCAGCGCCTGCTTCACCTGCGCACCGACCACATTCGGCATGGTCGCCGAGAGGCTGCCATCGCTGGTGAAGACCCGCACGAGGGTTCCCTTGGAGACGAGCGCGCCGGCGCCGGGGCTCGTCGACGCGACGCGACCGGCGGGAAGCTCCGACGCCACCGTGCCGCCGTCGGAGAAGGACAGCCCCAGGCTCTGGATGACGCTGCGGGCCTGGTCGATGCTCTGGCCCGCCACATTGGGCACCCCCTGGGTGGAGCCATTGATCAGCGACGTGGGGGGCTTGGCGAAGTCGGACGTGGATGCATAGAGGGGAGTCGCGTCGAGGGAGGCCTGCACCGGCTTCATGATGCGGTGGCGTGCGTTGTTGGCGTTGCCGCTGGCGATCTCGGCGCGCGCGATGATCTGCTCGCCGACGATGTTGCCGACCCAGACGGCGCTGGCGACCCTCGTGCTCGCCGAGGTGACCCACGTGTGCAGCGAGTTGTCGGTGGTGCCCGTCTTACCGAGCACCTTGGTGCCGTCCTTCGGGTTGGAGGCCGAGCCCGTGCCTCCCTCCATCACGCCCTTCAGCGCGGTGGCGGTGGCCGCCGCAACCTCAGGGGAGATGGCCTGGTTGCACTCCTGTGCCTGACCGGCCAGCTCGGTTCCGTCAGCGGCGACGACCTTGTCGACCGCGATCGGCTGGCAGAGGATGCCGCCGCTCGCGACGGTCGCGTAGGCGTTCGCCATTGTGAGGGGAGCGATTTCGTTGGTGCCGAGAATCGCGCTCGGATAGATCAGCAGTTCGGCTCCGTCGGCGCGGTGAACGCCCATGGACTTCGCCGTCTCGCGGATGTCGCACAGGTCGAGCTTCGAGGCCATGTCGATGAAGGCGGCGTTGATCGACTGATTCGTCGCCGTCTGCACCGAGACGCGGCCGGCGCTGGTCCTCGTGAAGTTGTTCGGCTTGTAGGGCTCGGCGAGCTTCATCGTGCCGCCTTCGCAGTTGGCATTGAAGGTCGAGTACCCCTTCACATTGCCGTCCACGACCTCGCGCAGGCCATGACCGTTTTGCAGCCAGTTGACGAGCGTGAACAATTTGTAGGTCGAGCCGGTCTGGAAGCCGGAGGACTGGCCATATTCCCGATCGGTGTTGAAGTTGACCGCAGTGGTGGTGGGGCCGCCGCCCTCGCTCGAGTTGTCGTACCCCTTGTTCTGCGCCATGATCACGATTCGGCCGGTTCCGACCTCGATGGTCGACAGCGCCGCACCGAGCTGGAACCTCGTCTCGTCGGCCGGGGTCTGAGTGGCGAGCACTCTCTCGGCACCGGCCTGCTGGTCGAGGTCGATGGTCGTATAGATGTCGTAGCCGCCCTGCTGCCAATTTTGGATGCGCTCCTCCTCGGTCGTCCCGAGGGCCTCGAGATTCTTGACGTTGCGCACGACGTAGTCGCAGAAGTGCTTGGCGCCGGAGGCGTAGAGGCACCCGCTCTGGGGCGGGCTGACGATGACGGTGGTGTCGTCGACGGGAGTCGCGATCGCCTCGTCGTACTGCTCCTGCGTCAGCATGTCCAGTTCGAACATCTTGCCCAGGATCGCGTCGCGCCGGGTCTGGTTGTTCTCCCGATTCTCGGCGACGTCGGGGCGCCGTGACGACGGCTGCTGCACGATGCCGATGAGACTCGCCGCCTGGGCCGCGGTCAGGTCCTTCGCGTTCGTCGAGTAGTACTGCTGCGCGGCAGACTGGATGCCATAGGTGTTGCCGCCGAAGCCGGCGATGTTGAGGTATCCGAGCAGGATCTCCTCCTTGGTGTACCGCTTTTCGAGGCCGATGGCCAGCTTCGCTTCCTTCAGCTTGCGGTCGATCGTCGTCGCCTGCGCGGCGGCGATGCCGGCCTGCTGCTTCTCCTCGCCGTCAAAGGTGAGGGCCTCCTGGATCAGCAGGTTCTTGACGAGTTGCTGCGACAGGGTCGACGCGCCCTGGGTCGTCGACGAGGTGACGTTGTTGATGGCTGCGCGAGCGATGCCGGCGAGGTCCACCCCGCCGTGCTCGTAGAAACGCTCGTCCTCGCCCGCGATCGCGGCATCCTTGGCAAACTGCGAGACCTCGTCCCACGAGACTTCCTCGCGGTTCTGGCTGTAGATCTGTGCGAATGGCACCTGCTGGCCGCCCTGCAGCGCCCACAGCGTGTTGCGCTGGGACTGCTGATTGATGACCATGTAGTCCGGCAGATCCTCGAAGATGCCGACGGTGTTGTTCGCGGTCATGCTGGTCACGGCGATGGCGGGCGTGACCATGGCGGTGACGAGCACCCCCGCGAGAGCACTGAAACCGAGGAAGCCCAGAATCGCGCCAAACACACCGACGGGCTTCGAATTTTGCACAGACATACAATCAAGGGTAAGTCATACGCCCCTATTTCAATCTGAATGGACGCCTCGATGCCAACTTGGGAGTATCTGACAACCCCCCTGATGATCCACAACACCGCCGCAATCCTCAATAACTGGGGTTCGGACGGCTGGGAACTCGTGCAGGTCGTGAACGGGCCGGAGGGCGGCCTCGTCGCCTACCTCAAGCGTCAGAAGACGGAGAACTCCTGATGTCGGTGCTCGATGACCGCCTCGCCGATCTCGGCCTCACTATTCCTGAGGTCGCTGCGCCCGTGGCGGCCTATGTGCCCGCCGTGGTGAGCGGGCATCTCGTCTACACGTCGGGCCAGCTGCCGTTCGTCGCCGGGTCGCTGCCGGAGACGGGAAAGGTCGGCGCCGCGGTGTCGCCGGAGCGAGCGAGGGAGCTCGCCGCGATCTGCGTGCTCAACGGTCTCGCCGCGGTGCGGTCGGTGATCGGGTCTCTCGACCGCGTCACCCGCATCGTCAAGGTGGTCGGCTTCGTGGCATCCGACCCGGAGTTCACCGGCCAGCCCGGCGTCATCAACGGCGCCTCGGAGTTGCTCGGCGAGATCTTCGGCGACGCGGGGCGCCACGCGCGCAGTGCCGTCGGCGTCGCGGTGCTCCCGCTCGACTCGCCCGTCGAGGTCGAGTTCATCATCGAATTCGCCTGACCGGCCTGCTCCGCCGTTCCGCGAAAGAGGGGCCCGACCGTCACGGTCGGGCCCCTCTTTCGTTCGCCTACTTCATCTTGTCGCTGATGATCTGCATCACCGAGGTGTCGGCGAGGGTGGTCGTGTCACCGATCTCGCGGCCCTCGGCGACATCCTGGAGCAGGCGGCGCATGATCTTGCCGGAGCGGGTCTTGGGCAGCTCGTTCACGATGAAGATCTGCTTGGGACGCGCGATCGCGCCGATCTGCTCAGAGACGTGGCTTCGCAGCATCGCCACGGCCTCCTCGGTGGTCTGCTTCTTGGCCTGCTTGGACTTCAGGATCACGAAGGCGACAACGGCCTGCCCTGTCGCCTCATCGGCGGCGCCGACGACGGCAGCCTCCGCCACGATCTTGTGCGACACGAGGGCCGACTCGATCTCCGCCGTCGAGAGGCGGTGCCCGGAGATGTTCATGACGTCGTCCACGCGCCCGAGCAGCCAGATGTCTCCGTCGGAATCGACATGCGCACCGTCGCCGGCAAAGTACTTCGAGCCGCTGAGGGCCTTGAAGCGGTCCCAGTAGGTCTCCTGGAATCGCTCCGGGTCACCCCAGATGCCCCGCAGCATCGACGGCCACGGCTCCGAGACGACCAGCAGCCCACCGTTCGGCGGATCGACCCGCGTGCCGTCCTCGCCGAGGATGTCGATCTTGACACCGGGGATCGGCACCTGCGCCGACCCGGGCTTCAGAGTCGTGAGACCGGGCAGTCCCGAGATCATGATCGCGCCGGTCTCGGTCTGCCACCAGGTGTCGACCACGGGCGCGGTGCCGCCGCCGATGATGTCGCGGTACCAGACCCACGCCTCGGGGTTGATCGGTTCGCCGACCGAGCCGAGCACGCGCAGCGAGGTGAGGTCGAACGCGTTCGGTACCTCCCGCCCGATCTTCATGAACGACCGGATCGCGGTCGGCGCGGTGTAGAAGATGCTGACGCCGTACTTCTGGATGATCTCCCACCAGCGGCCCGGATGCGGGGTGTCGGGGGTGCCCTCGTAGAGCACCTGGGTGGCGCCGTTCGCGAGCGGGCCATAGACGACGTAGCTGTGGCCGGTGATCCATCCGACGTCGGCGGTGCACCAGTACACGTCGGACTCCGGATGCAGGTCGAACACGTTCTTGTGGGTCGACGCCACCTGGGTCAGGTAGCCGCCGCTGCTGTGCAGGATCCCCTTGGGCTTTCCGGTGGTCCCCGAGGTGTAGAGGATGAAGAGCGGGTTCTCCGCCTCGAAGGCCTCGGCCTCGTGCTCGGCGTCGGCGGAGGCGAGTTCCTCGTGCCACCAGCGATCGCGGCCGTCGACCCACTCGACGACGTTCTCGCCGCGCCGCACGACGAGCACGTTCTCGACGGTGCTTTTCTTGCCGCCGAGGGCCCCGTCGACGGCAGCCTTGAGCGGGAAGACCTTGCCCTTGCGCCAGCCGCCGTCGGCGGTGATCACGAGCTTCGCACTCGCGTCGTCGATGCGCGAACGCAGGCTCTCCGAGCTGAACCCGCCGAAGATCACGGTGTGCACCGCGCCGATGCGCGCGACAGCGAGCATCGCGATGACCGCCTCCGGGATCATCGGGAGGTAGATCGCGACCCGGTCGCCCTGGCCGATCCCGAGCGATAGCAGCACGTTGGCCGCACGCTTGACCCCGGCGGTCAGCTCCGCATAGGTGATCGAGCGGCTGTCGCCGGGCTCGCCCTCCCAGTGAATGGCGATGCGCTCGCCGTTCCCCGCCTCGACATGGCGGTCGAGGCAGTTGTAGGCGACGTTGATTTTTCCGTCGGCAAACCACTTGGCGAACGGGGGGTTCGACCAGTCCAGCGTCTCGGTGAAGTCCTTGTGCCAATGCAGCAGCGATCTCGCCTGGTCGGCCCAGAAGCCGAGCCGGTCGGCGGCGGCGTCGTCATAGATGGACTGGGGAGCGACGGCCTGGCTCGTGAAGCTCTCGCTCGGAGGGAAGCGACGTTCCTCGTGCAGCAGGCTGTCGATGGAATTACTGGGCATGGACTGATCCTCTTCGATCGCACGGCGCTGGGCACGGGGTTCCGGACCACGCGGTGCGATCCTAGTTCGAGGGGGGTTGCGACCACGTCGCGCCGCCGTGTGCGGCGTCAATAATGCACCTCGGAAGCCGCCAGATCAACGGCCAAAACTCCCACTTGCGCCGAGGGGTTCGTGAGCTACACTGAGGGCGTCGAATTCATTCGACTGGTGGCGTAAGTGATTCCCCCCAATCCAGCGTCACTGTGGCGGCACCGGTTCCCCCCAACAGGTGCCGCCCCTCTTATTTAAGCCACGGATTGCCGCGGCGCACCGGCGCGAAGCCCCCGACGCGGCAGGCTCGACGGATGTCCCGCGGCGAGAGCAGCCCCCAGCCCGACCAGCCGTTCGTCGCCCAGCATCCGGCTCGTGCGCAGCAGCCGGCTCATGCTCAGGACCGGCTGGCTGCGGCGGATCTCGTCGATTTCGGGCGTCTGGGCCGGCTCGTCGCCGACCCCCAGGTGACCGACGTGTTCGTCAACGGCGCGGGCCGATTGTTTGTCGACCGCGGGAGCGGAGCGCTGCTGCAGCCCGATCCCGGGCTCGACGAACGTGAGGTGCGGACCTTGGCCGTGCGGCTCATCGCTGCGGGCGGTCGGCACATTGACGAGGCAACACCCTGCGTCGATGTGCGCCTGCACGACGGCATCCGTATCCACGCCGTCCTGCCGCCGGTGTCGCCGACGGGCACCCTGCTCTCGATCCGGCTGCCCCGCGTCACGCGGGTCACCGTCGACCAGCTTGAGCGGGACGGGTTCTTTGCGACAGTGCCCATTGGCGAGGTGCGGGGTCTGCTCTCCCGGCGGCGCAATATCCTCCTCACCGGAGCCGGGGGGAGCGGCAAGACGACGACTCTGTCTGCGCTGCTCGCGCTCGCCGACCCCCGAGACCGGATCATCGCGATCGAGGATGTTGCCGAGCTGGCGGTCGACCATCCGCACTTCGTGTCGCTCGAGGCGAGGCAGGCCAACCTTGAGGGTGCCGGCGCCATCGGCCTCGAGCGCCTCGTCCGCGAGGCCCTGCGGATGCGACCCGACCGGCTCGTGCTCGGCGAGTGCCGAGGAGCCGAGGTGCGCGAACTCCTCGCCGCCCTCAACACCGGGCACGACGGCGGCGCCGGAACGCTGCACGCCAACTCCCTCGCGGACGTGCCGGCGCGGATGGAGGCTCTCGGTGCACTCGCCGGGGTCGGTCCGGAGGCGGTCGCCCGGCAGACGGTGAGCGCGATCCACGCCGTGCTCCACATCGAGCAGCTCGGGGACGGCTCCCGGCGGATCGCCCAGATGGGCCGGTTCGAGCTCGATGGGCGCGATCGGTTACGGGCCATCCCGGTGCACGGCCATGCGTGAGCCCGCCGATCTCGATCCGGTCGCCTCCGTCGCCCAGCGCCTGGCTGTGCTGCTCGAAGGCGGGGTTGCCCCGGCGCGAAGTTGGCGTTACCTCGCCGATCAGCCGAGCGGGCCGACCAGTCGTCTGCTCGCGTCCGTCGCCGCAGCGGCGGCCCGGGGTCGCCCGGTGTGCGACGCAATCGTCGACGCGATCGACGAGGGCGGGCTCGGGCAGGCGTCCGAGTGGAGGGGGCTCGCCGCCGCGTGGCAGGTGGCGACGGATGCCGGTGCGCCGCTCGCGCCGACCCTGCAGTCCTTCTCCATCTCGCTGCGCTCCCTCGCCCAGGTGCAGCGCGAGCTGCAGAGTGCGCTCGCCGGCCCTCGGGCGACGGCGCGCCTCGTGCTGGGGTTGCCGATCGTCGGCCTGCTGTTCGGGGTGGCACTCGGATTCGACACCGTCACCGTCCTCGTCACGACGGCACCGGGGCTCGGCTGCCTCGGCGTTGGCCTCTCGCTGATGGCCATCGCGCGGTTCTGGAGTTCCCGGCTGGTGGCCTCGGCCGCGCCGAGGCTCGTGACGCCGGGCCTTGCCCTCGATCTCGTGGCGATCGCGGTCTCCGGCGGGATCTCAATCCCGCGTGCGCTCGCGCTCGTCGATGCGGCACGGACCCGGTGCGGTCTCCCCGACGACGGGTCGCGGGCCGCTCTCGACGAGGTGATCGAGCTTTCCCGCACCGCGGGAGTCCCGGCCGCCGGGCTGCTGCGGAGCGAGGCCGACGAGGCGAGGCGGATGGCGCGCAGCGCCGGAGACAGGCGAGCGGCGACACTCGCGGTCAGCCTCATGGTGCCGCTCGGGGTGTGCGTTCTGCCCGCGTTCCTGCTGCTCGGGGTGGCGCCGCTGCTCATCTCCGTCGTCTCCTCGACGATCGGGTGCTGTGACTCACCTTGAACGAGTGGCCACCGATTCATAGGCTGGCTGTCCGCTCGTCAATTCCGCTGAGTCGTTAGCGCGCCATGCATAAAAAACAGCCAGCGCGCAGACGATCGCGAAGGCGATTGAGCCGATGATCCACAGCGGCATTGGTCCGATGGGCAGTCCCCACCACCACTCGACATTCTTATCGAGGTTCAGCCAAAACATATCGAGTCCCGTCGTGAACCGGCGGATGGTGAACCATTGGATGGTGAGGTTGCCGAGAAATGCGGCGGAAGCAACGATCACCATATGCACACGCCCCAGTCCGGCACTCGCGGTGTGGAAGCCAAGAAGGCTCACGCCGGCAAGAATGATCAGCAACGGATACAGATAGCGCGACTGAACCTGTTGCCCGACAAGGATGTGGTCGCGCATGAGCCACAGCAACGGGAGCAGTGCGAGCAGGCCAATGATCATTGCCATGCCGAGGCCCTTGCGCAGGTTGAGCCGCCGCAGGCCGAGAAACACGACGCCGCAGAACGCGAGCATCACGGGGAACCACACCAGGCCGGGCACTGCTGCGCCGAGCCACAGCGAGCGTCCGGCCACGGGAGCACCGAAAGCGCCCGCCCAGAGATCTGGCAACCGGATCAGGTTGTTCCAGAACAGATCCGACCAACTCTCCGGCACGCTGCCCACTGGACCGGAGATCCTCTCACCCACCAGGTTGACCGCTACCGTCTGCCTCGAGGTGAGGTAGCCCGCACCGGCGATTGCCATGAGCACGACCGGGAACACTGCGCGGCGCAGGAAGGCTCGCGTGCGCTCGACCTTGAGTACTCCGACCACCACGATTGCCACAACCGCGTACGCCGCGGAGTCGGCTCGGGAGCCGGCGCCAATGACCGTGGAGACCAGCGCGAGCGCGGCGAGGCCGAATTGGCGGCCACGGGTATCGGCCTCAAAGTATCCGAGCATCGCCAGCCACAGGGTCGAGGCGGACAGAACTCCCCAGCCGCTGGGGTTGATGCTGGCGGTCAGGAACACCCCGAAGGGCACGAGGGTGACGAGCGTCGCCCACACCATGAGCCCGCGACGGGCGCGTGGAAGCAAGAGGAACAGCGCCGACGTCATCCCGACGTAGAGCAGGGAGTTGAATGCGCGCATCACGAGCACCGAGACGGAGATGTCCTCGCTCGCGAAGACGCTCATGGTGGCATAGAAGACCGGCGGATATATGCCCCCGAAGTTGCCCCGGTCCGTGTCCGTGAGTTCTGACGACGGCGCAGCGGGGCACGAGGCGGACTGTTCCGGGAGGCGATCGAAGCACTGATTCGCAACGATCAGTTGCAACGGCACTCGCCGGTGATCGTCATCAGATCCTGCCTCGCAGATGCCGTCCCGGAGTCCGACACCGCACCACGCGCTGGTGAGGTGGAAGTCCTCGTCTGCGCTGGAGGCGACCGGTGACGACGCACTCCACGACAGAAGCGAGACGAGCAGAGCGATCGGGGCCAGGCAGTATGCGACGATCCGCAGAATCCTGGTGCGTCGCTCAGGCATGTAGGTCCGATCATTTCGTGCCGACAGCGGATGCCGGGCGCTGCGACTCGAATCTACTACGGGCGTGCGCGCGGTCTTCCCGTGGACGACACACGCACGTTTTCGCCCACCTCGTTCGTGTTTCGCCGTCTCCGTCGACGATCGGCGTGCTGCGACCGCGTCTGGCCGCTCACAGGCGCAGCCGACCCGCCGCTGTGCACGGGTCGCGCGATCGCGGACCGGCCGGATGCCGGGCGGGCGAGGCTGGGCAGAAGCCCTAATAAGAGAGGTGGAACCCGATGGAGAACCGAGCGAGGAAACAATTCGCTGCGCTTGCCGCGCGCGCCCGGCAGGAGGACGACGGAGCCGCGACAGCCGAGTACGCGATCGCGACAATGGCCGCGGTGGGGTTCGCGGGGTTGCTGGTCGTGATCCTGCGCAGCGCCGAGGTGCGCGGCATCCTCACCGACCTCGTCCAGCGTGCGCTCACCTTCGCAGGATGAGGCGCGCTGTGCCGAGGGGAGAGCGTGGCAGCGTCACAGCCGAGTTCGCGGTGCTGATGCCGGCGGTGCTGCTGCTTCTCGGCCTCGGACTGTCGGCGGCGCAGGTGTCGGGCCGCCAGTTGCAGCTCCAGGACGCCGCGGCCGACGCCGCGCGGGTCATCGCCAGGGGGGAGGGGATGCCGGCCGCCGAGCGGCACCTCGCCGCACTCGTGCCGGGGGCCGTGCTCCACGGGCAGAGAATCGGCGACCTGTCGTGTGTGCGGCTGAGCTCCCCGGGGGCGCCGCGCGGGCTGTTCGCGACGGTGCGGCTGGAGGCGAGGAGCTGTGCGCTCGATGATGGGTTCTAAGCTTGCGCGCCCAGCAGGGTCGCCAGGGGCAGGGGGCCGCAGCGAGCGCGGTGCCGGGTCGATCATGGCGGTGGCCGTCGTCGCGGGGGCGCTCGTGACCCTCTCGGCACTCGCTCCGCTGTCGCTCGTGCTGCAGGCGAAAGCGGTCACGGCCGGTGCCGCCGACGCCGCCGCGCTCGCCGCGGCGGACGCCGCGGCGGGCATCGTCTCCGGGCCCCCCTGCGAC
>Ga0326733_1000434_pt1 | contig 12046 bp, 10 predicted proteins | sample 14_GP2_308_FD_207946 | JGI IMG/M metagenome (GOLD analysis project Ga0326733, IMG submission 207946) | Glacier ice microbial communities from Ngari, Tibet, China - 14_GP2_30.8 | ecosystem: Environmental > Aquatic > Freshwater > Ice > Glacier | place: China: Ngari, Tibet | collected 2018-07-17 | reverse complement strand
CAACCACACCTGGTCATTTCACGATGCCGACCTAACGCCGGCAGAGCAAGCTTGGGTCGCGCCGCTGGTGGCGCACCGATGGGACGGCTACAGCGTGTCGTTTCCAGCCTTGAGGCGCGAGCTTGCGGGCGGCTATGCGTCGATTACCTCAAGCCGCTTTGACGCCGTGCTGCAGGCCGCTCTGGCGGGCCAGGTGCAGGTGCAGGTGTCCACGCTGGTGGCTGCCGTGAGTGAGCGCTCGGTGACCTTGACCGACGGACGTGTACTGCGAGCTTCTGCGGTGATTGATGGCCGGGGCTTGCGGCCCAGTAGCCATCTGCGCCTAGGATGCCAAAAATTTCTTGGCCAGGAACTGCGCTTAACCCAGCCGCATGGTTTGACGCAGCCGGTGCTGATGGACGCCACGGTTCGCCAGCAAGACGGCTACCGGTTTATTTATCTGCTGCCTTTCAGCGCGGACACCTTGCTGGTGGAAGACACTTGCTACGCCGACGGCGACCAGGTCGATGCTGACCGGCTGCGCGCCAATATCGCCAGTTATGTCGCAGCTCGGGGATGGACAGTCGCCGAGGTATTGCGCGAAGAGCGCGGCGCGTTGCCCATCACGCTAAGCGGTGACATACAAGGCTTTTGGCAAAGCGCGGGCGGCATTGCCCGCAGCGGACTGGCCGCCGGGCTGTTTCACGCCACCACCGGCTATTCGTTGCCCAGTGCGGTGCGTCTGGCCGACCTGATTGCCAACCTGCCGGACATGGCCAGCGCACCGCTTTTCAATGCGATTCGGGCACACGCCATGGCCGAGTGGCAGTCGCAGAGTTTTTTCAGGCTGCTCAACCGCATGCTGTTTCAGGCCGCCCGCCCGGACGAACGGTGGCGCGTGATGCAGCGGTTTTATGGATTGCCCGCACCGCTGATCGGGCGTTTTTACGCAGCCCGGCTGAACTGGTTGGACAAGGCCCGCATTTTGGCCGGCAAACCGCCGGTGCCGATAGGCGCTGCGTGGCGCGCCAGTTGGGCAACTGCCGAAAAAACTGCTGGAACTGCCGCCGAAGTTTTTACATCATCTGCTGAACAAAAAAGGACTTCATGACAGACAAAAGAAAATCGACGAGTGCGGCAAAAACTGCCGCAGTGATTGGTGCTGGTTTTGGCGGCATTGCACTGGCCATTCGGCTGCAGGCTGCGGGCATTCAAACCACTTTGTTTGAGGCGCGTGACAAGCCAGGTGGCCGCGCTTACGTGTACGAAGACCAGGGGTTCACCTTTGACGCCGGCCCGACTGTGATTACCGATCCAAGCGCGCTGGAAGAGTTGTTTGCTCTGGGCGGCAAGCGCATGGCCGACTATGTCGAGTTGCTGCCAGTCGCGCCTTTTTACCGCCTGTGCTGGGAAGATGGCACGCACTTTGATTACGCCAACGACCAAGAAGCCATGGACCGGCAAATTCATGCCCTCAACCCGGCTGATGTCGCGGGTTATCAGCAATTTTTGGCTTATTCCAAGGCGGTGTTTGAAGAGGGCTACATCAAACTGGGAACCGTGCCTTTTTTGAACTTTCGCAGCATGGTGCAGGCCGGCCCGGCGCTGGCCAAGCTGCAAGCGTGGCGCAGTGTGTATTCCATGGTGTCCAAGTTCATTGCCGACGAAAAGCTGCGTCAGGTGTTCTCGTTTCATTCGCTGCTGGTGGGGGGCAACCCGTTTGCCACCTCGTCGATTTATGCCTTGATTCATGCGCTCGAGCGCAAGTGGGGTGTGTGGTTTCCGCGCGGCGGCACAGGCGCGTTGGTGCGCGGCATGCTGCGCTATTTTGAGGACATGGGCGGCGTGGTGCGCCTTAACGCCCCGGTCGACCAAATTGTGCTGACTGACGGGCGGGCCAGTGCGGTAATGGTGCACGGCGAATCGCTGCCGTTCGACCAGGTGGCTTCAAACGCCGATGTGGTGCATACCTATGAAAAATTGCTTGGCCATGCGCCGCGCGGTAGGGCTGAGGCCAAACGCCTGCAGTCCAAGCGCTTCAGCATGTCGCTGTTTGTGGTGCATTTCGGCCTGTCGCGCCCGCAACCGCAGCTGCAGCATCACACCGTGTGTTTTGGCCCGCGCTACCGCGAGCTGATCGACGAAATTTTCAACGGCAGCGCCTTGAGCGATGACTTTTCACTCTATCTGCATGCGCCTTGCGCCACCGATCCTTCTCTAGCTCCGCCCGGTTGCGCAAGCCACTATGTGCTCGCGCCAGTGCCCCATCTGGGACAAGCTGACATCGATTGGCAGCAGGAAGGGCCTTTGCTGCGCGACCGCATTCTGGCTTACCTGGAACAGCGCTACATCCCCAACCTGCAGCGCGATCTGGTCACCTGCCGCATCTTCACGCCAGCCGATTTCAAAACCGAGTTATCAGCGCACCTTGGCTCGGCTTTTTCACTTGAACCGCTGCTCACCCAAAGTGCCTGGTTTCGAAGCCATAACCGCGACGACACCATTCCGAATTTGTACATCGTGGGTGCTGGCACGCATCCGGGGGCTGGTGTGCCGGGCGTGGTCGGCTCAGCCAAGGCCACTGCCAGCCTGATGCTGGAGGGCCTATGAGTGTTGACGGCGGCATCATCGAGCACGCCACCCAGACCATCGAGGCCGGCTCGAAAAGCTTTGCCACAGCGGCCCGCCTGTTCGACGAAACGACCCGCCAAAGCGCGGTCATGCTGTATGCCTGGTGCCGCCACTGCGACGATGTAGTAGACGGCCAGCAGCTGGGCCACGGCCAGCAGCAGGGCGACCGCAGCAACGCCGCCGCTTGCCTAGCGCGCCTGGAGCGGGCTACGCGCAGCGCCTGCGCCGGCCAACTGAGCGGTGATCCGGTGTTTGATGGCCTGGCAGAGGTGGTGCGCCGCCATAGCATTCCCGAATGCTATTTGCTTGAGCACTTGGCTGGTTTTCGCATGGATGTCGAGGCGCGGCACTACATCAGTTTGGACGACACCATGGACTACTGCTGGCGGGTGGCTGGCGTGGTGGGCGTGATGATGGCAATGGTCATGGGCAATCGCGACCCGGCTACCTTGGACCGCGCTTGCGATTTGGGACTGGCGTTTCAACTCACTAACATCGTCCGGGATGTGGTGGAGGACGCCGCCATTAGCCGGATTTACTTGCCTGCGGCCTGGTTGAAAGAAGAAGGCATTTTCGCGCCCAGCGATCTGCTGGACATGCAGCACCGGCCCGCGCTGGGCCGGGTGGCTGCCCGGCTGGTGGACGCGGCAGACCCGTACTACCATTCGGCAGTGGCCGGCATTGGCGCGCTGCCGATTCGCTCAGCATGGTCGATTGCCACTGCCCGGGGCGTGTACCGCGACATTGGCCGCAAGGTCAAGGCCCATGGCGCTCATGCCTGGGACCGCCGGATTGCCACCAGCCGCATGGACAAGCTGTGGTTTTTGGCCCGGGGTGCGGCGGTGGCAGTGGCGGTGCAGGGTATTTCTGCTCAGCCCCGGGCCGGCCAGTTGTGGCAGCGGCCGGTTTGAATCGTGCCCGCCTGCAGCAAATGCTTTGAAGCCAACATCAGCATGATTTTTTCAGCGCACGCGTTGCCGTAGTCAAGCTGCCAGCGCCGTTTCAATGTCATCGGCCAGGCTGGCGGGCTTGTCCAGCGGCGCATAGCGCTTGACCACCCGGCCGTCTTGGCTGACCAAGAATTTAGTGAAATTCCATTTGATTGCCTTGCTGCCCAGCAGGCCAGGCGCTTCGGCCGACAGCCATTGGTACAGCGGATGGGCACTCAAGCCATTCACGTCAATTTTGGACATCATCGGAAAACTCACGCCATAGTTGACATGGCAAAAGCTGGCGATTTCGTTGTCCTGGCCCGGGTCCTGCCCGCCAAATTGATTGCACGGAAACCCCAGTACGACCAGCCCTTGAGCGCCATACGCCTTGTGCAGTTCTTCCAAGCCGGCAAATTGCGGTGTAAAACCGCACTGGCTGGCGGTGTTCACGATCAGCATCACCTTGCCCTTGAATGTCGAAAGAGCAAGGTCTTCCCCGTTGATCTGGCGAGCTTGAAAGTCATAAATGCTGGGCATGGTGTCTGGTGTCTCCAAAAATAAGAGGCTGTCAAAAATACGCATCACAAAAAATCGACAGCTGTTATTTTGCGCACCAACACAAAGCGCTGCTGTCTCCGGGGCAATGCCCAGCCGCACTGGGTTGGTTCAAGCAGCCAAAAAAAAGATTTGTGCAGTCAAGGTGCAAATGCTGACAGCGGAGGGGCACTAGTTGGGACATCGGCGTTCTGGTTGGGCCGCATGCGGCGCCCGACTTTTTTACGGTTGAAGACATGGCGATGTTTTTCGCTACCGACTGGCAGGTGCACTACAACTCCAGCCGCACCGGTGTGCGCTTGATTGGCGCCAAGCCGACCTAAGCGCGGCGCGATGGTGGCGAGGCCGGCTTGCACCCGTCCAACATCCACGACAACGCTTACGCGATTGGCGCGATTGACTTCACCGGCGACATGCCAGTGATCCTTGGGCCTGATGACCGAGCCTGGGCGGCTTTGTTTGTCCGGCCACGGTGGTGTAGGCCGAATTGTGGAAGCTGGGCCAGTTGTCGCCCGGCAACACGGTGCACTTCAAGCCCTTGCGCCAGGATGAGGCGGCTGAAATGGCGCGTGTCCAGTATGTCGCGCTGAGCATGCCGGCGGCAGAAAGGGCCGAGCGGCTTGCCACGGTTTCGGCGCAAAGCAGATTTCTGGATGACGCGGTGCTGCACCGCTCGCCGGCCCAGGGCAGGGAGGTTGAGGTGGTGTACCGGCGCGCTGGCGATGCTTATCTGCTGATCAAGTTCGGCGAGCTCCAGCTGGACCTGACATTGCGCTTTCTGGTGCATGCCTTGATGACGCGCCTGCAGGCTTTGCGTGATGAAGGCGGCCTGTTGGGGGTGATTGACCTGACCCCGGGAATTCGTTCGCTGCAGGTGCATTACGACTCGCGCCGGCTGCCGTTGCCGCAGCTGATGGACCAACTGCTGCAAGCGCAGTTTAGCCTGGCGGCGGCCGATGACATCGAGGTGCCCAGCCGCACCGTTTGGCTGCCGCTGTCCTGGGACGATCCAGCCACCAAACTGGCCATTGAAAAATACATGCAGTCAGTCAACGCTAACGCGCCCTGGTGCCCGAGCAACATCGAATTCATCCGCCGTATTAATGGTCTGCCTGATCTGCAAGCGGTTTACGACATCTTGTTCGACGCCAGCTACATGGTGCTGGGGCTGGGCGACGTGTACTTGGGCGCCCCGGTCGCCACGCCGCTGGACCCACGGCACCGGCTGGTTACCACCAAGTACAACCCGGCCCGCACCTGGACACCTGAAAATGCCGTGGGCATTGGCGGCGCTTACTTGTGCGTCTACGGCATGGAGGGTCCGGGTGGTTACCAGTTTGTTGGCAGCACGGTGCAGATGTGGAACCGCTGGCGAATAACGCAAGATTTTCCGCAAGGCAAGCCTTGGCTGCTGCGCTTTTTCGACCAAATCCGGTTTTATCCGACGGGTGCCGAAGAACTGCTCGCTTACCGCAAGGATTTTGTGGCCGGGCGTGCGACTTTGCGAATCGAGGAAGGTGTTTTCCGCTTGTCGGACTACCAACGTTTTTTGAGCGACAACGATGCGTCGATCAAAGACTTTAAACAGGGTCAGCAGGCCGCTTTCGAGGCCGAGCGGGAGCGCTGGCGGGTAGCTGGCGTGTTTGAAACGCCCGATGCCGGCAGTGCGGCTGACTTGAGCGGCCAAACTGCGGCTGGCCAGGCGTTTGATGGTGAAGTGGTGGCCTCGCAAATATCGGGCGGCGTTTGGTCGGTGTTGGTGGCGGTGGATGCCGATGTGAAAGCCGGGCAGGCGCTGCTGGTGATCGAATCCATGAAAATGGAAATTACTGTCCATGCCCATTGCGATGGCCGCGTTGAGCGACTGCTGTGCGTTGAAGGCCAGTCGGTGACCGCTGGCCAGCCGCTGATACTGATGCGCTGATGCGCTGATGACATAAACAAGGAGATGATTGATGCCACTTGACCTTTCGATTCCCGCCCTGCGCGCTCGCTACCTTGACGGCAGCTTGAGTCCCACCCAGCTGGTGGAACTGCTGCATGAACAAATGCTGGCAGAAGACGCTGCCCTGGACCGGCATGTGTGGATTCGCCGCCTCACGCTCGATGAAATGCGTGCCCATGCCGCTGCCCTGAACGGGCGTGATCCTAAGTCGCTGCCGCTGTACGGCATTCCATTTGCCATCAAGGACAACATCGACCTGGCAGGCATTCCGACCACCGTCGCCTGCCCGGCCTTTGCCTACACGCCCGAGGTTAGCGCCACCGTGGTGCAGCGGCTGATGGCGGCGGGCGCGATTCCGGTTGGCAAATCCAATCTCGACCAGTTCGCCACCGGGCTGGTCGGGGTGCGCTCGCCCTACGGCGTTTGCCACAACGCTTTGAATCCCGACTATGTGTCGGGCGGCTCCTCAGCCGGCTCAGCCGTCGCGGTGGCGCGCGGGCTGGCCAGCTTTTCGCTGGGCACCGACACCGCTGGCTCGGGCCGGGTGCCGGCCATGTTCAACAATCTGGTTGGTCTCAAGCCAACCTGCGGCCGCATTCCTGCCACCGGCGTGGTGCCGGCCTGTCGCTCGATCGACGCAGTGTCGGTGTTTGCGCTAACCGCTGCCGATGCGGCCGCCGTGCTGGGCGCGGCGCAGGGCGAAGATCCGCTGGATGCTTATTCCCGCAACTTGCCGCCTTACGGCCACAACTTTGGTGCGGCCAGCAGTTTTAGGTTTGGCGTGCCGCGCTTGGCCGATCTGGAGTTTCACGGCAATCCAGACGGCCCGGCGTTGTTTGCCCAGGCGGTCGCCCATCTGCAGGCGCTGGGCGGCACGTCGGTGGAAGTCGATCTGTCGCCGTTTTGCGCTGTGGCAACCTTGCTTTATGAAGGCCCCTGGGTGGCCGAGCGCTACCAGGCGATTCGCCCTTTTATTGAAGCGCAGCCAGAGGCGCTGCATCCTGTCACGCGGGTCATCATTGAAAAAGGCGTGCAAATTTCCGCGCCCGATACCTTTGCCGCGATGTACCGCCTTAAAGAACTCGAACGCCAGACCCGGCCGGTGTGGGACGGCATTGACTGCCTGGTCACGCCCACGGCCAGCACCATCTACACGCAGTGCAGGCCGACCCGATTCGGCTGAATTCCAACCTGGGTTACTACACCAATTTTGCGAATCTGCTCGATCTGGCGGCCGTAGCCGTGCCGACCGGCTTCATGTCGCAGGCTATGGCCGGCATGCCTTGGGGCGTGACGCTGGTCGCGCCCGCTGGGCAGGACTTTCCCTTGCTCACGCTTGCCGCCCGCTTGCATGCCTGCACGGTGCCTACCGTGGGGGCTGTGGCGCATGCACCGCACCGGCTCGCCAACGCCATGTTGAACGCTGTGCCATTTCCATCGGGCCAGGTGCAGCTGGCCGTTTGTGGTGCGCACATGAGCGGCTTGCCGCTGAACGGGCAATTGACGCAGCGCGGCGCGCGGCTGGTGCGCAAGGTGCGCAGCGCGCCTTGCTACCAGTTGTTTGCCTTGCCCGGTGGCCCGCCGCATCGCCCCGGCATGGTGCGGGTGGACACGGGCGGGGCAGCCATCGAGATGGAAGTGTGGGAACTGCCCGCCAGCGAATTTGGCGCTTTCGTTGCTGGTATTCCTGCCCCGCTGGGCATCGGTACCGTGGCACTGGAGGGCGGTGGCGCGGTGCAGGGCTTTGTCTGCGAGGCTTACGCCACAGCCGAGGCGCGAGATAAAGTGCAGGACCCAGCGCTGGATCAGGCGCTGGACCAGCCGCTGGACATCACCCACTTCGGTGGATGGCGCAGCTATCTGCACAGCCTGGCCTGAAAGACCCGCCGACGGTCAGGTCGCCGGGGCCGAGCGGGCTTCCAGCAGCACGGCCAGAAGAATCAGGCCGCCGCCAAACAAGGTGCGGGCCGACAGTTCTCCAGCGCCAAGCAGCACCGCTGAGGCGCTGGCAAACACCACTTCTGTCAGCATGACCAGCGCGGTGGTGCTGGCGCGCAAACGTGAAGCACCATACTGCAAAGCCAGGTTGCCCACCAAAAATGCCAGGCTCAGGCACAGGGCCATGCCTATCCAGGTGCCACTGGGGGCGGGCGGCACTGCCAAAAGGCCCAGCCCCGTGCCAATGGCGGCAGCGCCCGTCGCCATGAGGGCACCGCCGCCAAACATCGCCAGCATGCGTGATTCGCCGGGCGTCTGATTGAGTTCGCGCAGCAAGATATTCGTCAGCGCAAAGGTGAAGCCGCTCATGATCGCCAGCCAGTCCGCCAGGCCTTCAGGAACCGGCCAGGGCGACGCGGGAGTTTTGAGCACCACGACCAGTCCGCCCAGTGCCAGTGCGAGTCGCAGCAGCGAGCCGGCAGTGGGTTTTTCGCCTAGCATGGGCCAGGCCAGCAGTACCACCCAGGCCGGCATCAGGTAAAACAGCAGCACCACGCGCACCACGTCGCCCGTGGTGACTGCCCAGTTGAAACCCATGTTGGTCAGGCCCGAAGCGGCCATCAAAAGCCACAGCATGGGGTGCTGCAGCAGCCCGCGCCAGGCACCCGGTTTGACCGCGAGCAGGCACAGCGAGGAAAAGATAAAAATAAAGGCTGTGGCCCACAGGGGATGCAGGCCCTGGTCCTGCAACTGGCGAAACGGCCACCAGGAAACGCCCCAGACAAAGGCATTGATCACCAGCGCCGTGACGGCCAGCGTGGCCGTGCGCCTTGACGCGGCGCCTGCCGTACCAGGGCCCGCCATCAGTGCGAGTTGTCGCTGCGGGCAATGCTGAGCAAGTGGTCAAGCTGTACCTTGTGCTTGACCAGATTGCTTTTGTGCCAGCGCTGAATGAGCCACATAAATCCCGCCACCACCACTCCGAAGGCAGTAATGGCACCGAAAGCCGACATGCCCATGCCGGTAGACAGGCTGTAACCCGCGCCCAGACTCAAAATGCAGGCCTGTTCGTTGAAGTTCTGCACAGCAATCGAACGGCCTGCACCCATCAGGTTGTGGCCCCGGTGCTGCAGCAGCGCGTTCATGGGCACCACCAAAAAGCCGCCCAGCCCGCCCAGCAAAATCAGGAAAGGCGCGGCAACCCAGACGTTGTCAATAAAGTTCATCAAAATCACCAGCAGACCCATGGCGATGCCCAGCGGCATGACGCGGGGAGCCTGGTCCAGCCGCATCCGCATCGACGCCAAAATGGCACCAGCGGCTGTGCCGATTGCCACTACGCCCACCAGCGACGACGCCTGCGTGGTGCTGTAGCCCAGCGCGGCTGCACTCCATGCCAACACGATGTAACGCAAATTTCCCGAAACGCCCCAAAACAAGGTGGTGGTTGCCAGCGAAATCTGGCCCAGCTTGTCGCGCCACAGCGCCAAGTTGCACCCCCAAAAATCAGGCAAAAGCTCTAATTTGTTGCGCGGCATTGGCCGCATTTCCACGCCGGTGTTCGGAATTCGCAGGTTGAACCAGGCTGCTACGCCGTAAAGCAAAATCATCAACGAAATGGCCGCCTCCGGACCCGTGTCAATGCCGGTGTCGAAAAATGGAATGTCCAGCCCCAACAAATAGCTTGAAGCCGCCGGGCCGACCAGTTGGCCACCCAGCAACACGCCCAAGATGATGGAGGCAATGGTCAAGCCTTCAATCCAGCCGTTGGCTTTCACCAGTTGGGACGCGGGCAGCAACTCGGTCAAGATGCCGTACTTGGCCGGTGAATATGCAGCAGCGCCCAACCCGACGATGGCGTAGGCCAGCAAAGGGTGTGAGCCAAACAACATCATCAGGCAGCCCACCACCTTGATGGCGTTACTGATAAACATGACATTGCCCTTGGGCCGGGCATCGGCATACGCGCCGACGAAAGGGGCCAAGACCACATAAAAAAGAGCAAACATCGGCACCAGGGCCGCTGGTTGCCATTTGGGGGCTCCATTGATTCTGAGAAGTTCCACAGCCGCTACAAATAGCGCGTTGTCAGCCAGCGAACTGAAAAACTGAGCTGCCATGATGGTGTAAAAACCGCGCTTCATTGAACTGTATTGATCACCGCAGACAAATGCACCGGTGACTCCGGTGTCTCAAGATAGGGGTGAATGTCTCCAAAATATCGCCGTTTATAGCATGGGGCCAAGTGTCAAAATGCACGGCGAGCCAGAGTTTCCTATCGGTCCTGGCTCCATTCGCGCGGACTTCTTCGCCCGTCCCAGTCCATTTGTGTTGCTCAATACTTTCGATTGCCTGATGCCACGTCCTATTGTTGTTACTGTCCACCTTGACGCTCTTCGGCACAACCTGGCGCGGGTGCGCGCTGCCACGCCAGATGCCAGGGTCTGGGCGGTTGTCAAGGCTGATGCCTATGGCCATGGGATTGAACGTGCCTTTGATGCGCTGCGCAGCGCTGACGGCTTTGCACTGCTGGATCTGGCTGAGGCTAAGGCGCTGCGAGTGCTTGACTGGCGCGGTCCGATTTTGCTGCTTGAAGGCTGCTTTGACGCCAGGGATTTAGAGGTCTGCTCGCGCCTGGACCTGTGGCACACGGTTCACTGCAACGAGCAGATTGACTGGCTGGCAGCCCACAAGACGCAACTGCCGCACCGGGTGTTTCTGAAAATGAACACCGGCATGAACCGGCTGGGTTTTACGCCAGATCGTTTTCGCGCTGCCTGGACACGCCTGAACGCGTTGCCGCAGGTCGATGAAATTTCGCTGATGCAGCATTTTCCGGATGCCGACGGACCCCGGGGCATTGCCGTGCAGCTTGAGGCTTTTGAAGCGGCGGCCCTTGACCTGCCTGGCGAGCGCAGCTTAAGCAACAGCGCTGCCATCTTGCGCCATGGCGATGCGCTGGCCGGGCGTTCCGACTGGGTGCGGCCCGGCATCGTGCTGTATGGCAGCGCGCCCGACTTTCCACTGCACAGCGCCGCCGACTGGGGCTTGCTGCCAGCAATGACGCTGTCGTCCCGAGTCATCGGCTTGCAGCACTTGCAGGCCGGCGACACGGTCGGCTATGGCTCAAGCTTTATCGCTGATGAGCCAATGCGCATCGGTGTGGTGGCTTGCGGTTACGCCGACGGCTATCCACGCCACTGCCCCACTGGCACGCCGGTGCTGGTGAACGGCGTGCGTTGCCGCCTGGTCGGCCGGGTCAGCATGGACATGATCACGGTGGACTTGACGCCCGTGCCCGGCGCTGGCATGGGCAGTGAAGTCACGCTGTGGGGTCGCGCTGCAAACAGTGCCGTGCTGCCCATCGACGAAGTGGCGCGGGCCGCTGGCACGGTGGCCTATGAACTCATGTGCGCAGTGGCACCGCGCGTGCCAGCAATGACGCAAGATGTTTAGATTTTGTTAAAAATAATTTCTCTGTAATTTAATGTGACAACTGCATTAGGATGCGCCTACGTTTTGCTCACAATTTTCTTACAAACCATATCAGGCACAAACACAGCCTTTTCCTGATTGCGATCGTTACCCTGTTGGCCGGGTGCGCAACGCCTCATGTCGTTCAACCTATGAAGCTTTCGGACTCTTCACTGACTTGCCAGCAACTTGCTACTGAGATGACCGACGCAGAACGCTTCAAAACCGATGCACAGAAAGAAAAAGGCATGACCGGCACCAATGTCGCAGCCGTGATTTTTTTCTGGCCGGCAATGATAGGAACTTATGCAAATGCCAACGAAGCCATTGCAGCTGCTGACACTCGCAGGTCAAACCTGATGGCACTTTACAACCAGAAAAAATGCCAGGACGGTGATTTGACTGCAACAGCCGACCGCACGGGTACTGTCAATACGTTGGAAAAAAAACTTGGCGAGATTAAGGAAATGCTGGACAAAAAGCTCATCACCCAGGCCGAATACGATGTGCAGAGGAAGAAAATCCTGGCTGGCCTCTAACCCACCTTCAGTTTTCATTCCGAGCGGCCAACGCTACCAGACCGTCCCCATAG
>Ga0326733_1000433_pt1 | contig 12076 bp, 8 predicted proteins | sample 14_GP2_308_FD_207946 | JGI IMG/M metagenome (GOLD analysis project Ga0326733, IMG submission 207946) | Glacier ice microbial communities from Ngari, Tibet, China - 14_GP2_30.8 | ecosystem: Environmental > Aquatic > Freshwater > Ice > Glacier | place: China: Ngari, Tibet | collected 2018-07-17 | reverse complement strand
CGATGATAGTAACTATCTAAAAGATAGTTACAAAAATTTGCACTACTAAATTGTCAAAGTTCATTGTCTGTCAACTCCACGTTGATTTAACTTGCATGCGCTTTTTCAAGCTTGCTGCGCTGTTACGACTTGGCTAATTATATGTGAAGTTTTCCACTTAGTCAACACCTTAATTCGGCAAAATCCTATTAAATTACAAAACAGTCAAAAAACACACCGCGACACCCACGATAGCACCAAGCAATACGCCTACGGCCACCTCCAGCGGGGTGTGCCCCATTGCAACCCGCGGCAATGGGACCTTACTCTTTTGTTCCATAAGTAGCGCTGTCAGCGCTACGCCTTGCTCACCAGAGGAGCGACGTACCATCATAGCGTCATAGATGACGACAGATGAGAATACCAGCGATAGGCCAAACAGGCCCGATTGTACGCCGTCTAGGTAGCCAATAACGACTAATACTGCCACTACCGTCGCGCTATGAGCACTAGGCATGTGGCCCGATAGATACAGCTGTCGGTACGGTGCAAAACCACGCCGTTGCACGCTTGCGATGACATATTTAGCCGCCTGCGACACCAACCACCCTAACATTCCTGCGATGATATAGGGCGACAGTACGTCCATAACCTACGCCTCTTTCGCTTCTTCGGTTACTTCTTCTTCAAGCTCTTCAGGTTGCTTTGGCACAAACCCATACGATGACAGAATGTCCCCTTCACCTAGGCGCATTATGCGTACACCCTGAGTAGTTCGGCCAATAACCGGGATATCTTTCAGCCCAACACGGATGGCTTGACCCTTGTTAGAGATGAGTAAGATTTCTTCGGTATCAATTTCGAGTGAACGAACAGCGACAATTGGGCCAGTTTTAGCAGTAACAATTGCTGCTTTAATACCAACACCACCACGCTTGTGAGGTGGGAATTGAGCCGCTTTGGTTACTTTTCCGTAGCCATTTTCGCTAATAACCAGTAGTTTACCTTCGTTGTCAGAAACAATATCCATGCCAACTACTTTGTCGTTTGGACGCAGGCGGACACCGCGGACACCGCGAGCAGACCTTCCCATTGGACGTGCATCAGTTTCGGTAAATCGGATAGCTTGACCAGCAGATGTTGAAATAACAACATCATCCTTACCAGAAGTTCGCTTAATCCAACGAAGTTCATCGCCGTCGTCGAGCTTAATGGCAATTAAGCCATTTGTTCGAATGTTTGAATAGTCTTTAAGTGGTGTTTTCTTAACAGTACCCTTAATAGTAGCCATGAATAGGTAGCCATCTTCACTGGCATCTTTTTCATGCTTAATGATTGATGTAATTTTCTCTTCAGGTTGCAATGACAATAGGTTAACTGCGGCAACACCCTTAGCGGCTAAACTTGCAGCTGGCACTTCATAGGCCTTAAGACGGAACACGCGGCCTTTATTTGTAAAGAAGAACAGCCAGTCGTGGGTATTAGCCGGAATCAGCTGGTCAATGACGTCTTCTTCTTTAGTAGTCATGCCGCGTTTACCCTTACCGCCACGGTGTTGGCGACGGTATTCGCTAACAAGCGTTCGCTTGATGTAGTTCTCTGTTGTTAACAGAACAACAGACTCTTCTTCAGGGATGAGTTCTTCATCGCTAAACTTGCCCATCTCGTGGTTTATAATTTGAGACCGGCGGTCATCACCAAACTTTTCCTTCGATTCAAGCAACTCGTCTTTAATAATGCGCAAGATTTCTTGTTCATCACCCAAAATGCGCTCTAGTTCAGAAATCAGTTTAAGCAGTTCAGCAAGTTCTTGCTCAATTTTGTCACGCTCTAGGCCGGTAAGGCGGCGAAGTTGCATGGCAAGAATGGCTTGGGCCTGAATTTCACTAAGGCCAAACTTATCAATTAAGCCAAGTTGGGCTTCTTCACTAGTTTTACTGGCACGAATGAGCTTAATCACTTCATCGATGTGGTCGAGGGCAATTTTGTAGCCTTCGAGTATGTGTGCGCGAGCTTTTGCTGCCTTCAACTCAAACTCGGTACGGCGGCGAATGACTACTTGGCGGTGCTTAACGAATTCTTGAAGTATTTCGAGCAAACTCAAAATACGTGGCTGAATACCGTTAATAAGCGCCAACATGTTGTAGTGGAAAGCTGTTTGCATAGCCGTCATCTTAAACAATTGGTTTAGGATTTTCTTTGGATAAGAATCTTTGCGAAGTTCAATAACAACGCGTACTTTTCCACGGGCACTTTCATCACGAAGGTCGCTAATGATAATTTTCTTATCTTTATGAAGCTCGGCAATTTTCTCAATAAGCGTTGCTTTATTTACACCATATGGCATCTCCGTAATGATGATTTGGCTACGGCCTTTTTTGGTTTCTTCGATGGTAGTTACAGCACGAATTACAACACTTCCCCTACCAGTTTGGTACGCTTGTCGCATTGGAGCACCACCATATACAATGGCGCCGGTTGGGAAATCGGGGCCCTTAACAAACTTTAGTAGGTCATCAACAACGGCGTCTGGGTTATCGATAAGGTGGATTGTTGCATCAATTAATTCACCCATGTTGTGTGGCGGAATACTCGTTGCCATGCCCACGGCAATACCCACTTGCCCATTTAGTAGCAAGTTCGGTAAACGTGCCGGAAGGACCGTTGGTTCTTGCTCGCTACCATCATAGTTATCGCGGAATTCAACGGTGTCTTTTTCAAGGTCATCAAGCAATTCGTTACCGGCACGGCCCAAACGAGCCTCTGTGTAACGGCTAGCAGCCGGAGGATCGCCGTCCATTGAGCCATAGTTACCTTGGCCATTAACAAGTGGGTAGCGCATTACCCAATCTTGGGCTAAACGAACCATCGCCATATAGATAGACGAGTCGCCGTGAGGGTGATACTTACCCATTACATCACCGACAATACGGGCGCTTTTTAGGAAACGGCCGCCTGGACGGAGGTTTTGTTCGCCCATCGAGTAAAGAATACGGCGGTGCACTGGCTTCATACCATCACGAACGTCAGGCAAAGCACGGTCAACGATAACGCTCATTGAATACTTAAGGAAGCTATCTTCCATGACGTTTTCAACAGTTAGTTTTTCAACTGTACGTGAGTGAGTTTGTGGCACTTCGACAATTTCGGTCTCTTCTAAGATCGGGTTGTTACCATCGATAAATGCGTTATTTTCTATTGGTTCATCTTTCATAATTAAACATCCAAGTCGGCAATATTAAGTGATTTCGCGCGGCTTTGGATAAAGCTTTTACGTAAATCAACTTGATCACCCATTAACTTTGTAAAAATTGCATCGCTTTTTTCGGCATCCTGAACGTTTACTTGAATAAGTACACGGTTTTCAGGGTTCATAGTTGTATCCCACAGCTGCTCGGCGTCCATTTCACCAAGACCCTTGTAACGCTGCATTAGCGTTACACCAGCTTGCTTGGTAATATCGGCGGTTGGGTCGATGTTTACGCCCTTTTCGCGGCGGTCGGAAATCATGGTTTGCAACAGTTCATCGCGCTCTTCGTCGCTGTAGGCATAGGTTTTTTTAGTACCTTGGCGAAGCAAGAATAGCGGTGGCTTAGCAAGATACACATGCCCGCCATCAATTACTTCACGCATATACCTAAACAAGAAGGTCAGAAGTAGCGTTGAAATGTGGCTACCATCGACATCGGCGTCGGTCATGATGACAATACGATGATAACGGAGCCCGCTAATGTCGAATTGGTCGCCAATACCAACACCAAAGGCTTTAATCATGCTGACAATTTCATTGTTTCCAAGCATGCGATCAAGCCGAGCACGTTCGACGTTCAAAACTTTGCCACGAAGCGGCAAAATTGCCTGAGTACGGCTATCGCGACCAGTTTTAGCTGAACCACCCGCCGAGTCGCCCTCTACAATGTAGATTTCAGACTCTTTAGGATCTTTACTTGAACAATCAGATAGCTTACCTGGCAAGCTCATACCATCTAAAGCACCCTTACGAATAACGTTATCGCGAGCGGCGCGGGCAGCTTTACGAGCCCGGGCAGCAAGCAGTGCTTTACCGACAATCTTTTTAGCCACAGCTGGGTTTTCGTCGAGGTAGTACGAGAAGTACTCGTTCATTACTTGTTCAACGTAGCGACGAACTTCAGGGTTACCAAGCTTGTTTTTGGTTTGGCCTTCAAACTGAGGGTCAGGCATCTTTACCAAAATAATAGCAGTTAAGCCTTCGCGGACATCATCACCACTCAGGTTTTCTTCTTTTTCTTTAAGTAGGCTTGTTTTACGAGCATATTCGTTAATAACACGAGTCATAGCGGCGCGGAACCCAATTAGGTGCGTACCGCCGTCGGGGGTTAAGACGTTATTGGCGAATGGCTTTACCATTTCAACGTAGGTTTCGTTATATTGAACGGCAATTTCTACTACAGTGTCCTCAACCAGCTTTTCAACATAGAAAATACTGTCAGTTACAACATCTTTACCAATATTGAGGTGTTTGACGTAGCTTTGGATACCACCTTCAAAGTAAAACGCTTGGCGGTCGCCGGTGCGTTCATCAACAACCGATACATAAACACCTTTCGTTAAGTAGGCTTGGTGTCGAAGATAGTCGACAACCCATTTGTAATCGAAGGTTACTGTTTCTTTAAAGATAGTTTCGTCTGGATAAAAAGTAATGGTTGTACCGTTTTGGCGGTCTACTTTACCAACTTTTTTAAACGGAACTTTTGTGCCACCGCGTTCGAACTCGATACGGTACAACTGATTGTTTTGGACCACTTCGGCAATCATTAATGTAGAAAGTGCATTTACAACACTTGAACCCACGCCATGAAGACCAGAAGATACCTTATACCCGCCGCCACCAAACTTACCACCGGCGTGAAGCACAGTAAGAACAGTCTCTAATGTAGACAGGCCGGTCTTTGGGTGCTTATCGACAGGGATACCGCGACCGTTGTCGCTAATACGCATACCGCCATCTGCCAAAATAACGACTTCTACTTTTGTGGCATAGCCAGCAATTGCTTCGTCGATAGAGTTATCGGCAATTTCTTTAATAAGGTGATGAACACCGTCGAAACCGGTGCTACCAATGTACATACCCGGACGCTTACGTACAGGTTCGAGACCCTCAAGTACCTGAATCTGTGATCCATCATATGTTTTGTCTATTTTTTGAGCCACTTTAATTACCTTTTCCCCTATGTATGTAGGACTATTAACCAACATTATCACTATAATCGTTGGCCGCCCACCGGCCATAACTGTATTGATACTATATGCACCCATTATACAGAAAAAAACTTATTCACTCAAGGTACTTGCGCTGAACATATTTCTTATGCTAATCTTTGTATCAAGAGGTTCTCTAATAACACAAAAAAATAAAAAATATGTTCGAAAAAATAGTCTCACAGCTTTCATTTAGCCCGGCCTTGGTTGGTCAGCTCAGTTTTTACGCAAAACGCCTTAAAAAAGAGCAAACCACCCGTCGTCTCGGGCTTGTTTTCGTCGCCTTAGCTTTGGTTGTTCAAAGTTTAGTTGTGTTTCAACCACCACAATCGGCTAACGCTGCAAACGCCAGCGACATGATTCCAGGTGGTTTAGGGCTTGGCTCGTCGCGCTCATATAATAACTTCCTCGGCCCTTACGACCGAAACGAACGAAACCTCAAAGACATATTTAACTATTTTGGCATTACTAGAGACGAAATATTGGGAGCAGGCAATAACTACTCTCACTTTACCGTTAACAACAAAATTAGCTGGGGCTTTGAAAACCGGGCCGGTGCAACAGCCGTATCTATAACTAATGGCTCGGGTACCCCGGTATCTACCCTTTACGGTCGCCCTCTCAAAGCAAATAACCCAGTAAATGCAGAAATCTATTCTTACATCGGCTACTCTCAAAAAGTCGGTTGGTTCGCAATTATGCAAGCCTGTGGAAACTTAGTAACTGATATTTATCCTAGTCCACCGCCAGCACCAACGCCTCCAACACCAACCCCTGCTAAAATTACCGCTAAAAAATCGGCAATTAACGTAACGCAAGGTAGTATTGATGCTACAAAAACGACCGCTAAAGTAAACGACAAGCTTACCTTTAGCCTCACTGCTACTAACACAGGCCAAACCGCAACAAGCATCGACTTTAATGATAATATTGCCGACACGCTCAGCTTCTCAAAACTAATTGATGATGGTGGCGGTACGTTAAATACAACAACCAAGGTACTTTCCTGGCCAGCAGTTAGCGTGCCTGCCGGTGCAACGGTTACCAAAAAGTTCACCGTACAAATGAATAGTAGCCTTGAGACAACTAAAACTGATTGTACGTTAGTAAATAGCTTTACCGGGAGTACTATTACAGTTCCCGTTGGTTGTACACTTCCCCCTGCAAATATTTTGTTATCAAAAACAGCTCAAAATGAATCACAAGGCAACATTGTTGCCAGCTCAAAACCTGCAAAAGAAAAAGATCAAATTACCTTTACTCTAACCGCCGAAAATAAAGGTGGTTCAGCCAAAATCGTAACTTTCGAAGATATGATTGGCGATACGCTTGAGTATTCTAAGCTCATCGACAACGGTGGTGGTACATATAACGAATCAACCCGCACATTAGCTTGGCCTTCAATCAACCTAAAAGCTGGTGAAAAAGAAATTCGCACCTTTACGGTTCAAATTTTGGCACAAATTCCAGCTACCCCAGCTGGCCAAAGCGACCCAAGCTCTTACGACTGTCGCATCGAGAACGTCTTCGGTACGGATGTCATCATTGATGTTACCTGCCCTGGCCCTAAGGTTATTGAACAAATCGTTCCAGAGCTTCCGAAAACCGGACCGGGTGAAAATATGATCTTCGCCGGTGTCGTACTGTCTATCGTTACCTTCTTCTACTTCCGTTCGAAACAATTATCAACAGAGGTTCGCTTAATTCGTCGCGACCTTAACAGAGGAACCATTTAATGAGCGAAAAGCTACCACAATCACCCGAAACATCACCCGAAAAAAAAGAACTCTCACCCGAGCTGGCTGAAGCGCATTCAAAAGTAGAATCGAGCTCTGAACGCAGTACCGAGAAGGCTAAAATCGAAAACGGCGAACAAGCAGTTGAAAACGCTAAAATCGAAGCCCTTAAACAAGCTATTAGCGTCGAAAGAGGCAGTGCCGAAAAGAAAAAGAAAGAATCTGGCGCTGCTGCCGGACGTCGCCATGGTGTAGTGAGTAAAAAAGAGCAAAAAGCCAGCTACACCCACCACATGAAGAAGCTTCAAGAGGAGCTCCCTGCTGTGCAGCGTGGTTTTAGTAAGTTAATCCACAACCCCGCAGTCGAGAAATCTAGCGAAGTTATTGGCAGCACTATCGCACGACCTAACGCTATCTTAGCTGGTGCCGTCGTTGCCTTCTTCTCGGTTTTAATTGTGTACCTTACAGCTAAGCACTATGGATATGTATTGTCTGGTTTTGAAACTATCGGCGCCTTTATTGTCGGTTGGGTGCTAGGTATACTGTACGACTTCTTCCGGGTTATGATTACCGGCAAAAAAGCTTAGTTACCTTTTAGCTTATTTAGCTAGCGTAATTTGATAGATACGCCATCATCGCCAGAGTTCGCAGATGTATCACGAATATGAAGCTTTTCGGGTTCGGCTACTACTGCAGGTGCTACAAATTCAACAGGTTGAGCTGGTTCAGGTTTCTGGACCGGCTTTTCAATTGGAACTGGCGGCGCAGCTATAGGTGTTTGCGTAGGTTGCTGTTGAAGAGGGCGCAGCGTTGGAATAGCTTGTGGCAGCGTTGGCGCTGGGGGGGTAGCTGTAGCTACAGGTGTAACAACCGGGGCGCTGGAAATTTCTTGGCGCTTTGCTAACCAATCATCAAGGAACGATGGTGCAGCTGCAGGCTTAGGCATGCCAGCTGTCTGGCCGTTAAACGGTGCAGGAGCCCCTACAGCGCCGGAAACACCTGGTGTTAGTCCAGAACCCATTTGCTGGTTATTGCCACCCTGAAAAGCAGCCATACGTTGTTCTTGTGCTTTCTTTAATGCTTCCATCTTTACTTTCTTAGCGGCATCACCGGCACCCATACGGGCAAAGAAATCTTTTTCAACTTGCGCCCGTGGTTGGCCGAATTTGCTAGCTGATAATTTCTTTAGCGCATCACGAAGTTGAGGGTTTGGCTGACCTAGCGGCGGCAATAGCGACATACTAAACGCAGCCGATGGTACGTCGTGAATCATCACCGAGGCAATGGTTTGATAGTTTGGCATACGGGTGAGGTCTTCGGCATCGAAGGTTGGCGAGAATTTCTTTACCAAAATTTCGGCATCGGTAATACCAATACGGCCACTAATGACGGTACCGATGTTACCTAAAATTGCTTCACGAATTTGTTCGGTAAGCTGGGTCATAAACTGGTTGGCTAATATTAAACTGAGGCGGTACTTTCTGGCCTCTGACAAAATAGTTGCAAAGCTTTCAGTGGCAAAGTTTTGGAACTCATCTACATACAAGCTAAAGTCTTCACGCTCATTTTCTGGAATGTCAGCCCGGCCCATGGCTGCGGCGTTAAACTTCATTACGAAAATCATACCAAGCAACTGCGAGTTTAACTCGCCTACTTTACCCTTTGAAAGGTTTACCAGAAGAATTTTTTTACCATCCATAATTTCGCGTAAGTTGAAACCACTCTTGGTTTGGCCAATAATATTACGCATCATGTCATTAGCTAAAAAGGCACCGAACTTACTGGCAAACCAACCAAGCATTTCACCCTTAGCAGATTCGCTGGTTCCGGCCATTTCTTTATTCCAGAAATCCAAAACAATTGGCGATGTTAGGTGCTTAATTTTTTCATCAGCGAAAGCTTGGTCGATGAATACTTGCTGAACATCCAAGAAAGATGAACCAGCTGGGTCGGCCATAACTGTTAAAGCGGCGTTACGGAACCACGACTCGAAACGTGGGCCAATAATACCAGTGTGGCCTGGGTCGTATAACTTGTACAACATAGCGATGGTTTCTTGAATTAAGAAGTCGCGTTGATCTTGGTTGTCGAATTCAAAAAGGTTTAAACCAATAGGCATTTCCATATCGCCTGGGCTAAAGTACACCACGTCTTCTACGCGTTCTTTTGGCACCATTCCCAGAAGCTCTTCAGCCGAGTCGCCATGCGGATCGATAAAAGCAAAGCCACGGCCGTCCATCATATCTTGATACGCCAAGTTTTCAAGCAGCTTCGACTTACCGGTACCGGTTTGTCCAATTATATAGGTGTGGCGGCGGCGATCCTTTGGACCAAGTCGAATTTCTTTTTTAACACCACGGAATTCGTTGTAGCCCAGCAAGAAGCCTTCATCCATCATTTCTGTTGGGCCATCAACTTGCTTAGTAGCTTGGCGCTGCACCTGCGAGGTTGGAATGCTATTTTGGTCAGGTAAATGGAAGATGGTTGCGAGTTCTACGGTATTAAGTACATTTTGGCTCACACCCTGCGGAAAGAAACGGAAAATATAGGCGGTAACAAATTCTTCCATATTTTTAGCAACGGCAAATTTAAAACCGTTATTCGTTGGCGAGTCGAACAATGAAAAAGCCGACACGACATTATTCATAAGTGCTTGTGAACGCCCAGCGGTGTTTGACGAAGCAACCACACGTATTAATGTTTCGTAACCTGGGTAGCGAGATTTATTTTCAATACCATCCACTATACTTTGTTCAGTTGAACTCAGCTGCTTATCTTCAGTTTTTACATCGCTGGCTTCAGGCGGTTTCCATAGTGCCTCAATAATACCTTTAGGTTGGAAGCCGCCTTTAACGCCCTTATTCTTGCGAATTTGGTTAGCAACGTCCGAGGCGGCTTTTGCCCAACCCGATAACGCCGGGCGAATAAGTAACTGAATACCGACGCCATCGCCACGGGTTGCACCAGATAGCGCATTTAGTAGCGCGCGGGTTGCGTCGCGCTTCGCTTCTTGGTAAGTGGCAATTGGGTACGCAAAATCTTTCTTTAAGGTAAACTCACCGCCAATAGTACCGCTCATATGACCGGCTGGGTTAAAAATGTTTCGCTCACTCACTTCTTCAAGCCGAGCTGCCGGATAAGCGGCCGCAACTGATTGCTTAATAACATCAACCAACGAAACCGGTGCAACAACGTAATAATGTACTAAACCTTCGTGGGCAACAATTTCAAATGAAATATGGCGTTGCCCATAAATACGGGTTTTAAAACCTTTCGTAGAAGTACTTGCAATAATGTTATACATAACCTGCGCCTGGCTAAGCACTTCTTCGGTAAGGTCGCGTTCGTCGCGGCCATTACCCAGTAGGTCAGAACTCATTGGAGGAATGTGAATATACATTGGCACCATTTTCAAGCCACGTTCGTAGTTTTTGGCTTCACGTACCACTTTTTGGTACTGCATAAAGGCAAAAACACCTATACCAGCCAATGCTAGTATGATGATTGCGGTCGTAATAATAAATCCTAACACCTTCCCTGTTCCTCTTTTCTATCTCTCATAGTATGGCTCGTTGTACGTTCGTTGCTTATTCGCTGGCCCCGACCGCCCGGCCGTACCGCTTTTGTAGGTAATCGCGCTGAAGCTCGTTTACCTTTTGCGTGCGAGCATGAGGGTCGTCTTTGGTATGCAATATAATTTCTTTGGCTTTGTCGACCCACTCTTTTTCAATTAGGTCTTCGTCGGCGGCAACAAGTGGCGAATTGATGGTCGCGTTTTGAACGAGATTATTTTGCGGAACAACAGCGGGTGCAACTGGCACCGCAATTGGCCCTGCTAATGTACTAGCATCGGCAGCACGAGCCCCGGCTTCAGAGGCCTGTTCATGACGCTCGGCGGCCTTTTCGGCACTTGTTTCAAGCGGCGGCAATGACGGAATACGTTCACCTGGCAATGCAGGTGGCATCGGAAACTGTTCAGGACCGGTTAGGGCCGACTGTGGATTCTCGGGTTGCATATCTGTGATTATAGCATGAGGAGCGAGCAAAAAGCATGAAACTCATGCTTTTTCGACTATCGAATTCGTCTGCTCACATACACACAGGCCACCACCTCAAAAATAATAACTAAAAGTAACTCATATATATTAATTGCACGCACCGATTGCAGGGCAATTAGCATCACCGGTGCCGCCGCTAACACCGTACTAAAGTAATAGGCACGACGGAAGGCCATGGCGGTAACTGGTTTGCGAACGGTCATGCCGACGCTCACAGAAGCAATAAGGTGAGAGATTCCAAACAAAAAAAAGCTTATCAAACCAATGAAGGTTAAATAAGCTGTTATAAATATCACGAGAAGTCCGAAAGGACCGGCTGATGCTGGCGTTGTAAAGGTCAACATAGCGCTTAACAAGCAGAGACTTGCTAAAGAGAGGGTGGCAATAATTCTTGGTAACATCCCTGTTACTATATACGAAACCACTCAAGTTTAAAATATGGAGTCTGAGCGGAACGCCTTAATGTTCAGGTAACAGCAAACGCCGCTAAATATAAATTTGGGCGTGTGTACCGATGAACAGCGAACCGCTCGAGACAATCTGACCGCTCCAGGAAAACCTGGGGCATTCGTTTACTCATAGTCTATTTTCCGCTCGTCGCGCCAAGAGTCATCGCTATTTTTAAACACTATATGTAAAAACAAGGATTTTCTTGGCGCAACCAGGTACTTATAGGCAAACGCCTTCGGCGGAGCATTGGTTGGTGCCTTGATAAAGCTTTGGGTAGGACTATAAAAAATAGCTCTACGAAAGTGCGTACCCAAAATCGGATATTAAAACTTTAAAGACTCCAACCAAATTTTCCGTCTAAGTATTTGGTCAGTACTCGTTTACGAGCGTTTTGAATTGTTAAGGTAACGATACAGTTGCTGCCCTGCGTTGGTTCTCATAGATGCACTTGTTACCGCCCTGCGCTTTTATTGAACTGCCCTGTTTTGCTTTTTTGAAATGTTTTTGTGTTTTCTTGAAGCTGTATTCAGATTAGCATAAGCATTAGTTTTGGTCAATACCCTGCCATACTTTTATTGTTGTAAATATATGTATTGCTTATTACAACTAGTT
>Ga0326733_1000432_pt1 | contig 12086 bp, 11 predicted proteins | sample 14_GP2_308_FD_207946 | JGI IMG/M metagenome (GOLD analysis project Ga0326733, IMG submission 207946) | Glacier ice microbial communities from Ngari, Tibet, China - 14_GP2_30.8 | ecosystem: Environmental > Aquatic > Freshwater > Ice > Glacier | place: China: Ngari, Tibet | collected 2018-07-17 | reverse complement strand
AGGTGACCTTAAAGTGACATCTAAACGGCATAATGTGCTTATTGTAAGAGAAATTGATGGTGAGCGGAAATATGCCAGGTTTGATCTTGGATCAAAGTCCACATTTGATTCGCCGTACTTTTACCTAAAAAGCAATGACCTGATCTATGTACAACCTGGAACCAATGAGGAACGGCGAAACACCATTCTCGCGGGGATTGGTACACTTACCACTTTAGTTTCTGTTATATTTATCCTCGCAAGTTTATAATCGGCATGGATCCGTTTCAAAACACTAATTTTTCGGATGAAAGCTTTAAGCCGAAACAGCCTGTCGACATTCGGGAGATTCTTAATAAATATATTTACCATTGGCCGCTTTTCGTTATAGCAATGCTGATAGCCTTTGGCAGTGTATTTTTATACCTGCGTTATGCAACCAAAATATACAATGTCAAGGCGACGATCCTGATCAAAGATGAAAAGCAGGAAAGCGTTAATTCTCTTATTGGCATGGGGCTCGCGAAAGATTCAAGAGCCCTGGAAAATGAAATGGAGATTCTGCAGTCAAAAACACTGATGAAGCAGGTGGTTCAGGAGCTCGACGTAAATATTGTTTATAAGACAAAAGGTGTGGCGAATGCGACAGATATCTATGGAGCAAGCCCCTTCCGGCTTTTCTTCGAAAATGAAGACCAAATTGGCTCTGCTTACTGGACAATTGATGTGACGGACACTACCTATTTTTTATTGATAGAAGAGCTTTCCGGGATGAAAATGCGGGCGCGCTTTGGAACACGTGTAAAAACTCCTTTTGGATTTTGCCGCATTGAGAAAACGCCGCAGGTACGATCATATGTTGGATTAACTATTCACGTTTTCCTGGAAACCGCCGAGACCAAAACCAGCGCTATTCTTAGCAATATGACTCTAGGTCAGAACAGTAAACAAACGTCTGTATTGACCATAAGCCTGAAGGATGAAGTATCCCAGCGGGCTAAAGATATTCTGAATTCGCTAATACGGGTATATAGCATAGCGTCGGTGGAAGATAAAAACCGGACTGTTGCCCGTTCCATAAAATTTTTAACTGACCGTCTGGACTATATAAGCGGAGAATTGCGTGAGGTAGAAAAACAAGCGGACGACTACAGGTCGGCAAATGGGATTACAGAAATGTCCGGTCAGGCACAATTGCTACAAGCGAGCGTTGGGGAGAATGATAAACGATTGGCCGAGGTGGATCTGGAGTTAAAAGCAATTGCTGAGGTGAGCAGGTATATCAGTTCTTCTTCCGTAGGGGATGATCCCCCCTTTCTAAACGGCTTAAGTGACGCAAGCCTTCAGAGTTTTGCACAACAGTTTGCAGCACTTCAGCAGCGCCGCGACCGGCTGGTTGAAACCGTACCTGAATCTAATATCCTGGTGCAGACCTTAGACAAAGAAATAAGCCGGGTCAAATCTAATATACGCAGTTCACTAAATGGAATGCGTTCTTTTTTAAACAAGGAAAGATCTGCACTATCAGGAAAAAACGATTCTTATGAGTCTGTAATGAGCACGATACCTGTTAAAGAAAGACAATTGATGAATATCGAACGGCAGCGCGGTATCAAAGAGACATTATACATGGCACTCCTCCAGAAAAAAGAAGAAGCCGAACTTACATCAGCCACAACTGTTGCCGATAACAGGATCCTGGAAGAAGCCTACGGTTCAGCCATTCCGATTAAACCTGAAAAGGGAAATATCTATTTGCTGGCCCTGGCTTTTGGTATGTTCACGCCTATTGCCTATGTTTTTGCCAAAGACGCACTCAATTTCCGCGTCATCAATCTAAAGGATATTTCAGAAAGAACTTCCGTCCCTATCCTTGGAGAAGTGATGTATCAAGAGGGCGCTGGAGCCATTGTGCTGGACAATAACAGCCGGGATGCTATAGCCGAACAGTTCCGCTCGATCCGTACCAACATGCAGTATATTTCCGGACGGGAGAAGGGATCGCGGGTTACTCTCTTTACCTCCAGTATGTCCGGCGAGGGAAAGAGTTTTATCTCGAGCAATGTCGCTGCCGCATTGGCCATGGCAGGAAGGAAGACGGTGATCCTGGAACTTGACCTTCGAAAACCTAAGATTGCCAAATACCTGAAGCTAAAAAATAGGACCGGATTAAGCAATTATTTCATCGGCCAGATCCCCAAAGAAGAAATTATCCTGGAATCTGGTGTTCACGAAAATTTAAAAGTTATCACTTCGGGGCCAATACCGCCCAATCCTGCGGAATTATTAGAGCAAAAAGGAATGGATGAATTGATCGACTGGCTAAAAATAAGTTTTGACGAAATTATTATAGATACTCCTCCCATAGGCCTGGTAACTGATGCCCTGATACTCGCGCGCCTGGCCGACGTTAGTATCTATGTAATCAGGCATGGGGTAACCTTAAAGAGCCAGGTTCTAGCGATCGAAGAATTACATAGGGCGAAAAAATTCCCGAAACTTAACCTCGTCCATAATGGAATAAAGCTTATGGGAAGATACGGTTATGGATATGGATATGGCAGCACTTATGGGTATGGATATGGCAGCGGTTATGGATATGGGTACTATGACAAACCCGCCTTAAAAAAGAAAAAAGGTCTGCGCATGCATCCGCTATTATCCGATTTCCTGAAACGCTTTTAAAAATGACCTCTCAAAAATGAACACACCTACGGATGATATTCGCATCGCTGTACTGGGGCTGGGCTATGTTGGCCTGCCGCTAGCCATTGAATTTTCAACTATCTATCCGGTTATCGGTTTTGACATAAAAAAAACACGGATTGACCAGCTTAATTCAGGTTGTGATGCTACGCTGGAAATTACCGAAGATCGTTTGAATGAAGCGCTGAAAAGCAAACATGGGAGGATGGGCCTGATTTGTACTTCTGATCAATCATTCCTGGCTGATCCCAATTTCTACATCATTACTGTCCCTACCCCTACCGATAAACATAATCGTCCTGACCTTACACCACTACTTAAGGCAAGTGAAATGGTTGGGAAATACCTGAAGAACGGGGATACGGTAGTTTACGAATCTACGGTTTACCCGGGCGTTACCGAAGACGAATGTGTACCCGTATTAGAACGGGTTTCCGGGCTTCGATTTAATACAGACTTTTTCGCAGGCTACTCTCCGGAACGGATAAACCCGGGAGATAAAGAGCACACCTTGACCCGAATCCTTAAAATAACTTCAGGATCTACCCCGGAAGCCGCTGAACTGATAGATATGGTATATAAATCGGTAATCACCGCCGGTACCTATAAAGCGCCATCAATCAGAGTTGCTGAAGCTGCAAAAGTGATCGAAAACAGCCAGCGGGACATTAATATCGCGTTTGTTAACGAGCTTGCCAAAATCTTTAACCGTTTAAATATAGATACCGACGAAGTGCTGAAAGCTGCGGGCACCAAGTGGAATTTCCTAGGCTTTAAACCAGGGCTGGTGGGCGGCCACTGTATCGGTGTGGATCCGTACTACCTTGCCCAAAAAGCCCAGGAAGTAGGTTACCATCCGGAGATCATCCTGGCGGGACGACGTATCAATGATACTATGGGCGTTTACGTTGCCGATGAAGTGATCAAACTGATGGTAAGGAAGCAAGTCCCTGTTACAGGCAGCGAAGTACTTATACTCGGTTTTACCTTTAAGGAGAACTGTCCCGATGTCCGTAATACCCGTGTAATAGACATTATACGCAGGCTGGAAGAATACCACATCAAAGTTTGTATCTACGACCCATTGGCAAACCCACAGGAAGTTGAACACGAATATGGTGTACTTTGCCAGAACGGGGAAATAAAAAACCGGAAGTTCGATGCGGTCATCGCAGCAGTTGCCCATCGTGAATTCGATGATCTGGATGTCAGGGCGCTCTGTAAGAAGAACGCAGTGATCTATGATATTAAGGGGAAGCTGCCAATAGATATTACTGATGGCCGGCTTTAAACCCCTTTTGACTTTCAGCTTTTAGCTTTTGGCCGGGGTGTTATTTTAATTTAATTATTGTTTTTAGATAGTGTTCATGGTCTCAGCGCCTTTTGCGGATCGGCTTAACTTAGGTTTTTCGTAATCTGCTCATTGTGTTCTAATGGGACTCAAGAGGGCTTCGCCGTTTTCAGGCCGTCCGAATGGCTTTGAGCTGTTGACTTTGAGCTTTGCCTTCCAGCTTTAAAAAAATCCATGAAAAAAAGCAGAATCCTGCCTAAATCAATATTAGTATTATATTAGCAAACTATTTATTCTCATTAACGCTCTCAATTTAAGTAATGTACCAAACTCCTTATCACAACGAGGATCTGAATAACTATGCCTTCCTGGTAACAGGTGGTGCAGGTTTTATAGGTTCCAACCTGGTAGAATACCTTTTGAAATACGGAGCGGGCAAGGTGCGGGTTCTGGATAACCTGTCTAACGGATTGCATAAAAATATAGCGGAATTTAAAGATCATCCATCTTTTGAGTTTATTGAAGGAGATATTCGCGATCCGGAGACCTGCAGAAAGGCTTGTGAAAATATAGATTATGTATCGCACCAGGCTGCCCTTGGTTCAGTTCCGAGATCTATTAATGATCCGCTGACCACAAATGAGGTGAACATCACGGGTTTTCTGAATATGCTGTCAGCTGTAAAAGATAGTCGCGTAAAACGAATTGTATATGCAGCTTCTTCATCTACGTATGGTGATAGTAAAGAACTTCCCAAAATGGAAGACCGTATCGGTAGACCTTTATCACCCTATGCCGTTACTAAATATGTAAACGAGTTATATGCTGAAGTATTTGCTAAATCATACGGCACTGATACCATAGGACTACGGTATTTTAATGTATTCGGACCCAAGCAGGACCCGAATGGGGCATATGCAGCTGTGATCCCACTTTTCATGAATGCTGTATTGGAAGGGCTTCCCGCAAATTTTAATGGGGAGGGTAATCAAACCCGCGACTTTACATTTGTCGAAAATGTAGTTCAGGCAAATATTAAAAGTCTGCTATTAGAACAAAAACCTGCTCACCATATATTTAATATTGCATACGGGGAACGTACTTCTCTGAAGGATTTGTGGGAATATCTGAAAGAACTTTCAGGAAACGATACCGGGGCAACCTACGGCTCGCCCAGAATGGGCGACATACAGGATTCGCTGGCAGATATTTGCAGGGCAAAAGAAGAACTTGGTTATAACCCTGAAATTAATTTCAGAGAGGGTGTAAAAATCACATTCAACTGGTTTACTAAAAATCGTTTACTGCATCTCAATACTAGATAATAACAAATTAATATTATTAAAAAGCGATTATTAAGACAAACCTTGGCTGCACATGACTGATATTTCCATTGGTATTATAGGATATGGCTACTGGGGGCCGAACCTGGTCAGGAACTTCAACCTAATCCCCAATTGCAAGGTGGAGGCCGTTGCCGATTCGCGTGCGCATAGGCTGGAGCATTTATCGAAAGCCTACCCGGCAATCACAGGTGTAAATGACGGAATTGAACTCATTAATAATCCAGATATTGACGCTATTATAATTGCCACTCCGGTATTTACCCATTTCGAATTAGCAAAAAGAGCCCTCCTTCAGGGAAAGCATGTACTTCTTGAAAAACCGATGACTGCCTCTGTTCATGAAGCTGAGGAATTGATAAACCTTGCAGCACAGAAAAATTTGTCATTAATGGTTGATCACACGTTTTTATATACGGGCGCAGTTCAAAAAATCAAATCATTGATCGATGATGATAGTATCGGCAACCTAAGATATTTTGATTCCACAAGAATAAATCTGGGCTTATTCCAACCTGATATTAATGTTTTATGGGATCTGGCTCCGCATGACATCTCGATATTAATGCACTTGACGAATAAGAAACCAGTTAGTATCAATGCAACTGGGATTTCGCACACTAATAACGGAATCGAAAATATCGCTTATATGACACTTAATTACAGCGAGGAGTTTATAGCGCATTTTAACTGTTCCTGGAGCTCCCCGGTTAAAGTTCGTCAAACTCTGATAGGAGGCGACGAGAAAATGATCGTTTATAACGACCTTGAGCCGTCTGAGAAAGTACGGATTTATGATACCGGATATCAGCATCGAACAGATGATACGAGTAACTCTGTAATGGTCGACTATCGCACCGGAGATGTTTATTTACCAAAAATATCTGTACAGGAAGCTCTCTTTGAAATGGGACAAGATTTCGTAAATTCAATTCTGAATAAATCGATTCCTGTCTCTAATGCGCCACTGGGATTGGAAGTAATTAAAATTCTTTCCGCTGCTCAAAGCTCTATAAAACAAAAAGGTATCGAAATAACGATCAAATAATGAAATCAATTACATCCCTTAGCGAGAAGCAAAATCTCAAAAATGTCAAACTTGGTGAGAATGTGAAAATATTCGACTTCGTTAACGTCTACGGCTGTAGTATTGGAGATGGCAGTAAAGTTGGGACATTCGTTGAAATACAAAAAGGCTCCAGTATTGGGCGCAACTGTAAAATTTCCAGTCACTCATTCATTTGTGAAGGAGTAACTATTGAAGATAATGTATTTATTGGACACGGTGTGATGTTCACCAACGACCTTTTTCCCAAAGCAGCAAATGAAGACGGCTCGCTTCAAACAGAAGAAGACTGGAAGGTAGTCGAGACTATGGTAAAGAAAGGTGCTTCTATCGGAAGTAATGCAACCATATTATGCGGTATAACTATTGGCGAAAACGCCTTGATTGGAGCCGGTTCGGTGGTAACTAAAAATGTGCCTGATAACACCACGGTTGCTGGCAACCCAGCCCGGATTTTAAAAAAAGAACGCTTTTAGAATATGCAAGAAATTATACCCTGCCTCGATCTAAAAGGGCAGCACAAGCAAGTAAAAAAGGAAATTTTTGACGCATTCGAACGTGTGTATGAAAACACTGCATTTTCAGGGGGGCCATTTGTAGCAGAATTTGAAAAAGCATTTGCTGAATATTCAGGCACCTCATACTGTGTAGGAGTATCTAATGGCACTACCGCTCTCCACCTATCCATGTTGACATTAGGAATTGGTTCGGGTGACGAAGTAATTATACCTGCCAATACTTTTATTGCTACGGCCTGGGGAGTTTCACATGCCGGCGCTACTCCAGTATTTGTAGATTGCGATCCGGATACCTGGGAAATCGATGCCACGAAAATTGAAGCAGCAATCACAAAAAAAACTAAAGCTATTATTGGGGTACACTTATACGGGCAACCGTTTGATGTGGACGCTGTGAAATCAATTTGCGATCGACACAAATTATTCTTGTTAGAAGACGCTGCTCAGGCACAGGGAGCCCGATACAAAGGAAAGACTGTTGGAGGATTCGGTGAGATGGCCTGTTTTAGTTTTTATCCTGGAAAGAACCTGGGAGCATGTGGTGAAGCCGGAGGATTGACAACTAATAACGAGAGCTATAAAAGCAGACTGCAAAGTCTCAGAAATCACGGATCCCTTGAACGCTATTATCACGACGAAATCGGATATAACTATCGGATGGGTGGCCTGGAAGGAGCTTCTCTTTCTGTGAAATTGAAATACCTGGAAGAGTGGAACAACCGACGGCGAGAAATCGCACGGATGTATCGTGAGGGCATAACCAATGAAAAAGTAAAATTACAGCATAAACCCGATTGGGCAGATGGAGTGTATCATTTAATGGTAATAACAACGCGCCATAAGGATATGCTTGTAAAATATTTATCTCAAAATAATATAGCCGCAGCTTATCACTATCCAGTGCCGTGTCACTTACAAAAAGCTTACGAAAATTTAGGATATAAAAGTGGGGACTTTCCACATTCGGAATATTTAGCATCCAATTGCATTAGTTTACCGATGTTTCCCGAGCTTGAGGACGCGCAGATAGCCAAGGTTATTGACGTTTTGAATAAATTTCAAGTATGATGATGCAAAAACTACTCATATTTCCTTATAACGGCAATGGACTGGAAGCGCTGGATTGTATTGGCGATCAGTATCAATTTATTGGCTTTATCGATGATATGCTAGAGAAACAAGGAATCAAAGACGAGGGATATACAGTTTTTAACAGGACAATCCTGGATACACATCCGGATGCTAAAATTTTAGCGGTTCCCGGGAGTCCAGCATCTTTCCAAGAGCGTGAGAAAAACATTGGCTCATTACATATTAGTGAAGACAGATTTATCACTCTTATACATCCGAGTGCTAATATTGGGAAGCATGTTAAATTGGGGCTGAACTGCCTGATCATGGCAGGAGTAGTTATCACCAGTAATGCAAGTATTGGCGACCACGTTTGCGTCCTGCCAAATACAGTTATTCATCATGATACTGTTATAGAGGACTATACGCTTATTGGTTCCTCAGTGGTAATAGCGGGAGGCACACATATTGGGATGAACTGCTATATTGGGAGCGGCACGACTATAATCAACGGGGTTAAAATCGGCGATCAAGTCTTAATTGGCTTGGGCAGTAATGTCATTAATAATATACCCACCCTGTCGAAATCTGTTGGCAATCCGGCGAGGCAAATAAAAACCAGTTAAAATATCCGGGTAAGTTGACCATGAATATATCATACGATCTGAGTATCATTATCCCATTTATTAATGAGCAAGAGAATCTTGTGAATCTGGCTAATGAACTAAACACTTTTGCACAAAAAAATAATTCCATCAATTTTGAAGTTATTCTCATTAATGACGGCTCTACCGATGAGTCAGTCAGTGTAATACTAAATGCCCAGTTCCCAAAAAATACCTCACTCATTTGTCTTTCGCAAAACTACGGCTCCCATGCTGCACTTCGAGCTGGGATAATTCATTCAAAAGGTGATAAAATAACTTTCTTATATGCAGACCTGCAGGATCCTATTGAAAATATAGAGACTATGTATGTTAAGCAATTGGAAGGGAATGATATCGTATGGGCAAACCGAATAAGAACAAATAATTCCCGTACTGAAAAATGGTTTTCTGAACTTTATTCGGGACTTATGAAAAAGTATGTGAATAAAAAATATCCCCCCAGTGGATTTGATGTTGTCTTATTCAACCGAAAGGTTGCTGTTGAGTTGAACAAGAACATTGAAAGCAATTCAAGCATCTTTTTACAAATCCTTAACATGGGCTTTCGCCAAACCTTTGTTGAATACCAGAAAGGAAAGCGAACTGAAGGAAAATCAAAATGGACACTTTCTAAAAAGATTAAGCTCTTTATTGATTCCTTTGTAGCATTCTCTTTTGCACCTATCCGTTTAGTCTCTTTTATCGGAATACTTTTTTTTCTAACGGGCAGTCTGTGGACAGCTTATATCGTATTTCGCAGTCTCGTTTTTGACGATCTGGCCACGGGTTGGCCCACGTTATTTTCTATCCTTATGATCGGGTTCGGTATTACAAACATTTCTTTGGGTATAATAGCCGAATACCTTTGGCGGACATTAGACGCCAGCCGGAAAAGACCCGTATTTATTATAGATGAAGTAATAGAGCTAAAGCAACCATGATAAAAGCATCCGCTTTCTGTCTTCTTTACGCATTGCTAAACGTTTCAGGCGCGGCTGTCATTAAATGGAAACTTAGGGGAAAAGAATTGAATGAGTTTAGTGACTGGATCCATTTCTTGTTTAGTATTCACGTGATTGGCGCATTTATATTGATATCCATTTCGGCGTTGGTACTATTCAAAGCGCTATCTCTTGGCAATTTCACCTACATAGTACCCATGTCTGTCGGAATCAATTTCATACTAACTATCTTGGCGGGATATATTGTTTTCAATGATCAGTTAAACTTTGTCTCATATATTGGATTCTGCCTCATCATTTCAGGAATAATATTATTAAGTCTAAACAATACACAGCATGTCTAAGCATATCAATCAAATAAGAGTTTTAGTAACCGGAGGCGCAGGCTTTATCGGTTCTCATCTGGTTGATCGATTACTCACTTTAGGCTACCAAGTGACCGTTATTGATAACCTCAGCAACGGCAAATTGGAGAACCTAGAATCCGCACGAAAAAATTCATGTTTGGACTTTATGAATGTCGATATCCTGTCAAAACAGGATTGCGATAAGGCGTGTTCTGGTGTTGACTACGTTTTTCACCTGGCCTGCCTGGGAGTACGGCATTCTATTCACAGCCCCTTTGAAAACCACCGAGTAAATGCGGAAGGCACTTTAAATATATTAAAGTCTTCTTTGAACGCAGGGATTAAGCATTTGTTCTATATTTCTACTTCGGAAATATATGGTCGCACAACTTCATTCCCTATCACAGAAAATGCTCCTACGAATCCCTTGACAGTTTATGGAGCAAGTAAGCTCGCCGGAGAACACTATACTAATGCTTTCACTGAATGTTATGGTTTAAGTTCAACAGTTCTAAGAATTTTCAATAATTATGGCCCAAGAGCACACTATGAGGGTGACGCTGGGGAAATAATACCCAGAAGCATCGTTAAAGTACTATATAACGAAGCTCCAATGATCTTTGGGGATGGGAGCATAACAAGAGATTTCTTTTATGTTAAAGATACGGCTCGTGCACTTGCCAATCTTCTTGATATGGCAACTAGTAGCCAAAAACGAAATATTGCAAGCAGAACATTCAACATAGGCACAGGTGTCGAAATCAGCATGAGATCCCTTCTGGAAAAAGTCATCTCATTAATGGGTAAAGAGCAGATTGGCATTCAGTACCTACCCGACCGGCCCGCAGATGTCCCGCGACTATGGGTAGAAGCTAAAGAGTTTTATTCACTTACCGGCTTCTGTGCCGAATATTCATTCGAGAAAGGGCTTCAAGAAACGATCAATTACTATCAGGACAAAATGAGAAACACTAATATGCTTGACGAAATCAAAATCGCTAACTGGGAATAATATGATACCTATTGCAAAACCATACATGACTGCCGAGGAAGCGCAGGCTGCTTATGATACCATATTGTCAGGTTGGATTACCCAAGGGCCCAAAGTGCAAGAATTTGAAGAGAAATTTGCTGCATATACAGGGGCCAAATATGCAATAGCAGTCTCAAATTGTACGACAGCCTTGCATCTCGCACTTATTGTTGCCGGCATAAAACCAGGAGACGAGGTTATTTGTCCAAGCATGAGTTATATAGCTACCGCCAATTCAATAAAATATGTGGGCGCAGTCCCAGTATTTGCAGAGATTAACCCTAAAGACTTTAATATCTGTCCGATTGACACCGAAAAAAGAATAACATCCAATACCAAAGCGATTCTTATCGTTCATCAAATTGGTATGCCTGCCAATATAGATGCATTTAAGGCATTATGTGAGAAATATGATCTTGAGTTAATAGAAGACGCTGCTTGTGCAGCAGGATCTTCTTACAAAGGAAAAAAGATCGGCGGCCATTCGGATTTAGTATGCTTTTCTTTTCATCCCCGCAAAGTGATAAGTACCGGGGATGGCGGTATGATTACCACAAATAATGAAATTTATTACAACAGAATCAAATTGCTTCGTCAACATGGAATGAGTGTGAATGACCGAGTAAGACACGAATCAAGATCCGTTATTTTTGAAGACCATATAGAAGTGGGGTACAATTACAGAATGACGGATATTCAAGCTGCAGTAGGCATTCATCAGCTTGCCAAATTGGATTGGTTGGTTGAAGAAAGAAGAAAAATTAGCACATATTATTTAGATAGGTTAAGAATGGTTGATTGGATTAAACTTCCTTCTGAACTTGAACATTGCCGCAGTAATTTTCAATCTTTTTGTGTTACCTTAAAGGTCAACGCCCCCATAAGTCGAAATGATCTTATGCAAAAATTTTTGGACGAGGGAATCGTGACCAGGAGAGGAGTTATGACAATCCACAGGGAAACGGCGTATAAAAATTCGGGGAAATATAATTTGCCGATGTCAGAAAAAGTACACGACTCAACCATAATATTGCCATTATGGGTAGGTCTGGCTGAAGAGGATCTTGAAAAGATAGTCAGTGTATTATTGAAAATTAAATTATAGTAGCGATAACCATATGCT
>Ga0326733_1000431_pt1 | contig 12096 bp, 12 predicted proteins | sample 14_GP2_308_FD_207946 | JGI IMG/M metagenome (GOLD analysis project Ga0326733, IMG submission 207946) | Glacier ice microbial communities from Ngari, Tibet, China - 14_GP2_30.8 | ecosystem: Environmental > Aquatic > Freshwater > Ice > Glacier | place: China: Ngari, Tibet | collected 2018-07-17 | reverse complement strand
GTTTTTAAGAATGAAGCATTAAGTACTGTTGAAATATGGAATTGTCCGAAAAGTATAAAATTGAGCTAGCCAATCTTCAAAAAGCAGTTTCATCCTTTGAAGCAGCATTAAACGCTACATTCCACAACTTAGATAGTATCGGAAATGATCTGATTCAAAACGGCCGGATACAGAAATTTGAATACTGTGCTGAACTTGCCTGGAAAATCAGCAAAATGCATGTGGAGCTTTTTGAAGGAATAATATCTAATTCTCCAAAAGGTGTTTATAAGACAATGTTTCAGTCGGCTTTGATCACTGAAGATCAATATTCAAGTTTGTTTAAGACGATAGAAGATCGTAATCTGTTGAGCCACATTTATAAAGAGGAAACGTATCAGATGGTCTACTTGAATATTCAGGAGCATTTAAAAGCGTTTAAGATATTATTAGGGGTATTGAGTAAAAAGTGTGGGAGAGTCTGAGGGCCCTAACTAAGTTTACATGAGGTCCCTCGCTTCGCCACGGGATGACGACGGTCAGACTGCGTGGGAGGGGGAGATTTCTCCCCGTCCGTACCGGCACGGGCGGGCTCGCGGCATAAAGCTCGTTAATGATAATTTTGCAGACGCTCGTCGAAATGCACCCCCTTCATATACCCGTGGTTAATTTATTGGAATCACTCTCTACGGTTGGCGGCAAGCTGAAATGTTATAAAAGAAAGCGGTACATCATCGGGTGCATTTCACTTAAATCGGACCATATTTCGACGAGCTTCTGACATTGGGCTCATGTGCCTCGTACGTGCCGCGAGGAGAAATCTCCCCTCCCCCAACGACGTCCCGTCATCCCGCAGCACAGCAAGGGATCTCCCCAATTCCCCACAATGCGCTTGTCATCCGATAGCTATCGGATCTGGCGGGAAGCCAGAACCTCCCAATACAACATGCCTTGTCCGGCGATGGACGATCACGCAGGGAGGTATGAAGATTCATCTTAATCCGGCTTTTTCTACACGCTATCTCATACCATAATAGGAATAATATAAATGGCCGATGCGGTACCAGTTTATATCAACAGCCCTTGTTTCAGTGAAATTGTAATTATCTTTCAAAATCATTATCTTTGAATATAGATGCCAAACATACTGTTTACATATGGATGGAGTCCTTTTCTGTTCATTTTTATTTAATCGCAGACGCCTGGAATAATCATTTCAAAAGATAGAATAATGATTGCAATACATAATATTCAAGACATCACCTTCGACCAAAATTCAATTAGATTAAGTATCGATGGCAAATACATCATAATTTTGTTGGACAAAGTCTCAAATAAGTTGAAATCTGCTAATGATCTCGAACGGAATTTTTATAGAATTTCTTCATCTGGTTATGAAATACATTGACCATTAATTGACGAAGATCTTTCTGTGGAGGCCTTGGTCAAGATTCAGCAAGGGATCTTATCCGTGCCTTAATAAATTTGGATGTTAAAGAATAGGTTCCTGCCGGTTATCCCAAAAGAATAATATAATAATTTTGTCCGCATGAACTTCGTAAAACACAGAACATTGCTTACTTATCGCTCCTTTTCGAACATTTTGTGAGACAGACGCCTTAAATAAATAAGGATGCTTAGCAATAGTTAACAATAGTTTTAGGGTTCTGTTAATGAATTTACCAGCCTCTTTTTCTCCCCATTGCTTTTCGATGAAATTAATTGTGAGGTCAAACGTTTCGTTTGCTTCCTTTGTCCAGTAAACTGGATAACTCATAGGTATTTGGCATATTTTTTTATGACTACATCATGAGGTGTCAACAAGCCATTCTTCGCCTGCTCCCTGCTTTTTTTGACCCCGTCCTTTATATGCTGTGGCAACTCATTCCAAAAGTCCTTTTCATGAGTCTTAAACAATACTTTTATTGCCTTGATAAGGGACTTATCCTCCGTTTCAAGAAGCATCTTAGCCAGTTCGATCTTTTCTATGTGGAAGTTCATAATTCAAATTTAAGAAGAAGTTTAAAACTATTTATCCAATCTTGATTTTTCTTACTAGAGTTGCTACTATTTCCGAGTTAGGTTTTTTTAAACGCAGAGTCCGCAAAGTGCACGCAAAGAGCGCAGAGTTTTTCACCAATAATCTTCAATAAAGATCGGTCGATTAGCAACTCTCTGCGCTCTCCGCGAAAAAACTCTGCGTCCTCCGCCTGTCCGAATGGCTTCAGCCGGGCGGGCGTTTAAATTATGCTCTTTGCAATTCCGTTTCGCAAACCTTTTATCACCCCCGTCCGCTTTTAAAACAAAATCCCCCCTTGCACGTTAATCAACCTTTCACACTCAAAATTAATTTTCTAACTTAACCTCTCAATAATCCCCCATGAAAGGAATAATATTAGCCGGCGGATCCGGCACCCGTCTCCATCCCCTTACCCTGGCCGTAAGCAAGCAATTAATGCCTGTCTACGATAAGCCCATGATCTATTATCCATTATCCACCCTGATGCAGGCAGGAATTAATGAAATACTGATCATATCCACACCGCACGATCTTCCGCACTTTGAAAAACTTTTGGGCGATGGCTCCCGCATTGGATGCAAGTTCTCTTATGCAGAGCAAGCTGTACCTAACGGGCTGGCACAGGCATTCGTTATTGGCGAAGAATTTATTGGGAATGATGATGTAGCTCTTATTTTGGGGGATAATATCTTCCACGGGGATTCCATTACAACTCTTCTGCCCACCATAAAAAATCCCGAAGGTGGTGTTGTGTTTGCTTACCAGGTTTCCGACCCGGAGCGGTATGGCGTAGTTGAATTTGATGCGGATTTCACGGCCCTTTCTATAGAAGAGAAACCAACGCACCCCAAATCGAATTATGCTGTCCCGGGATTATACTTCTATAGTAACTCGGTAGTTGAAATAGCGAAAAATATACAGCCCTCTCCCCGCGGTGAATATGAAATAACGGATGTAAACCGGGAGTATTTGCAGCAAGGGAAACTCAAAGTTGGAGTATTAAGTCGTGGTACCGCCTGGCTGGATACGGGTACTTTCAACTCGCTGATGCAGGCTGGGCAGTTTGTGCAGGTTATCGAGGAAAGGCAGGGTTTGAAGATTGGGTGTATAGAGGAGATTGCTTATCAGATGGGGTATATAAGTGCGGATGAATTGAGAGCTGTTGCGGAGCCGCTGAGGAAGAGTGGGTATGGGGAATACTTGGTAAGGGTGATTGGGGTTGAATAGTAATCAGTAATCAGTGCATACGTCACTTTTAATCGGTTAGCATTTGACCCATAAAGATTGCTTCGTCGTACCTCCTCGCAAGGACACCGATACTAAAGGCATGTCATTGCGAGCGCAGCGAATCAATCTCTAAGTTTTACCGATAATTTGCTATTCAAATTTATTAAACTAGATGTTCTTCATTCTATCAAAAGTCCTTGATTTTCTTCTTTCCCCACTGATTTGGATTATAATAATATTCTTAATCAGTATTTTTGTTAAAAGCCCGCAGCTGAGGAAAAGATTTTTTTACACAGGGTTCATAGTTCTTATCATTTTCAGTAATCCTTTTTTAATTAATGAGGCGTTTTTAGCCTGGGAAAGAAAACCTGTTGCTGTAGCTAAAAAATATGATGCGGCAATTGTGCTCACCGGTTTTACAGGAGCTCGCAAAAGCCTGCCGGGCCGTGTTTTTTTTGGGAAAGGTGCCGATCGCCTGCTGCATACTGTCGAACTGTATGAAACTGGACAAATTGATAAAATTATTATCAGCGGAGGATCGGGAAGCTTAACAAACAGAAGGATCTCTGAAGCGAGTCAGGTCAGGAAAGCCTTCTTGTACTGCGGCGTCCCCGATTCGGCGATCATTTCTGAAGGCAGGTCGAGCAATACGGTTGAAAATGCCCGGCTGACCGGGAAGCTTATCGACAGCTTGAACATTAAAGGGAATTTCCTGCTGACCACTTCAGCATTTCATATGAGGCGCGCGGAGGGATGCTTTGCGAAAGCTGGAATACAATTTGATTCTTACCCTGTCGATGTCTACTCTATGGACAGAGGATATACCCCAGACAATCTTTTCATACCATCAGAAGGAGCGCTTGAGAAGTGGGCTGTACTTATACATGAAATTGCAGGATACCTTGTATATTGGATCATGGGATATTTATGAAAAGGTGGAAAGTGGCCTTTGTTTTGAACCTTGATTAAAAACATACTCACAGTGACTCAGAAATCTTTTAAATGTTAACAGGATATTATCAAAACGGAGATATCACATGTCCGGCAATGGTCTTAAATAAAATCTGCTCATGGCTTGCGGCTAATAGCTTTATCCCTGCAAAGGAAATTTCGAAGGTACCCGCCGGCATTGGGCAGGGGAAATAATATGCTGGGAATTGACGACCTTTTAAGGGATAGTGATGCAGAAACGACATTTTTAATATTATGCTGTCGGGTCTATCTGGGCACATCAAACGATGCTGATCTACCTGATTTCCTTGCAAATCATGTCGCTGATTTTGATGATGACCGGTTTTATCAGCTAGTTAAGACGCATCGGGTAAGGCCTGTGGTTTTTAAAGCACTTGCCAACTGTAAGATCTTTAACGGCGAAAAGCTTATCGAAAAACTGGGAGCGGATTGCAGAATAATATCTCTTCTTGCATTAAATCACCTTAAAGAAATGTTTCGCGTAATCTCAGTCCTCCAAAGTAAAGGGATTTGCGTCTTGCCTTATCGCGGGCCCATTTTCTCCAAAATGTATTATGGTGATTGGGCGATGCGGGAATCAAGTGACCTCGATTTTCTGATAGATAAAAAGCATATTCAGGAGCTTAACTTTTTGAAACACGAGGGTTATAAGGCTAAACATGTTTTCAATGATTATCGGGATATAGATATTCATCAGAACAGCCAAAGCATTGATCTGAATAATGACGATGGCAATAAGCGCAATATCCACCTGGAATTCCACTATAATATAGTTGCGGCCTGTTATGGCATTGATTCAGGTTACGAAGATGCTCAGCAGAATAATGGAAAGTTTAGCGGAGGGGGGCAAACCATCGATGTCTTGTCGCATGAAGCAACTACCGGCATAGTATTGGCGCACCATGGATTGCAGGATATCTGGATGTCATTAAAGTATTATTTGGACCTGGCATCTTTGTGCAATGGAAAGGAACAAATGAACTGGGATAAAGTAAAGTCATTTACTCAGAAACATGGATTCCATAAACTTAGCGCGGCCGCTTTTCACAATATGGAGTTGCTTTTAGGGATAAAAAACCCAATGAAGGATTCTCCGGACCCGGGCGTTTATTCTAAAAAGCTACTTGAATTGTGTTTGTCGCCTGATAAGTTTGCTAACCGGGGGTTTTACAAGTTAAATTTACGTCTCCAGGGCAGGGATTCACTAATCTGGAAAGTTAAAATGATATGGGGCTTGTTCACCTTGTTTCTCCGGCCAACAACAGAAGATTTTGAATGGAAGTATTTCCCGCCTTCATTGTTTTGGTTATATTATATATGTAAGCCACCAAGGTTGGTTTATACTTATTTGGTGCAGCCGATATTTGGAAAGAAGGCGGTTTTTCCGTTTAGGTGAGGAGAAAGGTTCAAGTATCAGGTATCAAGACCTGATTTGGTTTGGGGCCCCGCTTTCTCAGATCCCGGCCTCCGAGCCGGGATCTCCTATGTTCCAATACAATGGGTTGTCATTCCCGCGAAAGCGGGAACCTAGTTCTTCCTGAAAGCGAGACCTATGGTAGGTAGAAAAGACGTGCCTAGTTCTTCCTGAAAGCGGGAACCTATGGAAATTTTTGTTCTGAAAGTTTGTTTGGGTCCCCGCTTTTGTAGGGATTTACATGTGAAGTTTGTTTGGGTTCCTCGCTTTTGTGGGGGATTTCTATGTGAAGTTTGTTTGGGTCCCCGCTTTCGCGGGGATGACAAGGCTACAGGGGTGGTAGAAAGGAGATTCCGGCTCAAGACCGGAATCTGAGTTTAATCAAACAAATGGTATGGGGGGAGATAACCCCTCACAACTTCTGCGCATCATACATCTTCCGGAACGCCCCATCTTTTTCAACCAATTCCACAAAACTTCCTTCCTCCACAATCTCCCCGTCATCCATCATATAAATATGATCAGCCAATTTAAGATTATATAATCGGTGCGATATCAGTACGACCATCTTATCTCCCAACTGCTCCTTTAAATTTTTATATAGCTCAAATTCCGCATTGGCGTCCAGTGCGCTCGTTGGTTCGTCCAGGACCACGAGTTTTGAATCACGGTAAAAGATCCGCGACAGGATTAATTTTTGCCATTGCCCCCCGCTCAGCTGTTCGCTGCCTTGAAAAAGCCGGCCCATGCGAGTTTTGTATCCTGCAGACAGCTTTTGTATAAACGCATCAGCGCCTGATAAGACTGCTGATCTTTCTACTTCTTGCCGATCGATTTCCAGTTTATCTGTCCCAATGGTGATATTTTCTTCAATAGTTAGAAAATATTTTTCAAAATCCTGGAACACGAAAGTCGTATGATCGCGAAATTCCAGTTTATTGATTTCATTAATATTAGTTCCGTTAATACTTATTTCTCCTACCTGTACACTATAAAGCCGTGCAAGCAGCTTGACCAGGGTCGATTTGCCAGAGCCATTTTCCCCAACAATAGCAACAATCTTTCCCGGTTCACATTGCACCGAAATTTTCTTTAAAACTGGCTTTATGGTGCCAGGGTATGTGAATGATACATTAAGTAAGGAAAGACCTGTGCCTGATCCGGGGAAATCCAGATGATTTGGCGCAGGCTTAACGGTTGGAATATCAAGGAAAGTAAACAGGTCTTTCAAGAATAGCCGCTGTTGGAAAAGCTGCACCAATGATTGCAGGAAATTCTTCGAGGTGCTCTGCAGTCGCTGGAAACCCTGAAGATAAACCACAAAAGCTCCGACAGATATAGTTTTCTCCCATACGCTTAAGGCTATCCAGCCAAATATAAATGCCATCGCGATAATCTCGCCGGCTTCGGCCATCAGGCTATACTTCATCAGGCGGGACTGGAGATCAGTTTTGCCTTTGTGGATATGAGAACGTATTTTCTTAAACTTTTCGATGAAGGCATCGCCAAAGCCTAATATCCGGACCTCCTTCGCGTAGCTTACTCCCGTCAGGACGTGGTGCATATATGCTGCCTCACGCTCCAGGGGCGCAGTGGAGCGTTCCAGCTTTAAAAGCGCATAACCAGAATACCATTTGATAGCCGCAAGCGGGATGAACAAAACTATAAACAACAATGCAAACAATGACTGCATACTCAGGAAGAAGATGGACAGGAAAAGAATGGACGAGCTATTAAGGAGTGCTGAATTAAAATTTGTAAGTAGAGAAGCTGTCTTATATAGGGATTGTTGCTGTGCAAGATGCAGGTTGTCGTGATACGTAGGGTTTTCATAATACTCAAAATCAACCGATATTGCTTTTGCCAGTACCTGACTAGTTAAATAATCACTTAATTTCTGCTGGTGAATGGTAGTTATGTAAGCAGAGTACTGGCTGGTAATGGCGAGAAGAAATTGAGCTCCGCTGAATAGCATGATGAGGCCTAGTATTCTGTCCTGATCCGGGCCTCCTTGTACCGCAGTTTCGACCAGCAGCTTGATAAAATACAGTGAAACAACTGGCAAGATTGCAAGGGTGATTAGAAGTATTATATTAACAAGGCTGATTCGCCTATCGGCCCTCCACAAAAGTAACGCTGCCCGTATGAGGTCACGGCGGTAATAAAGAACATTATCTTTTATTTTTTTCAATTCGACTATTTACTAAAATAATTTATTAAACGCTTCTTTTCCATTGCGTGGATCATGTTTTGGCGACATGCTCATCGCGAATTTACAGTGATTATAGTACAAAGAAACATGAATTATTTGCATAAGATTCGCTTTGATACGGTAACGTCACCACTATTTTGGAACCTCCTAAATCAAAGACAATTTTGTCTAGCTTTACCTACCATTCATGATTTTTTAATTAAAAGTACAAAACTGTCATGATTTCTTTCATTTAAGACAAACAAGAATTGGATATTGTAATTTTTTTTAGATTTTCGTCGTAATTTATTATGTACTCATACTGTAGCTTTGGGCTGAACATTGTTTCGGACCTTGAATTTCCTGAATTGCTGCCCGCATTATTCGACCAGACGGATGTAACGATCCTCATAGGAAATGTAGTGCTTCCGGGGCACGGTCGCACGATCATTTGGGGCGATTACACAATTGAACTACACGAAAAGGAAGTGTATTTCGACGTGAAAGGCATAGCAACTTACATGGCAAGAGATGGAGAAAAGATCTGGGTACATGTTTCAGCCGGGCAAAAAGACCACAGGACGATACGGATCTACATTCTGGGCACCATAATGGCGGCTATCCTCCTGCAGCGCAAACGCCTACCCCTGCATGCGTCGGCCATATTAATGAAGGGCGAAGTGATGCTGATATCCGGTGATTCCGGTGCTGGTAAATCATCGACATTGAGCGGCCTGGTAAAACGAGGCTGCAAAGTGTTTAGTGATGACATCGTGGTGATAGATTCCGAGGGTCTGGCTTGTGCATCTTACCCCATGATCAAATTATGGGAAGATACTCAGGAAAAACTTAATGACCCAGCTTTCGCGGGAAAGTCTTTTATGATACGTGAGGACATGAAAAAATTCGGTGTGTTCTTCCACGATGAATTCGATACCGGACATTATCCTGTTAAGAAGATCATTGTGTTAAAAAAGGGAGTAGGAAACCGGATCGAACATAGGATGCTCAGATCTTCGAATGCATTTGATGAGATCCGTAAACAAGTTTACCGTCCGGCATTCGCCCATACGAACGAACAAAGAGCATTTATGTTCACTATGCTTTCTAAGCTGACCAATTTTTGCGAACTTTATGAGGTAACCCGGCCGGAGCCATGCGACATCGACGAGTTGTCGGCTTACGTAAACGATCTTCTTTCAGCTTGATATATGAGCGCGATCTACGGTATAATAAGTAAGAATAGAACATGTGTAGCAAAAGAAACCGCGGTCCATCTACGGGCCAGTATTGCCCATCGTGCTACGAAAATGGAAAGATCATGGGATGGGACGGGCGCTTCTTTGGGCATTTGCAAATCTCTAAGCCCCGCAGAACGAAAAGATGACGACCAACCCGCTATTTCGGGTGACCTAGTAATCATTGCCGATTCGCGGCTTGACAATCGTGAAATGCTGCTCACCCTAATGGGCTTAGACGTGCTCAAATGGTCGTTCCGATCAGATGCAGACGTGATCCTTGAAGCTTACCGTAAATGGGAGAATCATTGCCCGAAGTACCTGGAAGGCGAGTTTGTTTTTGCGATTTGGAACAGTGTGGATCAATCGCTTTTTATAGCGAGCGACCCTGTCGGTTTCCGGCCAGTTTATTATTATAATGGTTTGGATAGGTTTGTTTTTTGCAGCGAGATCAAAGGTGTTGTGGCAGCGATGGAGAAGACTCCGGTATTCGATGAGAAGCATCTGGTGGATTATCATTTCAGCAACCTAGATCCTGCAACTACCTACGTAAAAGAAGTATCCGCACTATGCGGAGCAAAAACACTCTGCCTTGATCGGGGAGAGTTTCGGATAACGCGATACTGGATGCTAGAGGCTACCGGAAAATACCGGTTTACAACCGACGACGAGTGGTTCACCTGCATGCGTGACCTGTTGTTCAAAGCGGTAGAAAAGCGAATGAGTTCAGTAGGTGTCACTGGGGTTACGCTTAGCGGTGGGCTTGACTCCGGAACTGTTACTGGCATCCTTGCACAGTTACTGGCAAAAAAAAATAGACCCTTGTATGCATTTTCCTCCGTATTACCAGAAGACCATCGGGGAGTCGAACGCGACGAGCGTAAATTTATTGGGTTGATGAACAAGATGTACCCTAATATCATTCAAACGAACGTCGAGGCACTCGGAGTACGGCCGCTTTCAGATGTCGGCAAATCGTTTGAGTTGGATGAAGGTATTCCTAACGGTTTTTTTTATATGGACCACGCCCTCCTCGAAGCGGCTTCCATGAAAGGAGTAGATACATTGTTTTCAGGCTTTGGAGGGGACATGCTAGCATCCTGGCGCGGAACGCCCATATTCTTTCTTTTGGGGCGCCGTGCCTTTCGGGATTGTTTACGCCTGGTTAAGCAGACCGCCGTTTACGATGAAACTAATTGGCTTCAAACGGTCAGGACCGAATATCTTGTCCATACTGACTTGTGGAAAATGCTTCGCAGAGTGCTTGCGGGGAGCTACAATACTTCCTGGCAGTCACATTTGAAAGCTGATTTCACAGATAAGTACGCTGTTAAGTCGACTGATTCGTCGGTAGGCCTGCCGGGATCCCTATTAAGCGAACGGATCGCTAAGGGACATATCTCGCGAATTATGGGAATGTTCACGAACAGAAACGCCTGGTACGATATTGTGTCCTGCGAGCCGCTGCTGGATAAAGACTTGCTAGAGTTTTTGATCGAAGTGCCTGCCCGCTTATTTAATGCGGCGGGTCAGCGCCGGGGCCTCCTACGTCAGGCGATATCAGGATTGGTTCCCCAGGAAATACAATGGCGTAAGGACAAGTTGCCTTACAGCCCCGATTTTGTAACAAGGCTTTTATCCGATGAGGGAAATATCAGAGATATTCTTTATACTGCTGACCATGCATTTCTGTTTGATACGTACTTTTCAAAAGAAAGTATCGAAGATGTGCTCCCATATCTCATGCCATTCGCAGGGTTCAAAAGTAAAACGAGTTACAAAAGTATTCGAACATTACAAGCCCTCATAGCTTGTCGTGCTCTCAGACATTTAAAAGATCGCGGATATACATTTATTTAAAAGTATTTGCGGACATTAATTTTTTGTTATATTTGAACAGTATATAACAATAAAAACTATTTCAATGAACAATCAGCAAGAAGAAAAAAACCTACAACTGCCAACAGAAAGCTGGTCTAAGCCAGAAATCCTGGTATTAGATATAAAAGAAGAAACTTTGGGCAATGTCAGTGCTGGTGCGGATGGCACTAATTTAAGTTAGTCATTTCAGGGTTTAGGAGTGTAGATCATTTATCCGCTTGCGGGCCTCTTACTTAAGCTAGCGGGTATCGCTCCTGTATAATACGGAACTATTCGTCAGTTGTTTTTAGTTCAATCATTTTCTGTTCGTGCATGGCATTTAAGCACTCGAGGGTGTCTTTAATGCATCTCTCCTGCGATACGTCGAATTTCCTTGTCAGGCTGTCAACTAAACGTTCTACACGGATAGGGTCTCCAATAAAATTCCAGATAATCGTACCCATTCGATTAATGCTGATATAGTTTCCGCTATTTAAATCCATCATCACCAGTTCGTCACCCACCTCACTTGATATTAAATACTTCTCTGACTTTCGTTGTAATACTGAATTTAGTGTAATTTTTGTATTATCTGTTTTCATCTATGTGTCTTTTAATGGTATTTAAAAAGTGGCTAACAGGGTATATTCGGTTGTATTCTCCCCTCCCGTTATTCGGATGCCATAGCAATCTACCCAGGCGTGTGCAGTAAATTTGTCGCAGTTTTTCGTCACTCCGAAAGAGATTGTTGCTTGCAGATTCCTTCGCCCCAGCATCATTTTAGCCGCTAGAGCCTGTTCAAAACATTTAGCCCGCCAGGGAAAACGCCTGGAACTCCTTATGATGGCCACAGAAATCTGCTCAAGGCACGCGGTGCCTTCCAGAACTGAAGCCCCGCACGTTGATTTCGATTTGATAAAACTAATGAGTTTTCGGAACGGAACAAAGATCAGCACAATACGGGCAAGAGCCAACATAATCCAGGCTTCAACGAACAAAAGGTACTCGATAGTCTGAAGCGGCGTTTTATTCGTCATGTAGCGCTCTTTTTAAGCACTGTAAATGTAGTGTTTTTCCAATTAAAATTGTTTGGAGACCTGGAATCTGAACTTGGTCCAATAAAGGAGAGTGAACCCAGCTGTTTATCATTTTTTAGAAAAATTTTTTAGCCAAACTTCTAGATAAATAATATTCG
>Ga0326733_1000430_pt1 | contig 12105 bp, 10 predicted proteins | sample 14_GP2_308_FD_207946 | JGI IMG/M metagenome (GOLD analysis project Ga0326733, IMG submission 207946) | Glacier ice microbial communities from Ngari, Tibet, China - 14_GP2_30.8 | ecosystem: Environmental > Aquatic > Freshwater > Ice > Glacier | place: China: Ngari, Tibet | collected 2018-07-17 | reverse complement strand
GTAGTTCAGGACGTCGCGCACGTGCCCGGCCTCCCAGCGCGCCTGCCCGATTGGATGCCCGGAGTTCGTCACCTCGAGGGCCGCCAGTTCGTCGATCGCGCCGTCGACGGCGGAGGCGAAGCGGCGCAGCGCGGCGGCGCGATCGGCGGGCGCGAGACCGGCCCAGCCGAGCTGGGCGAGTGTCGCACGCGCGACCGCCTCGTCGACCTGCTCGAGCGTGCTGTGCTCGATCGTGCCGATCACGGTCTCGTCCGCGGGATTTATGAGTGTTGTGGTGGTCATCTCGCTGCCTTCACCAGTCCTTCGAAGAGTCGTCGGTCGGCGGCATCCTGCTCCGGATGCCACTGCACGGCGATGCCGAACGGCACCGCCTCAAGTTCCACGGCCTCGATCACGCCGTCGTCGGAGACCGCCGTCACGGTGAGCCCGTCGGCCACCCGGTCGATTCCCTGGTGGTGGTAGCAGAGCACGCTGAGGCTCGACGCCGCCTCGCCGAGCACCTCCGCCAGGCGGCTGTTCGCGGTCACCTCAACGTCGACCGGTCCGAACTGGGCGGGGGCGGGCTGGTATTTCACGCTGCCGACGATGTCGGGCAGGTGCTGGGTCAGGGTTCCACCGAGCGCGACGTTGAGCATCTGGGCACCCCGGCAGATACCGAGGAACGGCATCTGCCGCGCGATCGCCCTCGTGATGAGCGCCCGCTCCCACGCGTCCCGATCGACCCGGGCGGGGGCGGTCGCCTCATGCGGCTCCTGGCCGTAGAGGCCGGGGTCGATGTCGGCGCCCCCGCTCAGCACAAGGCCGTCGAGCGAGTCCAGCACCCGGTCGATGATCTCGTCGCTGACCGGTTGCGGCGGCAGAAGCACCGCGATGCCGCCCGCCGCGATGACCGAATCGAGGTACACCTCGGGCAGCACGGCGGCGCGCACGTCCCAGACGCCCATCTGGGTCGGCTCCAGGTAGGTCGTGATGCCGATGATGGGCGCGGTGGAGCTGGGGTGATCGCGCCAGCGGTCACGCGACCCCAGCGCCGACGGAGCCTGCGACGTCGGAGTAACTTCTCCGATTTCAGAGCCGTTCGAAGCCACGGACTCTCTCCCAATCGGTGACAGCGGCCTCGTAGGCGGCGACCTCGATCGCCGCGTTGTTGAGGTAGTGCTCGACGACGTCGTCACCGAAGGCCGCGCGGGCGATTGCCGAGCCGCCGAACAGCTCGGCCGCCTCGCGCAGGCTCGCCGGCACCCGGGGTGCGGCGCTGCCGTAGGCGTTGCCCTCGAGCAGCGGCTCAAGCTCGAGCTCGTTCTCCATTCCGTGGAGGCCGCCCGCGATGAGAGCGGCGACCGCAAGGTACTGGTTCACGTCTCCGCCGGGAACTCGGTTCTCCACCCGCATGCTGTGCCCGTGCCCGACCACGCGCAGCGAGCAGGTGCGGTTGTCGAGCCCCCAGGCGACGGCCGTGGGGGCGAACGACCCCTCGACAAACCGCTTGTACGAGTTGATGTTGGGTGCGAAGAACAGCGTCAGTTCGCGCATGGCGGTCAGTTGGCCGGCGAGGAAGTGCCGGAACATCTTTGACATCCCGTACTCGGCATCCTCATCGGCGAAGACCGCGCTGCCGTCGGTGCCACGCAGGCTGATGTGAATGTGGCAGCTGTTGCCCTCTCGGGCGTCGTACTTCGCCATGAAGGTGATCGACTTGCCGTGCTGGTCGGCGATCTCCTTCGCCCCGTTCTTGTAGATCGAATGGTTGTCGCAGGTGACCAAGGCCTCGTCGTAGCGGAACGCGATCTCCTGCTGGCCGAGGTTGCACTCGCCCTTCACGCCCTCGCAGTAGAGACCAGCGCCCTCCATCCCCACCCGGATGTCACGCAGCAGCGGTTCCATGCGGGTCGAGGCGAGGATGGCGTAATCGATGTTGTAGTCGCTCGAGGCAGTCAGCCCGACGTAACCCTTCTTCCAGGCGTCGCGGTAGCTGTCGTCGAAGACGATGAACTCGAGCTCGGTGCCGATCTGGGCGACGAGGCCGAGTTCGGCAAGCCGCGCGGTCTGCGCCTTGAGGATCTCGCGCGGTGACGGCCGCACCGGCGCCTCGTCCAGCCAGGTCAGGTCGGCCATCACGAGCGCGGTGCCGGGCAGCCAGGGCACGAGCCGCATTGTCGCGAGGTCCGGGATCATGGCCATGTCGCCGTAGCCCTTCTCCCACGATGAGATGCGGTAGCCGTCGACGGTGTTCATCTCGACGTCGACGGCGAGCAGGTAGTTGCAACATTCTGCGCCGTGCGACGAGATCTCATCCTTGAAGAACCTCGCGGCAACGCGCTTGCCAACGAGCCGGCCCTGCATGTCGGTGAACGCGACGATGACGGTGTCGATCTCGCCAGCGTCAATGAGCGGGTTGAGCTCATCCGTGGTGATCATTCCGGTTCGTCCTGCCATGATCTTGTCTCCTCGTCGAGCCCCGCGAGGTTGCCCGAGCGGCAACGCCCGACCATTACACCACAGCGCGCGCTCCAGAATCGGCCTACTTGTAACGAAGTATTAATGCTCAAAGGTAGACACGAGGTACCAATAGGCCACTACGCTCCAATCAACTCTGATCCACTCGCGGGCGAGACCACCCGCGATCTCTACCGGTTCCGCACCGCCTCTGGGAGAAAAACTCATGACAGATTCAGGCAAGCGCTCCACATCCGGAGTCACCTACACGCCCGCCGAAGACGGGTACTTCGAAAAACGGTCGCTGCAGAGGACGGCCGGGGTGTGGGGCCTGTGGGGCCTCGCCGTCGCCGCTGTCATATCTGGCGACTTCTCCGGCTGGAACTTCGGCATCGATTTCGCCGGTTTCGGTGGCATGGTGATCGCCTTCGCGATCCTCGTGGTCATGTACTACGGCTTGATCTTCAGCATCGGCGAGATGGCGGCGGCAATGCCGCACACCGGCGGCGCGTACTCCTTCGCCCGATCGGCAATGGGGCCGTGGGGTGGCCTGATCACCGGGCTTGCGGAGACGATCGAGTACGTCGCGACGACCGCCGTCATCGTCTACTTCTCCGCGCAATACGCCGACGGGATCACGAGCGAGCTGCTCGGCTTCTCCCTCGAGGGCAACATGTGGGTCTGGTGGCTGATCCTCTACGCGGTTTTCATCGCCCTCAACTCGGCCGGCGCCGCGATCTCGTTCAAGTTCGCCATCATCGTCTCGATCATCTCCATCGCGATCCTGCTCGTCTTCTCGGCGATGGCGGCGTTCTCGGGCCTGTGGAGCGTCGACAACCTCTTCGACATCGCCCCGGACGAGGGCCAGAACGCGTTCCTGCCGCACGGCGTGGTGCCGATCCTCTTCGCCCTCCCATTCGCGATGTGGTTCTTCCTCGGCATCGAGGAGCTCCCTCTCGCCGCCGAGGAGTCCCACAACCCGTCCAGGGACATCCCGAGAGCGGGCCTGTGGGCCCGCGCCACCCTGATCGCAACGGGACTGCTCATCCTTGTGCTCAACACTGGAATTCTCGGGGCGGAGGCCACGGGCGTCTCGCTCGAACCGCTGCTCGACGGCTTCCGCGCCATCGTCGGCGACGAACTGGCCGCGGTCCTCGCGCTGTTCGCCCTCGTGGGGCTGCTCGCCTCCCTGCAGGGCATCATGTTCGCCTACGGCCGCAACATGTACTCGCTGTCCCGTGCCGGGTACTACCCGAAGTTCTTCTCGCTGACCGGCAAGCGGAAGACCCCGTGGGTCGCGCTTCTCGTCGGCGCGGTGATCGGGTTCGTGGCGCTGCTCGTGTTGGAGGTGCTCGCGTCGGTCAGCGAGGGAGCCGGCGCGGTCGCCGGAGCGATCATCCTTAATATCGCAGTCTGGGGCGCGGTGCTCGCATACTTCCTGCAGATGGTCTCCTTCGTGATCTTGCGCCGGAAGTTCCCGAATGTAGAGCGTCCCTACGTCAGCCCGTGGGGGGTGCCGGGGGCGATCACCGCTGCGGCAATCTCCGCGCTGATCTTCCTGGGCTTTCTGCTCAACGAAGCGTTCCAGCCGGCGATTATCGGGATCATCATCGTCTACGCGGTCATCCTCGCGGGCTTTGCACTCTACGGCCGCCACCAGCTCGTCCTCTCGCCGGAGGAGGAGTACGCGCTGAGCGGCGGCCTGCACAGGGATCCGCAGTCCGAGGGCTACGACGCGATGGAGAAGGACGTCTTCGGGGAGAAAAACAAGTAGCAGCCCCGCCCGAACGCCTACGGGGCCGGTCACGTCGTGGCCGGCCCCGCAGGCGTTCACTGCAGCCTCAGCAGGCGGTGAGTGCCTCGACGGCGGGCGAGACCGCCTGCGTTCCCCCGAGGATGAGGATCCTCGATGGTGCGAACCGGCGGATCTCGGCCAGGGTGGCCGCGGTCACGCACACCCCCGGCACGACGTAGAGCGGCGATCCGACGCTTCCGGCCCGCGCCGCGCCGGCGAGCGCATCGGGAAAGTTCGCCCCTGTCGCGAGGTAGACGGACGCGGCGTCGTCGAATGCCTCCTTGTTGATGTTCTTCGACGTCTCGTACCGGTCGGAGCCGCCGATCCGGAACGCGCCGCCCGGCAGGCCCAAGGCTTTCGCGTCGGCCAGGATTCCGTCCGATACCGAGGAAGGCCCCCCGGCGATGACGACATCGACGGGGTCGAGACGCAGGATGAGCGCCGTGGTGTCCGCGTCGAGCCTCGCCGCGGTGCCCTGCACAAGGAGCACGGCACCGCCGAGCTTTCCCGCCGCCGCGCTCGCAGCGAGGGCATCCGGGAAGTTCGCTCCCGTTGCGAGATATACCCGCTCGGCGCCCACCGTGCCGAAGGCGTCGCTCACAACCCCGCGCGATGCCTGGTAGCGATCGGTGCCGCCGATCCGGGTAGTCGGGGCGATGTCGCGAAGTTGCCTCTCCACGCCGGCGCTGACCGCGGCCGTGCCTCCGACGACGACGATCCTTTCGGGCTTCAGCCGGTACAGCTCGTTCTTCACCGAATCCGGCAGCACCGTCGGCAGGGTGAGCAGCACGGGGCCGTCGACCGCCGCCGCGGCGGGAGCAGCGCTCAAGGCATCGGGGTAGTCGGTGCCCTTGGCGATATAGACGACCTTCACCCCGGGATTGAGGGGCCGGGAGACGGAGACGGCCGACGCATAGCGATCGACACCGGCGAATCTTGTCACCGGGATCGGCGCATAGTTGACGCTGGCCTTGAGTCGAATCGTGACGTGTGCAACCGCCCCGACGCTCCCGACCTCCACGACGACGCCCGCCGTGACGGCAGCTCTGGCACCCTGCGGCAGGTAGAGGTTGCGAACGGAGGAGCCCGTCGGAAAGGTGAGCACCGCGGAGTTGTTGTCCGGACGGATGCGAAGCACCCGCACGCCAGGCGCGTGCCCGGCGAAGATCGACTTCGAGTAGATCGACCCGGAATCGATCCCGGTGCCGGAGCGGTACTCGACGAGGTACAGCTCCCCGGTGCGCGGGTCGCTCACCCTGAGTCCACGCAACCCCGATGTCGCCGAGGCGGGGCTGAGGGCATGGCTCGTGCTGGCTTCGGTCGCCTCCGCCGGGAGGGCGACGGGGCGCAGGTCGGCGCTGGCCAGTGCAGCGAGCCGGGTCTTGTGCGTGACGTTGAGCGCCATGAGCTGGGCGTTGCCGGTGCCGTTGATCGTCAGACCGCCGCCCATGATGTCGTAGAAGTCCTCGTAGGCCACATCGGTGCAGCCGCTCCCCTCGACGAGTGCCGTGTCGCAGCGATGGGCGTTCGAGTGGCCGAGGCTGAAGTTGTGGCCGAGCTCGTGGGCGAGCACGAGCTCCGCGATGGCGCCCTTGTAGCCGAGCCAGACGACACCGCCGCTGAGCTTCGGTCCGACGCTGCCGAGGCCGGCGCCGGCACAGTCGCCCGGTGCGATGACGACGAGGTGCCGACTGGGGGACGTCGCGAATGCGGCGGTCGTCGTGCCGAGCCGGGCGGCGGCCTCACCCCAGACGGCGTTCGCATCGCAGGCGGACGCCGAGCTGAACCGATCGATCGCGCCCTGCCGGGTCACCCCGGTCAGTTGCCCTCCGGACTGCGACGGCCAGTAGGCGCTGAGCCTCTGGGTGAGCGTGTCGAGCGTCGAGTCGGCGACGATCGTCGCGGCGGGGGCAGCCGGCCGCGTCACGACCGCGAAGGTGAGCGTGTGCGCTGATGCCACGGCGGCGGCGCTCGTCGTGACCGGCGACACCGTCGCCTCCCCGACCAGCAGGGGCTCGTCGATCGTCTCGGTCGCGGCCAGGATCGCCGAGCCGAGAGCGGACTCCCCGTCGATCGCCTCGGCGGGGTGCGCACGAACCGCCGAGGACTGGTCGACCTCGTCATTGATGCGGTCGATCGCCTCGGGCGCGATCGTCACGGTGCCATCGAACCGGTCGCCGGTCGTCAGCCCCTCACCCAGGTCGCCCTCGAGTTCCACCGAGGCGCCCTCGGCCGTGAGCAAGCGCACCTCGTCGGGCAACAGGGAGGTCGTGCTCGCGCCGGGCCGGACCTCCTGCCCGGCGAGCAGCAGAATCGTGCCCTGCACGTCGACGGTGGTCGCCGCCGTGACGGTGCCGGTCTCAGCCGATGCCGCCGCCGGCACCAGGGCCGGCGCGAGAAAGATGATGGCCAGCAGCGCCGTTCCGAGCGAACGACGACGACCACCCAGACTCTTTTTCGGTGCGTGTGAACCCATCATTGCCCCCCGGCGACTCGTCACTGCGTCCCGACTGACGCCGGACATGCTCCCCCGAGCACGTCGTTCGTGATCCCGCCACCGAATGTGAACCGGCAGCTTCCTCAAGTCTGCACCCGGGAGATGGCGCCACCTCCACGCCGGGACCCCCAGTTGGGGGCGTACGCAACGCGGCAGTCGCGGGGCAACGAAAAAGGGCCCCGTTCGAACGAACGGAACCCTCGGCCTCTCGACCCTCGTGGTGCACCCCCTCGGACTTGAACCGAGAACCCACTGATTAAGAGTCAGTTGCTCTGCCAATTGAGCTAGGGATGCGCGTGGCCGCCATGAATTCCGCAGCCGAGGATCAAGGCTAGCATGAGTCTCGACCGCCCCAAGACTCGCGTTGGAGACATCATGACCGACACCTCTGCCCGCCTGGCCGCCGGCACCGCCGCCCCAGCATTCACGCTGGACGACTCCGACGGCAACGCCGTGTCGCTTGCCGACAATGCCGGCCGGAAGGTCATCATCTACTTCTACCCGGCCGCTTCCACCCCCGGCTGCACGACCGAGGCCTGCGACTTCCGCGACAACCTCAACTCGTTGAAGTCCGCCGGCTACCAGGTGCTCGGGGTGTCGAAGGACGACGCGTCGGCGCTGCAGAAGTTCCGCACGGAGCAGAGCCTCAACTTCCCGCTGCTGAGCGACCCCGACCTCGAGGTGCACAAGGCCTACGGTGCGTACGGCGAGAAGTCGCTCTACGGCAAGACCGTGACCGGGGTGATCCGCTCGACCTTCGTGCTCGACGAGCAGGGCACCATCGAACTGCCGCTCTACAACGTCAAGGCGACCGGACACGTCGCCTCGCTGCGCAAGAAGCTCGGCCTGCTCTAGCCGTCGCGCCTCGCCGTCGCCGCCATTACCGGTCGGCTGAACAGGAGGGCGAGCACCGCGACCGCGGGCACCAGCAGGAGCCAGCCGATGTCGGTACGCGCGAACAGCCCCTGGAAGCTTCCGATCGCGACGGCGATCTGCAGCACCTGCATCGTCACGATCGCGCCGCGCACCCAGGCGAACCCGCGGAGCGTGTTGATCGCGATGATCACGAGCCAGAGTGTGGCGATCGCCGCGAGGACGGTGATGCCGATCGCCGCGGCGTAGGAGTCGGGAATCTCAGTGAGGATCTCGAACAGCAGGAACGCCGTGATGCCCGCGAGCCCGATCGCCTCGGCGAGCAGGAGCCCGACGAGCATCCTCAGCGGAGCGGAGCGGAGCGGGTCGCGCCCGCTGTAGGGGGCGTCTGGGGAGGGTTCACTCACAGTGCCTTCCGATACAAAACTATTGATTTGCCTTGGTCAGTATGAGAGTCTATGTGAGGTTGATTTTGACGCTTACAAGGTCGTGAGCCCAGCCTCTTCGATGTTAACCCGCCGCCTGTCGGCCGGACATCGTCGAAATTTCTTGGTCTCTCGACCACACGTAGCAACAAATCAAAGGAGTACCCCCATGGATTGGCGCGACAAAGCAGCCTGCCTCACGGCCGACCCCGAGCTCTTCTTCCCCGTCGGAAACACCGGCCCGGCCGTCGACCAGATCGAGAAGGCGAAGATGGTCTGCGGCCGTTGCAGCGTCTCCGAACAGTGCCTCCAGTATGCGCTCGAGACGAGCCAGGATTCCGGTGTCTGGGGCGGCCTGAGCGAGGACGAGCGCCGCGCCCTCAAGCGCCGCGCCGCGCGCGCCCGCCGCGCCTCCTAGGCCGAGCCCTCGTAGCGCCCGTCGGCCATACGGCCGACACTCCGATCCGGCATCCGACCCCCGCCGCGCGGGCAGTCGGGTGCCGTTTCTGCGGGCCGCTCGCCCCCAGCGAACACCGGCCCGACAGGCGTCGACCTAGCGAACGGTGATCCAGGCGAGCGGGATGTCGATGGTCACCTCGGTGCCGCTTCCGACCATCGTGTGCCAGTCGATGGTGCCGCCGAGTTCGCCCTGGATGAGCGTGCGCACGATCTGGGTTCCGAGACCCGATCCGACCTTGCCCTCGGGGAGCCCGCTGCCGGTGTCGCGCACCTTGACGCTGAGCCGCTCCTCGTCGCGGTCCGCAATGATCTCGACGTCGCCCTCCCGGCCGGCGAGCCCGTGCTCGACGGCATTGGTGACGAGCTCGGTGAGCGCGAGCGCGAGCGGGGTGGCGTACTCGCTCGGCAGGTTGCCGAAGCTGCCGGTCGACTTCGGGTGCACCTTGGTGTTGTGGGTCGAGGCGACCTCGGCGATGAGCAGCAGCACCCGGTCGAATACCGCGTCGAAATCGACGTTCTGGTTGAGTCCCTCGCTGAGGGTGTCGTGCACGACCGCGATCGCCGCGACCCGGCGCATCGCCTGATTGAGCGACTCCCGAGCCTCCTCGGACCTCGTCCGCCGGGCCTGGATGCGCAGCAGCGAGGCGACCGTCTGCAGGTTGTTCTTCACCCGGTGGTGGATCTCCCTGATCGTCGCGTCCTTGGTGATGAGCTCGCGTTCCTGGTGCCGCAGCTCGGTGACGTCCCGGCACAAGACGATTGCGCCGACCCGCTCGCCGCGGTCGCGGATCGGGATCGCGCGCAGCGACACCGTCACCCCGCGCGCCTCGATGTCGGTGCGCCACGGGGCACGGCCCGTCACGACCAGCGGCAGCGACTCGTCGATGATGACCTGCCCCTTGAGCAGTCCAGTCGTGACCTCGGCGAGGGACTCCCCCTCGAGTTCGCCCGCGAACCCCATGCGGTTGAAGGCAGAGAGCCCGTTGGGGCTCGCGAAGGTCACGGTGCCGTCGACGTCGAGTCGGATGAGTCCGTCGGATGCGCGGGGGGCGCCCCGCCTGGGCCCCGTCGGCGCGCCGAGGTCGGGGAAGTCCCCGGCCGCGATCATCGCGAACAGGTCGTTGGCGCACTCGTTGAAGGTCAGTTCCTGCCGGCTCGGCGTGCGCGCCTCGCTGAGGTTGGTGTGCCGGGTGAGGATCGCAATCGGATGCGGCGTCGTCGCGGACCCGTTGACCGCGAGCCTCCGGAGCACGGGAACCGCGCGCACCCTGGTCGGGGTCTCCTCGTACCAGTCCGGCGCGGCGGAATCGATGATCTGGCTCGACTGGAACGCATCGGTGACCTGTTTGCGCCACTCGGGCTTGATGTTCTGCCCGACGAAGTCGCGGTAGAACAGGGTCGCCGAACTCGACGGCCGGGCGTGGGCGACGGCGACGAAGGAGTCGCCGGTTGTCGGCACCCAGAGCACGATGTCGGCGAAGGCGAGGTCGGCGAGGAGCTGCCAGTCGCCGACGAGGAGGTGGAGCCATTCGACGTCGGCCTCGCTGGACCGGCCTTGCGCGAGCACGAGATCACTGAGGGTCGACACGCATTACAGCGTAACCGGCACCGCGCGCCCTCTCGCGCGCGCCGCCGGCGTCACTCGTCGGGCCAGGGCGCGCTGTAGGCCTCCGCCGCGGCGGTCGTCAGCTCGAACAGGTCGCCGAGGAGCTCCTCCATCGAGGCGGAGCGCAGCAGTCGCACCTGGTCGAGCGGCCCGAGCGGGGAGATCGCGGCGAGCTGCCAGGCTGCGGCCGCCGGGTCATCCGCGAGCTCCACATCCGACGCCCACGGCAGGTCCGCAAACTCGCTCGCGAGGGCGAGGGTGCGGCGAACGGCGGACTCCGCCCGGGTGCGGAGCGGCCGGAGCGACTCGTCCCAGTCCAGGTCGGGCAGCTCCCGGATCACGGCCGTCGGGTAGGGGGCCTCGTCGAGCCACTCGACCACCTCGAACCGGTGCTCGCCCTGCGCGACGAGCGCGACGACGCCTTCCTGTTCGCCGAGCTGTGCGATCTGAGCGAGGGTGCCGAACGCGAACCGCTGCTCTCCCCCGCCGACCTCCTGGCCGCGCTCGATCAGCACGACCCCGAACTTCGTCGATTCGTCCTCGAGCATCCGGGCAAGCATCACGAGGTAACGCTCCTCGAACACCCGCAGCAGCAGCGGCATGTGGGGGAAGAGCACTGAGCCGAGGGGGAACATCGGAACCTGGGTCATGCCCCAAGCGAACCACGTTCGGCGCCGCCGCGACAGCCGCCGGGCGGCAGCGCCCAAGAGTTACGACTTTGGTCCTTGTCGAGCCGCACTCCACAAGAGCAAGCTGACCGCATGGCCAGCAATTCCGGACTCGATTCGATGCCCTACGTCGACAGTTCGGCAAGTCCGCGGTTGGACCCCACCCTCTGGGCGATCATCGTCGCGATCGTCATTCTCGTGGCGGTGGCACTCCTGGTGGTGCTCACCAGGGGCACGCCGGAGCTGCTCGACGCAGACACCCCCGAGGGTGTCGTCAAGCGCTACTCGGCGGCCGTGATCGAGGGCGACGAGCTGGGCGCCGCCGACTACCTCTCGCCTGATGCCACCGACGACTGCGACACGTTCGAGTCGGAGAACACCGACAACCTCAGGGTCACTCGCGTGTCGACGACCCAGCGCGATGACACCGCGGACGTGCGCGTGTCGATCACGACGATCTACGAGAATGGCCCGTTCGGCATCGACGAGCAGGAGTACCAGGATGACTTCGACCTGGTGAGCATCGACGGCGAATGGCTGATCGACGGTGCCCCGTGGCCGCTCAACATCTGCCGGATGCTCCCGTGACCGCCGTGCAGGGCACTGCCAGCGTCACCGGCGGGGCCAGCAGGAGCGTACGGCGTCTGATTGTCTTCGTGCTCCTCTTCGCCACCGTCACGATCGCGGCCACCGGACTCAGCGGGCTCCTCGGGCGGGCGCTGGATGCCGGCAATGACCTCACCACCGGGGACACCGCTGGCCTTGCCCAGGCTCTCGCGTTCACCCTCGTCGGCGGTCCCCTCACCCTCGTGCTCTGGTGGTTCCTCTGGCGCGGATTCGCCGACCCCGCCGAGCGCTCGTCGGTGGCGTGGGGCCTCTACATCGCCGTGATGTCCACCGTGTCGCTCATCACCTTCTCGACGTCGCTGCTGGCCACCGCCTCGGCCGGTGTCGATGGTCGGTGGCAGCCGCAGGCCTTCGCCTCCGGTGCCGTCTGGGCATTCGTCTGGCTCTGGCACCAGTGGATGCGCCGCCACCCGGCGAAGGGCCCGCCCCAGCTCGCGGACCTCGCCCCCGTCATCGGCTACGTGTTCGGCCTCATCCTGGCGGTGGGCGGGGCCGTCGCCGCGATCGGAAGCGTGCTCGATGCCGCCATCGCCGACACCGGTTCGGCGATCGCGGGTTCGCCCTGGTGGCAGTCGGCGGTGCAGGGACTGGTCTGGATGGCGGGCGGCGCCGCGATCTGGTGGTGGCACTGGCTCCGGGAGCGCGCCCGCGTGCTCCGCTCCGGACTTGCCGCCGTGGCGCTCGTCATCATCGCCGCCCTCGGCGCCGTGATCCTAACT
>Ga0326733_1000429_pt1 | contig 12135 bp, 9 predicted proteins | sample 14_GP2_308_FD_207946 | JGI IMG/M metagenome (GOLD analysis project Ga0326733, IMG submission 207946) | Glacier ice microbial communities from Ngari, Tibet, China - 14_GP2_30.8 | ecosystem: Environmental > Aquatic > Freshwater > Ice > Glacier | place: China: Ngari, Tibet | collected 2018-07-17 | reverse complement strand
CCGCATACAACGGTGCCACAGTTGCGTTGGAAACCACGAGCGCTGTTGCAGATTTGGGAAGCTGCTCGTAGGTTTGCGGATTGCCCAAAAAACCGTTGCCAATCACGATGGAGTAACTGCGTTCAGCCAGGCTAATGTCAACCTGCGCAGTTGCAGGAGCAAGGGAAGAAAGGGAAGAAAGTGCGTGCATCACCGAAGTGTAGGGGCACTTTTCAGCACTGCGGAACACGCATCGGTTTCAAGCAGCGTTCAAAACCAGCGGGTTTGAACAGCGCCATTTCATGACCCTGGAACAATGCCCGCCAATTCCAGCTGCATGATGATCATGTTGACCAATGTAGACACCGAAGGCCGGCCGGTTTCAATGACGAAATGCGCGGTTTCGCGGTAAAGCGGATCCCGCTGGGTATACAAATCGCGCAGGCGCCCAAGAGGGTCAGCGACCTGCAGCAGCGGACGATTGACATCGTGCCGAAGCCGGCGAGACAACTCTTCCGGGGAAGACCGCAGATACACCACGTGTCCCCGGTCATGCAAGCGCTGGCGGTTGGCTTGACGCAGCACTGAACCACCACCGGTTGAAAGTACCCTGCCACCCGACAGTTTTGTTAACTCGTCAATGACCGATTCCTCAACGTCCCGAAAGCTGGCCTCCCCTTCGCGCTCGAAATAGTCGCGAATGGAACAACCCAGCCGTTCCTCGATCACATGATCAGAGTCGAGAAAAGACAGTTTCAGCCGCCGGGCAACTTGCCGCCCAACGGTGGATTTACCGGAGCCTGGAAGGCCGACGAGAGAAATGAACTGCACAGATTGTCGAAATCCCGATCAGTTAGGCGTTCGACAGTTATTTATTCCATATGGCGGGGTTAGAAACGAACCATTCGAGTCATCCCCAATAACGAAGCTGGTGACATAAGGTTTCTCGACAGTACCTTCGGACCCTGCAACGCTTGTCGTAACCTTGACCTTATAGAGCAACCACGTTGCCACATTCTGCGGGTATTCCACTTGAATAGTTGCCCGCCCATTGATTCCCGTTGTGTTAGCACCTACAAATGACAAGATGACGTCAGCTTTGCGAGGCGATATTGTGTTGTCACCATCACCGGCAGTCTTTTCAGCAGCGTCCAAGGAACCGTTGCGGTCGGCATCTTCGTTGTCGCAAGAAAACCTTGGACCAACATATGGGCCTTTTTCGTACTTAATCAAATCCACACTGGATGAAAGTTGCGCATTAGCGACGGCATTACCAGCAGCGTCGGCGACAGCGACATCAAACTTTTTGATATAAGTCAGATTGTTGCTGCCTTTTGTCAATTCGTTGTTGTCGCCCATGGTGATGGAGAGAGGCTGACTTGCAACCGTTAAATTAGCGTCTTTAAAGCGTAAGCAAGCGCTATTGGCAATCTCCGTATCTGTCATGCCATAACAAATCCTTATTTTTACACCATCTGTCGGGCTTGATCGAGTGCCCGATATGTAATCCGCCATCGCAACTCCACTTACATCGCTATAAACCGTAGCGTTTTCTGTAGAGATCTTTTCGCCACTACCTAAACCAGGCTGAACGATTTCAAATCGGACGCGAACATTTTGAATTGCTTGGTTCGTGCTGTTTAAAAACACAGCGCGTAGACCGGCCCGATTAGCTTGCGAGCCTGGAGCATTTGGTGCAATAGTGTTGGGAACTATGGAAAAACTCGCCGAACTGATCGTTCCTACGGCAACTGGAACGCCACCCCCATTTGCATTGACGACCAATATTTCTCGACTTGTCGTTACTCCAGAAGCGGTAACGTCCAGCGAATAAAGCCCGGCAATACTTGGAGCTGCATCAACCACAACTGTTGCGTTGCCATTGCTGTCCGTCAGAGGTTGCTGATTAAAACCTAACTTACCGCTGAGTTTTATCAACGTATTGGCGATGCCGTTGCCGTCGATGTCTGTGACTTTAACGGTCAATTTCATGGATTGCCCAACCGTCGGTGAAGCAGGTACCGGCGTTAGCATGATTTCACTGCCTGTGACTGGGATTGTTACAACAGTTGTTTTACCGTTCATTGTGAGCGTTGCTTTGATGTCCCGATTGGATTTGTTTCCACCGATCGAGATATTTCCGGAAGCCTGACCTGAGCTATCCGTTACCGCTAATACTGGTGTGTATATACCGGAATCTAACGCGACATTTAGTCCTGCTCCAATGACTGGGTTGTTATTGGCGTCTAGCGCTGTTACTTTAAGCAAAACCTGATCAGTGCCAGAATTAACAAGCGAATTTTTGTTTAATTGAAAAGCAAAATTAGCGACAACTGGGAGTGTGGAGCCTGGGACTGGAGTCGCAGAAGTTGTTGCGCCGCTCCCACCCCCCCCGCCACAGGCTGTTAAAGCCGCCACCAAAATCGTGACCGATACATATTTAAACAACTTCATGTCACTCTTTCAATACTTCAGAAAATCGGTTTGGCCTACCGGGCAGCTGCACGGTCAGTAATCATCTTTGGCGTAATAAACACCAGCATTTCCTGTTTCCGGGAGGTCCGTTCCCGACTTTTAAACAAGTTCCCCACGTAAGGGATATCTCCCAGCAGCGGAACTTTCGTTTCATTGTTAGTTTCTTCAAGCGTGAAGATGCCGCCGATGACAACTGTGCCGCCGTTTTCAACCAGCACCTGGGTTTGAATGTGTTTGGTGTCGATGGCGATACCGGCGGCAGTGGTTTCTCCTCGGCTGTCTTTGTTCACATCCAGGTTAAGAATAATGTTGCCTTCCGGCGTGATTTGCGGTGTGACTTCGAGCTTCAAATTGGCTTTGCGAAATGCCAGGGATGTCGCCCCGCTAGAGGTTGCAACTTGGTAGGGAAATTCAGTGCCCTGCTCTATCAGCGCTTTCACCTGATCGGCTGTCACCACTCGCGGGCTTGAAACAATCTTGCCCTTGCCGTCCGCTTCTAGTGCAGACAGTTCAAGGTTCAGAAAACGATTGGCCGACGCATTAAAAATAGACACCGCAAACGCGGCAGCAGCATTGGCAACACCCAGAGTCGATGCTGGCAAATTGACAAAATTCCCAGACGTGTTGGCACCAGGCACGTTGCTGTAGCTAGACCCTACTCCCACATTGGTGCTTCCGCTGGTGAACGCGCCAGTAGCGCCAACTTGCCCGCCGCCCAACCGAACACCTAAAGATCGGCCAAACGTATCTGACGCCTCAACAATGCGCGCTTCAATCAACACCTGGCGCACAGCAACGTCGAGTTTGCTGATAAAGCTTTGAACCTGCTCTAGCCTGGAAGGAATGTCTGTGACGAAAAGTTGATTGGTACGCGGCTCGGCAATCACGCTCCCCCGGTTGGACAGTATTCGGGCCGAAGCCGAAGCCGTACCGCCAGCCGATATTTGGGAAGCAATTTCGCTTGCCTTGGCATAGTTGATTTGAAAAGATTGGGTACGCACTGCTTCAAGGCTTTGAATCGCCACGCGTGATTCCAATTCCTGCTTGTCTTTGGCAGCAAGTTCTTCTTTAGGTGCAATCAACAATACGTTGCCAGTCTTGCGCATTCCCAAACTTTTGGCCTGCAAGATGATGTCCAGAGCCTGATCCCAGGGCACATCTTTCAAGCGCAGGGTGACCGAGCCGGTAACCGTGTCTGAAGTCACGACGTTGAAGTTGGTGAAATCGGCAATAACTTGCAAAAGCGATCGAATTTCAATATTCTGAAAGTTCAAAGACAATTTTTCACCGTTGAAACCAACACCTTGGGTCAGCTTTTCGGGATCTACTTTTTGTGGCCGTACTTCCAGTACAAACTGGTTGTCACTTTGGTAGGCGCTTTGCTCCCATTGGCCAGTTGGTTCCACCACCATGCGGACTTTGTCACCTATTTGAGAAGTGGTCACGGTTCTAACCGGCGTACCAAAATCCGCCACATCCAGTCGGCGGCGCAGCCCCTCGGGCAGTGCAGTTTTTAAAAACTCCACCACCACAGTTTTGCCCTGCTGGCGGATGTCAACGCCAACGTCGTTGTTGGCCAAGGCGACCACGATTCGGCCGGAATTGTCAGGACCCCTGCGAAAGTCAATGTCTCTGAGGGGCAGCGTGTCCCTGTTACGATTTTCTGCAAACACGGGTGCTGCAGCAACGGCAGGCGCTGTGGCTGCCTGAGAATCCAGCACGATCAACAGTGACTTTCCTTGGATTTCGGCCTTGTAGGCCGTTGATGTCTTTAAATTAAGAACTACCCGGGTGCGCTCACCAGCCTGAATCACATTGGCCGAGCGCATGTTGCCCAAATTAATTTCAATTGCCGACCGACCTACTGAATTGCTGACGCCCTGAAAATCGAGTGCAATGCGAGCAGGCGACTGGATGCTGAAACCTGCTGGCACTGCAGTTAAGGGTTCGGCCATCTCGATCCGAATGACTTCCAGGCCACCCTGCACCGAGCCGGAAACTGCTTGAATTGAATTTTCTGCATGTGCCCATAGCGGGATTGCACTGACCAGCATCACCGCGCCGAAAAATGCGCGGCGCACTACCTGCCCTAGCAAACGCGGCAGGCTCTCTTGCGCTTTCGCATCTGCTGCCAATTTTGCTGTCTGCTTGTTCATTTCGTTCCCTCTAAAAGCTGTAAGGTCGCCGGGCGCTCTGTCCACTCACCTGCTGCGTCCTGCACAATTTCACGCAGCACCAAACTGGCCTCAGTGACGGCGGTGATTCGGCCGTAGTTCTGTCCAAGGTGGTTGCCGACCCGCACTTGGTAGATGAGGTTGTCCACCCGCACTAACGCCACGGGTCGCCCGGCTTTTGTCAGGCTGCCAACCATCGCAACAGCGTCCAGCGGCATGGCTTCCAGCGGTTCTTTGCGGCGACTCAATTCGGGGGAAATCAATGCGGCGTTCGAGGTGGCCTGGGTCGAATCACGTTTGAGAGCCTGTACCAGTTTTTGATTACTGAAAGGCTCAATCGAACCTTCCTGACCGTAAGTGCGTGGAGTGAATTTGATGGGCGGCTGCAAAGCGCTTACTTTGGGCCGGGCTGCATTGCGTTCGGCGCTCATCCACTGTTCGAGTTCATCGCGATCAGACGCGCCACAACCCACAAGAAAAAGCAAACCCAACGCCATCATTGACGCAAGCCCCCGGCGCTGGACCCTCATTTCTTGGCTCCATTGGCTGCGGCATTTTTTCTATTGAGGGCAACCTCTTCAGGGTCCAAATAACGAAAAGTTTTTGCCGTTGCGTCCATGACTAAATTGCCGTCCTTGACAGGAGCGATAGCGATATTGTTCAGGGTCACGATACGAGACAGGTTGGCGATGTCTGCGGCGAATGAGCCCATGTCGTGATAACGGCCGGTCACCCGTACAGCAATTGGCAATTCGGCGTAATAGTCTTTCACGGTTACCTGACCCGGACGAAACAACTCAAACTGGAGGCTGCGACCCAAACCAGCTTGGTTGATGTCGGAAAGCAAGGCGTCCATTTCAGCCTTGCTGGGCAATTGCTTTTCGAGCTGCGTCACATACTGCTGGACTTGCTCACGTTGCTTTCTAAGTGCTTCCAGGTTAACGGCCTGGGCGAGTTTGCCGCTGTAAGCCTGCCTTAATTGAACTTCCTTGGCCTTTTCGGCTGTCAGTTCTTCATCGACAGAACTTAACCACACAAACCAGAGTGCGACTACCACTGCTGCAGCAACAGCTGCGCACAAGAGATAACGCGGCAAAGACGGCCAAGACGAAGGATCGTTTGAATCCAGACCGGTAAATTGCTTGTAAACCCGGCTTTGGAAAGCCGAAAAGTCGATAGAGGAGCTAGAGTTTTTTGCCATGATCAGTTCATGTCGGTCAAATCAAATCTTGCCTGCGTCTGGCGCAGACGCCACGACCTCTTTCGGGCCACTGGCTCGCTTGACTTCCATTCGCATCGAAAAATTTGAAACCCGGCGCTGGTCTCGCTGACTCAGTGCGACCGTGCCTGCAGTAATTTCAACCAGCTCGGGCTTGGAAAGCCAAGGGCTGTTGTTAGACAAATTGCGCAAAAGCTCTGAAACCCGTTCATTGGATTGGGCAATGCCGGTGATCAGCACCAGCTGGTTTTCCTGCTTCAAACTGCTGATGTAAACGCCGTCAGGAAGTTGCTTGACCAGTTCACTTAGTAAATACACAGGCAGATTGCGGTTGCCCTGCAAATCCTCAACAGCGCTTTGGCGGGCCTTCAGGGAAGCAATTTCAGCCTGCAATGTCGCAATGTCTTTGATTTGCTCATCCAGGCGCGTGATCTCAACTTGCAAAAAAGTATTTCTTCCACGCTGACTGTCAATCTGGGTTGAATACCAGGAATACAGAACACTGCAGGCCAGCACGCCTGCCAGCGCGGCCAAACCAAGGGTTATAAAGAAGACTTCCCGCCGTAGTTTGCGGGCGGCTTCGCGGTGCGGTAGCAGGTTAATCAGAATCACTGTGAAAACCTTCGCAGAGCTAGACCGCAGGCTGTTAGGTAGCAGGAAGCTTCACGCCGCATCTTGTTTTCCATCACGCTGCTGCCGATCTTCATGCCGTCGAACGGGTTTACCAACTGGCAGGCAAAGGAAGTTTGCTTTGTCACTGCCTCGGTCAGTCCGTTTAATGCAGAAGAACCACCAGCAAGCATGACGTAATCAACCCGGTTATGAGGGGTGCTGGTGAAGAAAAACTGCAATGCCCGGGCGATATCCTGGGTTAGGCTTTCAACGAATGGTTTCAACACACCTGACGCATAGTCATCAGGCAACTCACCGCTGCGCTTTTTAATTTCTGCTTCATCAAGCGAAAACCCGTACTGTTTGATGATCAGTTGCGTTAATTGAGCGCCGCCAAAGGCTTGATCACGCTCGTACAAAATTTCATCATTTCTTATGACTTGCAGGCTGGTGGAGACCGAACCAATTTCAAACAGGGCAACCAGGGTGTCCACGCCTTTGTTGGGCATGTTCGCGATCAAGCGTGACGTGGCGGCGTGGGACGCATAAGACTCGACATCCACCACAACCGGTTTTAGACCAGCTGCCTCGGCCAATCCTTGCCGATCCTGAACTTTTTCTTTGCGGGAGGCTGCAATCAATACTTCAACATCTCCATTGGACGTGGCACTTGGCCCCAGCACGCAAAAATCTAAACTGACCTCGTCAAGCGAGAATGGAATGTATTTGTTGGCTTCGGATTCGACCTGAACTTCAAGCTCGTTATCGCTCAAGCCACCCGGCAGGATGATTTTTTTACTGATGACCGCCGATGGGGGCAACGCCATGGCAACGTTTTTAGTGCGAGTTCCGCTTTTTTTGACCACCCGGCGAAGGACATCGGCAACTTCATCAAATTTTTCAATGTTGCCATCAGTTACCCAGCCGGCATCAAGCGGTTCGGTCGCGCAACGGTCCAAAACCAGATTGCCGGCTTTGTCCAAACTTACCTCAACCAGCGTAATGCTGGACGAGCTGATGTCCACTCCGAGCAAAGGTGCCTGCTGTCGGTTGAATAACGATCCCAATGAGACCAAGGAAGCCCCCTGCTGAACGGCTACTAGGTAACCAAAGTGTTAAAAGTTTGTCGAATGTTAGCAGCAAGATTGATGGTGAGTAACGAATTTTAAATATCGAAATAAAACGTACGTTGTCAAAATCTGACGAATTTGAGGGATTCTTCGCGTTAAAAGCTTGGGGTTTGGAGTAATCCAGTGGCTTTTCCGCATTTCCCCACCGCTTTTTCGCTTTCAGGAATTTTTATACTATGGGTGTGACCCTATTGATTGACATTGATGCCATCTTCCGTAAAAACGCCCGGTAACCAAAGCAAGTCCGGCGCAATTCAGCGACCCACCAATTTGTTGGGCAAGATTGCCAGGTTTTTTCTGGGAAGCATTGGTTTGGTGCTGGCTAGCTTGATCGGCGTGGCGATCTTTTTAGCGGTTGCCCTGGCTGTCGCGTATCCCAATCTGCCTGATATTTCTGCCTTGCTAGATTACCGGCCCAAGCAACCGCTGCGGGTTTACACGTCCGACAGCGTGATCATTGGCGAGTTTGGTGAAGAACGCCGAAGACTTATGCCGGTTGATGAAATTCCACAGGTCATGAAGGACGCTGTACTGGCAATTGAAGATGCTCGCTTTTTCTCGCATGGCGGCGTGGATTACTTAGGTGTAGTGAGAGCAGCACTGGCCAATTTGGGCAGGGCAAAAAGCCAGGGCGCGTCCACGATCACGATGCAGGTTGCCCGCAATGTTTACTTGACAGCAGAAAAGAGCTACACCCGAAAAATTTATGAGATTTTGCTAACTTTCAAGCTAGAGCGTTCTCTGACGAAAAATCAGATTCTTGAGGTCTACATGAATCAGATTTTTTTAGGCAATCGCTCTTACGGCTTTGCCGCAGCATCGGAAACATACTTTGGAAAGTCTCTTAAGGACGTAAGCATTGCCGAAGCCGCGATGCTGGCCGGGCTGCCAAAGGCGCCGTCAACTTACAACCCAATTGCCAATCCCAGCAGGGCCAGGATACGTCAGCTTTACATCATCGAGCGGATGGAGCAAAACGGGTTTATTACGACCCAGCAGGCAAAGGCAGCGAGCGAAGAAGAACTTCAAATCAGAACAGGACGAGATACGGGAAAAGTCCATGCCGAATATGTGGCCGAGACCGTACGTCAGCTTGTATTCAACCAATATGGTGAAGAAACTTACACCCGTGGTCTGAACGTCTACACCACCTTGAAGTCAACCGACCAAACGATGGCCTACAAGGCGCTGCGCAAGGGCATCATGGACTACGAGCGCAGGCAAACCTACCGGGGTCCGGAAAAATTTATTGATTTGCCTTCAAATTCCCGAGAAGTCAATGACGCGATTGACGATGCGCTGGCTGACAGTCCTGACAATGGCGACGTTATGTCAGCGGTGGTGCTGGAGGCCACATCAAAGCGCATTCTTGCGATGCGCCTGAACAATGAAAAAGTGATCATTACCGGTGAGGGCCTGCGACCGGCACAGTCAGGGCTGGCCGATAAGGCAGGCCCGAACATCAGAATTCGTCCGGGTGCGTTGATCCGAGTGGTTAAAGCATCCAAGGATGCTTGGGAAATAACCCAACTGCCGGAAGTAGAAGGCGCTTTCGTGGCAATGGACCCACGGGACGGAGCAATTCGCGCCCTAGTAGGTGGTTTTGACTTTGAAAAAAACAAATTCAATCATGTGACTCAGGCTTGGCGCCAGCCCGGTTCTAGCTTTAAGCCATTTGTCTATTCGGCGGCGTTGGAAAAAGGCTTTACGCCCGCCACAGTGGTCAATGACGCGCCCTTGTTTTTTGATGCTGGTGTGACTGGCGGACAGCCCTGGGAACCAAAAAACTACGACGGCGGATTTGAAGGCCCGATGAGCATGCGCACAGCACTGAAGAAATCTAAAAACCTGGTGTCTATCCGTATTCTTCAGTCCATTGGCACCAAGTATGGCCAGGAATGGATCACGCGCTTTGGCTTTGATGCGGATAAACATCCTGCCTATCTGACAATGGCGTTAGGTGCTGGCTCAGTTACGCCAATGCAAATGGCCACCGGCTTTTCGGTATTTGCCAACGGCGGTTATCGGGTCAATCCTTACTTGATTGCCAAAATCACGGATCAACGCGGCAACGTTTTGCTGGACGTGACACCGCCCGTACTGAACGAGTCAGTACGAGGCATCGATGCCCGGAACGCTTTTGTCATGAACAGTCTTTTACAGGAGGTGACACGTTCAGGAACTGCTGCAAAAGCGCAATCGATGCTGAAACGGACCGATATTTTTGGCAAAACCGGCACCACCAATGACTCGATCGACACTTGGTTTGTCGGTTTTCAGCCGACATTAGCAGCTGCAGTCTGGATGGGCTACGACACGCCTAAAAAGCTGGGGGATCGGGAAACCGGTGGTGGCTTAAGTCTGCCAATCTGGATCAACTTCATGGAATATGCCCTCAAAGGCGTGCCAGTTAGCGAATACCAGCCACCAGCCGGTGTGGTAAAGCTCAATGGAGAATGGTATTACGAAGAATATGCCAAAGGTGCAGGTATTAGCAGCGTAGGTGTGCAGCAAAATACAAGCGCGGCAAGTGAAGAAACCAAACCTGCGCCTACTGGTGGAATTGATGTGTTGCCACCATCGGATGAGAAAAGGCGCATTTTGGATCTTTTCAAGAATTGATCTGTACTCAAAAACCGTATGAAAAACGGACACGTCATCAGCCGTTTTTACCAGCGGCGATTGGTTTTCAGGCCGACGGTTTAAACAAAAGTGGCTGACCGGCTTGCTCGCTGGCGTAGCGAGACAAATTGGCAAAGAACTCGCTGGAGTCTTTGGTATCCGTCCAATTTACCCCATTAAATTTGTAGTGAAAGCCCCCTGCCCTGGCAGCCATCCAGATTTCCTGCAACGGCTTTTGCAAGTTGATAATGATCTGGCTTCGGTTGGAAAAACTGAGTGTGACCATTGCGCCGGTTCGCTGGTTGTCAATGTCCACATCGCTTTCGTCGTTAAGCCGGTCGCAGGCTTTCTCAATGGCCCCAAGCACACTCTCGGCCTGGTCTTGGTACTGAAGGTCCGTCATTACAATCCTGTGATGGTTTTTTCACTCCGAATTCTAGGCCGCTTGCCTGCCATTGTTAGCAGACTTGGTTTTGTCGCCCTTGTTGCAGGTACTGCAACATTGTCCGGCTGCGGGCAAAAAGGACCATTGTTTCTACCAGTGTCATCAAAAACGCTGCCCACGGTCACTTTGCCCAATTCTTCTCAGACTCCTGATGCCGCATCTGCACCGACATCTGCGCCTCGATAGGCAGATCGCCTGCCAGATCAATGCATATTTTCTGGTCGAGATGTGACTTTAATGATGTCTTGAATCCGCCCATCCCGCCAATCTACGCCGTTTTTAGTTTTTATTGATTGCTTTAACCGAACCGCTTCGCATGACATTGCCCGCCCTTCCTGGTCATCCCCATTTCGCTTATCGTGGCAACATGCTGTTTGCGGAAGATATCTGCATCAGCGAGCTTGCTGCTGCTTATGGAACGCCGCTGTTCATCTATTCAAAAGCCGCGATGCTGTCTGCTCTGGCGGCATATCAGCGCGGCTTTGAAGGGCGCAATGCTCAAATCTGCTACGCCATGAAGGCCAATTCTTCATTGGCTGTGCTGCAAGTGTTTGCTCGGGCTGGTTGCGGCTTTGACATCGTGTCGGGCGGTGAACTTCAGCGGGTCCAGGCTGCTGGTGGAGACATGGAAAAAGTCATATTTTCCGGCGTTGGCAAAACGCGTGCCGAAATGCGGCAAGCGCTTGCCGCCGGCATTGGCTGCTTCAATGTCGAGAGCGAAGCCGAGCTTGATGTGCTGTCAAGCGTGGCTACAAGCATGGGCCGGCGCGCTCTGGTGAGCATTCGCGTCAATCCAAATGTCGATCCCAAGACGCATCCGTACATTTCAACCGGACTCAAAGGCAACAAGTTTGGCGTTGCCCATGAGGACGCTGTGCGTATTTACCAGCATGCCGCATCGCTTGCTGGCTTGAAAATCATTGGCATTGATTGCCACATTGGCTCCCAGATCACCGACGTGACGCCCTACCTTGACGCAATGGACCGGGTACTTGACTTGGTGGCCGCAATCGAGGAAGCCGGCATTCCTCTGGCGCACATTGATTTTGGCGGCGGACTGGGCATTCATTACGGCAGCGATGACATGCCGCCCGAAGCCGATGCACTTTGGAGGCAGTTGTTGGAAAAGCTTGATGCGCGCGGTTATGGCGGCAAAAAGGTGATGATCGAGCCGGGCAGATCACTGGTCGGCAATGCAGGAATTTGCGTGACTGAAGTGCTTTACCTCAAGCCTGGCGAACAAAAGAATTTTTGCATCATCGATGCGGCCATGAATGACCTGCCCCGTCCAGCCATGTACCAGGCTTTTCATGCCATCGTTCCCGTTGAACAAACCACCACACAAACCGGCACGATTATTTTTGATGTGGTGGGTCCGGTGTGCGAAAGCGGTGACTGGATTGGGCGCGACCGTGCTTTGAATGTGATGGCGGGTGACTGTCTGGCCGTTATGTCAGCCGGCGCTTATTGCATGAGCAT
>Ga0326733_1000428_pt1 | contig 12138 bp, 11 predicted proteins | sample 14_GP2_308_FD_207946 | JGI IMG/M metagenome (GOLD analysis project Ga0326733, IMG submission 207946) | Glacier ice microbial communities from Ngari, Tibet, China - 14_GP2_30.8 | ecosystem: Environmental > Aquatic > Freshwater > Ice > Glacier | place: China: Ngari, Tibet | collected 2018-07-17 | reverse complement strand
CAGCAAAGGCCAAAGACGAGCAAGTCATCAAAGCGGCGGTTAGCCCGCAGATCAACCGTCCAATGTTCATGGTGAGCACCCCCTGTTCTCGGTCGATCCACGCAAACCAACAGGTGCGCCGGTGAAGGCGCGCAAGCGACGAAATGCACTCCGGCCTTCGCCGCGTCAAGCTGCGAGCCGCAAGCCGCGCATCGTTCGATTTAAGCCAACACGTCAGCGCTCTCGCACGCAGTGTCCGTACCGAGAAGCGCGCAAGATGATGAATCTTTCGCTCCAGCTGACCGCCGCAATTTCGCTGGCTGGAGCGCTTCAAAGTTCCCCTGGGGAATTAAATGCTTCATGGAAAATTCGCTGAAGTTCTTGTCCTGACAGTTCTTTTCCCCGTGAACCTTTCGCACCCCGGCTTCGTTTGATGGGATCGAGTGCGGTGGGAATGGGGACGTAAATCCTTGGCTCCCGCAGTGCTCCTTGCGTCAATTAGGAGGCTGACAATGACCATCAATACTCCCAACGATCCCTTTGGAACCCAGGTCAACGACTTGACCAATGGCCATGACGATCCGAACCGCGGTCCGCTCGACCGCGCCGACAACGCCTTGCACGGTCAGGACGACCCCAACCGCGGGACACTCGATCGCGCCGCCAACTTCGTGACCGGCGGGACCGGGGGCATCTCGGCTGCAACCAGCGGTTCGTCTGATTCAGGCTATGCCGGGTCAAGCAATGCAAATGACTCGACCTATGCTGCTTCAGGCGGTTCTTCGGATACGAATTTTGCCGCTTCAAGCGGGTCGTCGTCCTCGAGCTATGCCTCGACCAATACCGGTGGCAAGGCTTCGGCCGTATTCGACAGCCAGGAAGACGCCCAGCGCGCCGTGGCACAGCTGCGCTCGGCAGGCATAGACGATTCCAACCTGTCGCTCATTGCTCAGTCGGGCCGGACCACGACCACGACCGCTGGCGACGGCGAGATCGTCGACGAAGAGCATGGCAGCATCCTGCGCGGCATCCTTGGCGGTGGCGCACTCGGTGCGGGCCTCGGCATTGCCGCTCTGGCGATCCCGGGCGTTGGTCCACTGGTCGCAGCAGGCGCGATTGCGTCCTCGGCGATCCCCGGCGCGGCGGCAATTGGTGCAGCGGTTGGCGCTGCTGCCGGAACGCTCAACGAAGTGCTTAATTCGCATGGGGTAAGCGAAGAAGACTCGGCCTATTACGGTGACCGCGTTCAGCAAGGCGGCGTCTTCGTCTCGGTCGATTCAAGCCAGAGCAATGTCGATTCGGCGCGTGCCCAGGAAATTCTCTACAACGCTGGCGGACATAGCGCATCGAGCCCACGCACGATGTAACATGACGGGTGGGAGGGGCCTTGGCTCCTCCCATTTCTTTGATTCAGGCGCGGGCGGCGTTCCCACAAGCCGGCACGCCGTCGTGTCCATCGTTTCCGGCGATCAAGGCGCGCAATTGTCTGCCGTATCGATAGGCCAATTCGGCATGGCTGTCGCTTGCGCGCGGATCGGTAGCCCGAACCGCTGCCACGGCTTCACGGTCCGCCCGGCGCATAAAATATTCCACCTCGGCACACGCTGCCGGAGAGCTGACTTCGACGTCAAATGGACTAAGACTGATCATGCGGAATTCCTTAAAGGCATAAGCCATCTGGTCGCGGCCGAATGAATTGCAGGTGAAGCACGGACTGCGACGTCACGGAACCGCCGCCTCATGCTGCCAATCGCTCGACTTCAGCCAGCCCATTGGCGATCGCCGCGTCACGCTGTTCGGGACCGATTGCGACGCCGTCGGCATGAACGAACTGGGGCACGATCCCAAGGAAGCCGAACATATTCTTCAAATAGGTCTCGACGTGCTCGAGCGCATTGCCTTCCTCGTAAAAACCACCGCGCGACACCGCGATAATTACCCTTTTGTTGCCCACAAGTCCTTCGGGACGGCCTTCGGCGGTGTAGCGAAACGTCTTTCCGACGATCGTGATGCGGTCGATCCACGCCTTTAACTGGCTTGGGATTCCGAAATTATACATCGGCGCGCCAATGATCACGGTATCGGCGCCAAGAAATTCGTCGAGCACCTCGGTGTCGGCCAGCGCAGCCAGCGTGATATGGTCAAGCGGCTTTTGCGCGAGGTCGCGACTAACAACTGCCACGCCGGGCTTCTCGGCAACGATCCGTTCCAGTGCGGCAGCAGTAAGCCTGCGGCTGACACTCTGATTTCCGGTGATGCTGCTATCGATCCGCAAGGTGGTCATTATAAGTGGCCTTCTATTGCTTTGTTCGTAAGACACTTTAAGTAACCGTCTATGAAATCAGTTCAAGAAGGCAAAAATTTGTTCGCGACGAACAAGGATGTGCCCACCCTCGACGAGCCCTGCCTCAAGAGCGCGGGGTGCAAGAACGTCGCACCGGTGCTCAATCGGGTCGGCGACAAGTGGAGCATGATGATCGTCATGATGTTGTCGCGCGGGCCGTTGCGCTTCTCGGAGCTAAGACGCGCGATCGACGGCATTTCGCAACGCATGCTGACGCTCAGCTTGCGCGGGCTTGAGCGTGACGGACTTGTCACCCGTACTGTCACGCCGACTATCCCGCCGCGGGTCGATTATGAGCTCACCGAACTTGGAATTTCATTGCGTGAACCGGTCAAGGCACTTGGTGATTGGGCGATCGTCCACGTCGGCTGCATCCGCGCTGCGCAGGCACGGTTCGACGAACGCGCCGCCGCCTCGCGCTGATCATGACGAGGTCATTCCGCTCTGTCCTGCGCTGGTGGCGCCTGCCCTTCTGGACGCTTGCGCTGCTGACCGGCGCCAAGAGCTTCGTCGACAATCCGCTCCTTGGCTCGGCCCGGTTCAACCGCCTCGGGCTCCATGTTCGCCGCAAGCAGCTTGCCCATTGCCTCGCACGCTGGCGTCGCGCGCAAATCGCCAGATCGCTGTCGGCCGATCTGCGCGACCAGTTCGACCGCGACGGTTTCATCATCATCCCGAACCTCATCCCGACAGATCAATTTCGCACGCTCCAGGCGTCCTTGCTCGAGGGCGAATATGAGGGCCGAGAGCATCGTCAGGGCGACACGCTGACGCGGCGGGTCGCCGTCGGACCGACGCTATTGAACAGTGTCCCTCAACTGACCGGATTAATCGAAGACTCGCGCTGGAAAGCGGTTCTTGCCTATGTCGGCGCCACCCGCAGCACGCCATTATATTATATCCAGACGATCGCCGCGGGGTTGGAAGAAGGACTTCCCGATCCGCAACTCCAACTGCATTCGGACACTTTTCATCCGTCCATGAAGGCATGGTTGTTCCTCACCGACGTCGCGGACGATGGCCGGCCTTTGACCTACGTCGCAGGCTCGCATCGCCTTACCCCACAACGCGCGGCCTGGGAGCACCGCCGCAGCGTCGATGTGATGGCGTCGGGCGATCGCCTGTCCCAGCGGGGCTCGCTGCGCGTATCGCCCGAAGAATTGCCGGGCCTCGACCTTCCCCCGCCGACCCGCTTCAACGTCTCCGCCAATACGCTGGTCGCGATCGATACCTGCGGATTTCATGCGCGCGCCGATTCGGACCACCCTACCCTGCGCGTCGAGATATGGGCTTACAGCCGTCGGTCGCCGTTTCTTCCATGGACCAGAGGCGACGTCTTGTCGTGGCGTCCGCTTGCGATCCGGCGCGCCGAATGGCTCGCTTCGATTGTCGACTGGCTCGACAGGCGCGGGTGGATGGTCCAGCACTGGCGCAAGGCCCTACCCCGCACGCCGCTTCAACCTTGAAGCCGGGACTGCCCCTGGGTGAACAAAACAACGCTAGATTATTTGCTGTCCTACACGTCTCGGGTCTGTCTAGCTGTCGCTTATGCGCTTCTCGTATCACCCGCCGCGATCGAACTTTTGGCTGAAATGCCTTCGATTGTCAGGCTTTTCGCCTCCATGGCGCGCGAGTCTTGATACCTCATACGCTCCGCCATTACGGTTGCATGGGTGCCGACTCGCGCTAGGGACCGCGCCATGCTGAAGCCGCCTGCTCCCGATTATCGGCCCCCCGATCTTGCCGCCTTGCACATATTGGACGAACGACTGCGCTTCCTGTCGGCGTGGATAATCCATCACGCCAACCACGTCCGCGACAGCGCCGACGGGCTCAAGGTCGGCGGGCACCAAGCCAGCTGCGCATCAATGTCGGCACTGATGACGGCGCTTTATTTTCATGCGCTTGGCCCCAATGACCGGGTCGCAGTCAAACCGCACGGCGGGCCCCTGCTCCACGCAATCCATTATCTGCTCGGATCGCAGAGCCTCGATCAACTGCAGAATTTCCGCGGCTTTGGCGGCATGCAAAGCTACCCCAGCCGGACCAAGGACCAGATCCCGGTCGACTTCTCCACCGGCTCGGTCGGGCTCGGGGTCGCGATCACCGCTTTCGCCAGCCTCGTTCAGGACTATTTGTCCGCGCACGGCAAGATGGCCGACGAAGACCGCGGGCGCTTCGTCGCCTTGATCGGCGACGCCGAGCTCGACGAAGGCAATATCTACGAAGCGCTGATCGAAGGCTATAAGCACGACATTCGCAACTGCTGGTGGATCGTCGATTATAATCGCCAGAGCCTAGACGCGACGAGTGCCGACCGGATGTTCGAACGGTTCGACGAAATTTTCGCGACCTGTGGCTGGCGGACGGTCAAGCTGCTTTACGGCAAGCAATTGACGAAAGTTCTAGCGACCGTCACCGGCGCGCCGATCAAGGTGTGGATCGAGGGGCTGCCCAACGCTGATTACGCCGCATTATGCTACCAGGGCGGCGGCGCATGGCGCGCGCGGTTGACGAATGACCTCGGCACGTCGGCAGCCGACTTCCTGGTCTCGTATGACGATCCGGCCCTGGCATCCCTGATGACGGATCTTGGCGGTCATTGCATGGAGACTTTGCTCGAGGCGTTCGACGCGGCGCAGGACGACGTGCCGACTTTGTTTATCGCTTATACGATCAAGGGCTTTGGCCTGCCTTTCGCGGGGCACAAGGACAATCATTCGGGCCTGATGAACCCGAACCAGATGCATGCCATGCGCGACGCGATGGGGATTTCGCCAGGTGACGAATGGCGGCCGCTTGCGGGCGTTGGCGCCAACGCGCTTCCCGCCGTCCAGGCCGTGCTCGACCTTAGCCGCATCCAGCGCACCAAGCGCGATCGTTCGTTTGGCAGAATTGCAATCCCGGATATCGCGTCGCCGGCTGGCGCGGTGCAAGCCACTCAATCGGCGTTCGGCAAGATCATGCTCGACTTGAGCCGCGCCGGCGGTGATCTTGCCGATCGAATTGTCACGACTTCGCCCGACGTTACCGTCTCGACCAATCTTGGCCCCTGGGTGAACCAGCGCGGCCTGTTCAAACGCCGTGAGACCGCTGACGTCTTTGCTGCTGCAAAGATTGCAAGCCCGCAAAAGTGGTCGAGCACAAACAAGGGCCAGCACATCGAGTTGGGTATCGCCGAGTCCAATCTTTTCCTGATGCTTGGCGCGCTTGGCCTGTCGGGCGACTTGTTCGGCGAACGGCTGATCCCGATCGGAACGCTCTACGATCCCTTCATCGCGCGCGGTCTCGATAGCCTCAATTACGCCTGCTACCAGGATGCGCGTTTTCTTCTCGTCGCCACACCGTCGGGTATTACGCTCGGACCCGAGGGCGGCGCCCACCAGTCGATCAATCCGCCATTGATCGCGCTCGGCCAGCCCGGGCTGCGCCATTACGAACCCGCCTTCGCCGACGAACTGGCGATCATGATGCAGGAAGCCTTTCGCCTGATCGACTCGCCCGACGGCGAATCGACCTACCTCCGGCTGTCGACGCGCTCGATCGTCCAGCCCGAGCGCGCCAATGATGACTGGAAGGCCGATGCGTTGGCCGGGGGCTATTGGCTGCGCGAGCCTGGCCCGGGGGCCGAGGCGGCGATCGTCGCGATGGGCGCTGTGATGCCCGAGGCGATCGCCGCGTTCGACGGACTTTACCCTGACCTTCCGGGGCTCGGCTTGCTCGCGGTCACGTCGCCCGACCTTCTCCACCGCGGTTGGTCAGCGGCGCAGGCGGCGCGCTGGCAGGGCAAGAGTGCGCCCAGCCATGTCGAAACCCTTCTTGCGCGCCTTGCGCCAGGGGCGGGCCTGGTCACCCTGTGCGACGCCGCCCCCGCCTCTCTCTCATGGCTGGGTGGCGTATGCGGTCAGCGAGTTGCTGCGCTGGGGGTCGATCGCTTTGGTCAGACCGGCAACCTTTCCGACCTCTATGCGGCCTATCGCCTCGACGGGGACGCCATCACCCAGTCCATCGCCGGACTGCTCCTCACGCCATCTTAACGAAATTGCTGTTAGATCAAGGCTATGTCCAGCTCGCCCACCCCCCTCGACGTGCGCCTCGCGGCCGAACTTGACCTTGCTCGCACGATGCTTGAGGAAATGGGTGACGAATTGTCAGCCAATCGCACCGTCGTCGCGGACCATGGGGTCGCCTTGCAAGCGGTCGATATCGTCGGGCAGATGCTCGGCCATATCGCCAATGTCGTTCGCGCCGGTGACCGCCGCGATGCCATCGAACGCATTGGAATGGGCGAATTAAAGGCCAAACTGGCCGCCGCCGCTTGAGGCCCTGCGTTTGCTGCCCTAGGACAGGGCATGGCTGGACGCTTCTTCGACGATTGGCAGGTTGGCGACCGCGTCGCCCATGCCATCACCCGCACCGTCACCGAGACCGACAACGTCCTCGTTTCGGCGCTGACCCACAACCCGCAACCGATGCACCTCGACCATGAAGTCGCGGCGGCGTCCGAATATGGCAAGCCACTGGTCAATTCAATCTATACCTTCGGCCTGATGATCGGGGTTTCGGTCAGCGACACTACGCTCGGCACGCTTATCGCCAACCTCGGCTATGACAAGCTCGTCTTCCCCGCCCCGGTGTTCGTCGGCGACACCTTGCGCTCCGAAAGCGAATGCATCGCGGTCCGCCCGTCCGGTTCACGCCCCGAAGCAGGCATCGTCACCTGGGCCCATCGCAGCTTCAACCAGCGCAATGAAAAGGTCTGCGAATGCACCCGCTCGGCAATGATTCGGCGAACCCCGGCATGACGCTGATGCCGCCGCGCAGCTGGCTGTTCGTCCCCGCCGACAGCGAGAAGAAGATCGCCAAGGCGCTTGCCAGCGACGCTGACGCAATCATTTTCGACCTCGAGGACAGCGTGGCCGCCGACCGCAAGGCGGCGGCGCGGACCTTGCTCAAGGACTTGCCTCCCCGCGCCGGCGGGCCGCGCTGGTGGGTCAGGATCAACCCGCTTGGCAGTGAGCATCTCAAGGCCGATCTTAAATTGCTCGCCTCGGCGGACATGTTCGGCATCGTCCTGCCCAAGGCGGAAAGCGGCGCCGACGTCACCTTCATCGCGCACCGCACGGGCAACGTCCCGATCCACGCCATCGTCACCGAAACTGCTGCTAGCCTGTTCGGGCTTTCGACCTATCGCGATAGCAAGGCGCCCCTCGCCGCGATGAGCTGGGGCGCCGAAGACCTTTCCGCAGCGCTTGGCGCAAGCTCCAAATATGGCGCCGACGGCGAGCTGACGTTCACCTATAAACTTGCCCGCTCGCTGACCCTCGCCGGCGCCGTCGCCGCCAGGGTTCAGCCGGTCGACGGCGTGTTCGCCGACTTCAACGACGATCACGGGCTTGAGCTCGAGGCGCGCGCCGCCGCCTCGGAGGGTTTTACGGGGAAGCTGGCGATCCACCCCAATCAGGTCGCGATCATCAATGCGGCGTTTACCCCGTCGCTGGCCGAGATCGCGCATGCTGAAGCGATCATCGCTGCGTTCGCCGCTCAACCTGCAGCTGGCGTTTTATCCGTTGGTGGCCGAATGGTCGACCGCCCGCACTTGCTTCAAGCGCAGGGAGTCCTCGCCCGCGCCCGCTAATCTTAGACGAAGGAGATGATGACATGCCGACACAAGCCATTGGATGGGGCACGGACGCCGCCGACCAGCCATTGAAGCCGATGCAGATTGAGCGCCGCGACCTTCGTGCGGACGATGTCGCGATCAAGATCAGTCACGCTGGCATCTGTCATTCGGACCTTCATACGTGCCGCAACGATTGGGGCGGCACGCGCTACCCCGTCATTCCGGGTCACGAGATCGTCGGCACCGTCACCGACGTTGGCGCCGACGTCACCACGCACAAGGTCGGCGATGTCGTCGCGGTCGGCTGCATGGTCGACAGTTGCATGACCTGCGATCAGTGCCTTGAAGGCTGGGAAATCTTCTGCCGCGAAGGCTGCGTCCAGACCTACAATAGCGCCGATCGCCACGACCAGACGATCAGCAAGGGCGGCTATACCGACCATATCGTCGTTCGCGATCACTTCGTGTGCAAGGTACCGCAAGGAATGGACATCACCCGTGTCGCGCCTTTGCTGTGCGCCGGGATCACGACCTATTCGCCGCTCCGCCAATATAATGTCGGCGAAGGCACCAAGGTCGCTGTCGTCGGGCTTGGTGGGCTCGGCCACATGGGGGTCAAGCTCGCCGTGGCAATGGGCGCCCAGGTGACGATGATCACGACCACGCCCGAAAAAGGCGAGGATGCGCGCCGGCTTGGCGCGCATGATGTCATCGTATCGACCGACAAAGCGGCAATGAAGGCCGCCGCGACGCGCTTCGACTTCATCCTCAATACGGTTCCGGTAAGCCATGAAATCGATCCGTATCTTGAGCTGCTTGGCCGATCCGGGCGGATGGTGATTGTCGGTGCGTTGACGCCGATGCCGGGGTTCGTTGGCGCCAAACTGATTTTCTGGAACCGCGCCGTCGGCGGCTCGGCAATCGGCGGAATTCCCGAGACTCAGGAGATGCTCGATTTCTGCGCCAAGCACGAAATTTATCCTGATTGCGAAATGATCCGCATGGAACAGGTCAACGAAGCCTATGAGCGCCTGCTCAAGAATGACGTTCGTTATCGCTTCGTGATCGAGATGGATCAGCCTGCATGAGCCTAAGCCGCGCCGTCCCGGTCGATTATATGACGAACATCGGGACGGCAGAGCTGTCGGCGCTCAGGGCGCACGCGGCAGGCGACGTGAATGCATTCTGGCTTGAACAGGCAAAGCGGCTCGACTGGGTAAGGTCGCCGACCATGGCGGGCGACTGGTCGTTCGACGAGGCCGACTTCCACATCCGCTGGTTCGCCGACGGGAAGCTCAATCTCGCCTTCAATTGCCTCGACCGCCACCTTGCCGAGCGTGGTGACAAGGTCGCAATCCTCTTTGAGGGCGATGAGCCGGGCGAGGGCCGGTCGCTGACCTATCGCGACTTGCATGACATGGTCGGACGCTTCGCCAATTTGCTCAAGCGCGAGAATGTCGTCCGTGGCGATCGCGTGATGATCTACATGCCAATGATCCCCGAGGCGGCGGCGGCAATGCTTGCTTGCGCGCGCATCGGAGCGGTTCACTCGGTCGTGTTCGGCGGTTTCTCGGCCGAAAGCCTCGCTAGCCGGATCGAGGATACTGGCGCACGCGTGGTGATCACCGCCGACGAAGGGTTGCGCGGCGGCAAGCGCATTCCGCTCAAGGCCAGTGTCGATGCTGCCTGCGCGCTGTCCGGCGCGGCGATCGAGCGGGTGATTGTCGTGACGCGGACAGGCGCCGACATCGCATGGCACCCGCAACGCGACCTTCGCTGGGAAGATGAGCGAGAAGCACTTTCGCCGCTATGCCTGGCCGAAGCGATGGACGCCGAAGACCCCTTGTTCATCCTTTACACCTCGGGATCGACCGGAAAGCCCAAGGGCGTGGTTCATACCACGGGCGGCTATGCGACCTATGTCGCGACGACCTTCGACTGGGCGTTTGGCACGCGCGAAGACGACATCTTCTGGTGCACGGCAGATGTCGGCTGGATCACCGGGCACAGCTATACCGTTTATGGCGCACTGCTCAACGGGGCGACGACGGTGATGTTCGATGGCGTCCCCAACTACCCGGACGCAGGGCGCATGTGGGAAACGTGCGACCGGCTTGGCGTAACGATCTTTTACACTGCACCGACCGCGATCCGTGCGCTGATGCGCGAGGGCGATGGGCCGGTTAACGCGCATTCGCGGTCGTCTTTGCGCTTGCTCGGCACGGTCGGCGAGCCGATCAATCCCGAGGCGTGGGAATGGTATTGGCGCGTCGTCGGCAACGAACGCCTGCCCATAATCGACACTTGGTGGCAGACCGAGACCGGCGGCATCATGATTGCAAACTTTCCCGGCGCGATGGTCATGAAACCGGGGTCCGCGAGCCGGCCCCTCCCCGGCATCGAGCCGATGCTGGTCGACGCCGAGGGCAGGGAATTGCCTGGCGAAGCAAGCGGCAATCTGTGTCTGCGCTCGTCATGGCCAGGACAGATGCGAACCGTCTGGGGCGACCATGAGCGCTTTTTCCAGACCTATTTCAGCACGTATCGCGGACTGTACTTCACCGGCGACGGCTGCCGCCGCGACGCGGATGATTATTACTGGATCACCGGGCGGGTCGACGATGTCATCAGTGTGTCGGGTCATCGGATCGGCACCGCCGAAGTCGAAAGCGCGCTCGTCGCTCATCCCCTTGTGGCCGAAGCAGCAGTGGTCGGGGCCGCGCACGACCTCAAGGGACAAGGGGTTCACGCCTTTGTCACGCTTTATGCAGGACAGGTTGGCAGCGAGGCGCTCAAGGCCGAGCTGAACCTGGAAGTGCGCAAGCACATCGGCGCCCTAGCCACGCCCGAAAGCATCCAGTTTGCCCCGGCACTGCCCAAGACCCGGTCGGGCAAGATTATGCGCCGGATTTTGCGTAAGCTTGCCGAAGGCGAGGTCGATGGCTTTGGCGACATCTCGACCCTTGCCGACCCTGCCGTGGTCGCCGCTCTGGTTGCGGCGCGCGGAGCGAAGTAAGTCAATAAGGCGTTATGATCCGATGATCCGATCCTGTTTCCTTGCGTTCGCACTTTCCGGCTGTGCCGTTGCCGCCCCCGCTGCGCCTCCAACCTTTGACCCGCTTGAGTTCTTCACCGGTGCATCGCGCGGGGAAGGAACGCTCAAGGTCATGACCAAGGCAAGCGTGACGATCCGGGTTGAAAGCCAAGGCCGCCCCGACGGCAAGGGCGGAATCATCCTCGACCAGACGATCCGCGAAGGAAGCAAGCCGATGCGGCAGCGCCGTTGGGTGCTGCGTCCGACTTCCCCGACGACGATGACCGGAACGATTACTGACAACCCCGGCCCGGTGAGCGGCCGGCTCGATGGCAACCGCTTGCTTCTCAATTACACGATGAAGGGCGGGCTCAAGGCGGAGCAGGTGATGACGATCCTGCCAGGCGGGCGCTCCCTGACCAACCGCATGACAATTCGCAAGTTCGGACTGGCCGTCGCTCATGTCGACGAGGTCATTACCAAGGTCGACTGATCCGCCTTGCATGGCCCTCTTGCTACGTCGGTGCGAGCGGCTATCCCGTGGGCTTGAGGGAGCCTGCAATGACCGAGAATTCTGCCGCAAAACCATGGTCGATGGCGCGGGTCGTCACCGCTTCGTCAGCGGGCACTGCGTTCGAATGGTATGATTTCTTCATCTTCGGATCGCTTACCCCGGTAATCGCCAAGGTATTTCTGGCCGGGCTTGATCCGACGTCGGCGTTGGTCGCCGCGCTTGCTTTGTTCGCCGTCGGCTTTGCATTTCGGCCGCTGGGCGCGATCATTTTTGGCGCGATGGGAGACCGCGTCGGGCGCAAGGCGACCTTCCTCGCCACCGTCAGCCTGATGGGCGGCGCAACGTTTGCCATCGGTCTGTTGCCGACCTACGCCCAGGCAGGGATCGTCGCTCCGATCCTTTTGGTCATTCTCCGCATTTGCCAGGGCACTGCACTTGGCGGCGAATATGGCGGCGCGGCAATTTATGTCGCGGAGCATGCGGCGAACGACAAGCGTGGTGCTGCGACCGGCTGGATCCAGTCTTCGGCCTCCTTTGGGCTGCTCGCCGCCTTGCTCGCCATCGCTGCCACTCGTGCCGCGTTGGGAGAGGAAGCATTTGCCGACTGGGGCTGGCGGATCCCGTTTTTGGCGTCGATCTTCATG
>Ga0326733_1000427_pt1 | contig 12145 bp, 14 predicted proteins | sample 14_GP2_308_FD_207946 | JGI IMG/M metagenome (GOLD analysis project Ga0326733, IMG submission 207946) | Glacier ice microbial communities from Ngari, Tibet, China - 14_GP2_30.8 | ecosystem: Environmental > Aquatic > Freshwater > Ice > Glacier | place: China: Ngari, Tibet | collected 2018-07-17 | reverse complement strand
GTACTGCTTCAGGAGCAGGAGTTGCAGGAGCCGCGCCGGCAACAGGTGCCGGAGCTGCTGCGCTAACGCGGACGGCAGTTGCTGCCTTGTCACCCACGCGGATGTCGGCGGCTTCGTTGGCGCCGAGGAAATCGACGAACAATATGGTGTTATCGGCGCAGCGATAGGTGCCGGTTGCGGTGATCGCTGGTGGCATTTCGATGGGCGCAGCAGTTGCAGCAGTACCTTCGGCACCGACTTCACCTTCAGCTGGGGTTTCGGATTTGTTGCATGCAGCTAGCGCGAGCATTGACAACGGGGCGAGGATGAGGAGAGTTTTTTTCATAGAACGGCTGTTTGCCGTAGCGCCGCGACGTTGGGAAGCAAAAAATTGTCCACCCGGTTCAATTTTTCGCACAGCGGCGAAATGCTTGACCGGTTCGCGCCACCGCGCCAATGCATAAGCATGAACTCAGACACTACAGAAATGAACTTCGAACAGGCGTTGAAAGCCCTGGAGCAGATCGTCCACACTCTGGAAAGTGGTGAGGCACCGCTCGACGAAGCTATCGCTTTATACGAACGCGGCAACCAGTTGCGCACGCTCTGCCAAAACCGGCTAAATGCTGCAAAGGCACGGATCGAGGCCATCACTCTCGGTAGCGATGGCACCCCGACAGGCACAACGCCTTTTGATGCCGGGTGATGGAGCAGACTGCGGAACAAGGATTGTTGCAGCACGAACTCGCGCAAATTGCGACCGAGATCGACAATGAATTCAGGCAGTTGCTGGCGTTACCCGGCGATACGCGGGATCCACTTTATTCAGCGATGCGCCATGCGGCGATAGGCGGTGGAAAACGGCTTCGTCCCTTGCTCGTTGTCGCCACAGCCTCGCTATTTCATGTTGGCCGCGATGTAGCTTTGCGCGTTGGGACAGCGGTGGAGGCAATCCATGTTTATTCGCTGATCCATGACGATTTACCCTGCATGGACGATGATGACGTGCGCCGGGGTAAACCAACGGTGCACCGCGCTTACGACGAAGCAACGGCGGTATTGGCAGGGGATTCGCTGCACGCACTCGCTTTTGAAATACTCAGCAATTCCGGCACTCACAGCGACCCGTTTGTACGCAGTGAGCTGATCGCGACGCTTGCACTGGCGAGTGGCCCCGACGGTATGGCCGGCGGACAGATGATGGATCTGGCCGCGTCGCAGTCCGATTTCGATCTGCCCACTGTCACCCGGCTTCAGGCGTTAAAGACCGGTGCTCTTATTGCTGCAAGCGTGGAAATGGGAGCTATCCTTGGGCATCTTGCCCCCGAAGGGCGAACTCAATTGCGGGGCTACGCCCGCGACATCGGGCTCGCTTTCCAGATTGCTGACGACATATTAGACGTCGAGGGCGACTCCGAACTCGCGGGCAAGGCACTGCAAAAGGACGCAGACGCGGGCAAAGGCACGTTTGTATCGCTGATGGGTCTCGACCGCGCCAAGCAGCAGGCGGAGATGCTAGTCGAACAGGCAATCGGGCAACTATCAGGCTATGGTCAGGAGGCCGACCTCCTGCGCGCTATCGCAAGCTACATTACGCAGAGGGACCGGTAATGACTCACAGGATTGGCGTTTACCCCGGCACTTTCGACCCTATCACTTTTGGTCATATGGACGTGATCGAGCGCGGCGCTAAGCTGGTTGATGAACTGATCATCGGCGTCACCACCAACGCGGCAAAGTCACCGATGTTCAGCGATGACGAACGCATTGCGATGGTTGAGCGCGAGGTGGCGGCTCTCGGCAACAGCAACATCCGAGTCGTCGGCTTCAATTCGCTATTAATGGATTTTGCGGTAAGCCAGGGCGCATCCGTCGTTATTCGTGGCGTTCGCGGCGTGACTGATTTCGAATATGAATATCAACTAACTGGCATGAACCGGCAGTTGAACGAGAATATCGAAACGGTGTTCCTAATGGCCGCCGTCGCATTACAGCCGATTGCCAGCAAATTGGTCAAGGAAATCGCTCTTTACGGTGGCGAAATCGGCAAGTTCGTGACGCCTGCGATCCGCGATGAAGTTATGGCGCGCGTCGAACTACTGGGCCGCAAAGGCTAATTGACCTGCCGTCGTTGACGCTTCGGTCTGGGCGGCAATTCAAGATATTCCTCCGGAACATAAATCGCGTAGGTCGCTAAGCGGATTTCGCGCACGAACTGTAATAGGCACCCAGCGAGAAGCGCGAGTGCAATCATGAAGACCGCAACCGCCACCCACGCTGGCGAGAAATTGGTCAGTCCCATCAGGAACAACAATCCGATCATGATGCAGACAGTGATTGCCGACAGCACCGCCAGCAGGATCGACGAACCCACCACTCGCATTCGGCGCTCAATGATCCTGAGTTCGGCGACAACGCGATCATGCGCGGTACCTTCGGTTTCGGCGTGCTGTCGTTGCAGATCGCGCGAACGGTCAACGATGCGCGACAGACGACCGGTTAGGACATTGAGCAAGCTTCCGACAGCGACGAGCAAAAAAGCGGGGGTCAAAGCGGTCTGGAGCACCGAAATCACCATATCAAGTTCAGGTCCGAATTTTGGGGTCATTGCTGGATATCCTTAGCCGCCGCCAGTTCGCGCAGTTCGGTTTTGAGTAACTTTCCGATATGGCTGCGCGGCATTTCGTCGATTGCGTACAGCGCGGATATCCGCTGTGTTTTCCCAAGCTGCGCGTTAACCCGCTGTAGCACTTCGTCAGTTGAGCCATCGACGCTTTCAACAAAACGCACAAATCCTACCGGCGTTTCGCCCCAAGCTTCGGACGGCATACCCACCACCGCTGCCTCAGCAACTTCGGGTTGCTCCTCGAGCAATTCCTCAAGATCCTTCGGGTAAATGTTGAACCCGCCAGAGATGATCATGTCCTTGGCGCGCCCGACGATCGCAACAAATCCGTCTTCGTCAACGATCCCGATATCGCCGGTTTTCAGCCAGACATTACCGTCTTCATCGCGCCATTCCATCTCGCGCGTCTTGTCCGGCTGGTTCTTGTAGCCCGACATCATCGTCGGCGAACGCCCGGTCAGGATGCCTTTCGAACCCGGTGGTAGGCGGTTATCGTCTTCGTCGAGCACAATCAGTTCGTGATTGGCTATCGGCTGCCCGACGGTATGCAGCTTGTCGGGATAATGATGCGCCTGCAACATGCAGACCACGCCGCCTTCGGTCATGCCGTAAATCTCGACTAGCCCGCCCGGCCATCGCTTGACAACCTCGGCCTTCAATTCAGCAGAAAACGGCGCGCTGGTGCAGAATTTGACGACAAAGCTCGATAGGTCATGCGCGTCGAAACCATCATATGCCATGAGCCGCTGATATTGCACGGGAACCAGCATGGTATGTGTGGTCCTGTCTGCTTGCGCATGGTCCAGATACCGCGCTGCATCGAACTTTTCCATCAACCGCGCAAAACCACCATGACACATCGTCGGCAAGAACACGGCGAGAGTGGTGTTTGAATATAGCGGCGTCGAAACCAGAGACTTCGTATCGCAACCATAGATCGATTTTGAGCCCCCCGCCATCTGATGCCAGCGCATGGCGTGTGAGTGGACGATACCCTTGGGCGTACCTGTCGTGCCGCTGGAATAGATGATGTTGAACGGATCAGTCGGTGCTGGCGTAGTCGCCGTAAATGTTGCGCCCTCCTCGGCGATCCATTCGTCCAGCGTATCAAGCATGACGACTTTAACAGCCCCCAGATCATGCCCGACGAGATCTGCCAGCTTCGCCGCATCGACAAACAGGTGCCTCGCCCCTGAATCGCGCAGCATCGCGGTCAGCTGTGCTGGCGTCGCCGAAGTGGTAAGCGGTGCCGCGCAACCCCCTGCCCGCACCGCCGCGAGATACACCGCCGCATAATTTACATTGGTCGTACCGAGAATTGCCACAGCCTGACCGTGGACCAAGCCGTCACGCTGCAACTGCGCAGCAATCCGCGAGGTCAGCGCCGACAGCTCGCTCCAGCTAAGCATATTATTGCTATCGGCGATTGCTGGTTCGTTTGGTTTCTCAATGCCCCAAACACCAATAAGAGCGCCAAAATCGCCGAAGGGCTTTTCAAGTTCGGTTTGGGGATGAAAGGGCATTATGTGTCTCGAACCTCGTGCCAGTTGTTTCGCGCGAAGACGCGAAGGAAAACAAGATAATAAGGGCGTTAGCAAAAGTCTGTGACGTGGTTATTCACCAACCGCTTCAGACCCTCTTTGAACTTGTCTGCCCCAAAGTTCATGAGCAGGCCAATAGGAAGATTTGCCAAACGAAGATAGGTCAGAACTTGCTTGGCGTGAACTGGCATCAAGCGTTCCAGTGATTTCAGTTCGATCAAAAGCATGCTTTCAACAACAAGATCTGCGCGAAACGCTTCGGGAAAGATCAGCCCGTCAAATTCGATCTTGATTGGCATTTGCCTTGCGACGCGCATCCCAAGTTTCTCCAAACGCGATGCCAATACGGCTTCGTGAACCGATTCCATAAGCCCTGGCCCCAAATCGATGTGAAGTTTTAATCCGGTATCTATGACGACCTTGACGAGATGCTCAATATCACCCTTCATGCCGATATCCTTATTATCTTATTTCCCTTAGCGGCTTCGCGCGAAACAAATTGCACAACATTCCGGTTCCGCAAACCGGTGATTGTGGCCATACCAATAATATGTGGAAAAACATCGCTTTCCCTTGGGTTTTCCGCCACCTTCCCCTATGATCCAAAGATGACTGAAACCAACGAAGAACAGACCGGCGACAGCGCCGCGAACCCCAACCAGAATGAATATGGCGCAGACAGCATCAAGGTGCTCAAAGGCCTCGACGCCGTGCGCAAACGCCCCGGTATGTATATTGGCGATACCGACGATGGTTCGGGGCTTCACCACATGGTGTTCGAGGTTTCGGACAACGCAATTGACGAAGCTCTGGCTGGGCATTGCGATCTGGTTCTGATCGAGCTTAACGCCGACGGATCGGTATCGGTCGAGGATAATGGTCGCGGGATTCCGACCGGAATGCACACCGAAGAGGGCGTGTCGGCTGCCGAGGTTATCATGACCCAGCTTCATGCCGGTGGTAAATTTGAGAACACGAGCGACGACAACGCTTACAAGGTTTCGGGTGGGCTTCACGGCGTCGGCGTCTCGGTTGTGAATGCGCTTTCGGAATATCTCGATCTCGTTATCTGGCGCGATGGCAAGCAGCACGAGATGCGTTTTGCTTATGGTGATGCAGTGGCCCCGCTCAAGATCACCGGCGATGCGCCTGTCGTTGATGGCAAACCCAAAAACGGCACGCGCGTTTCGTTTGTGCCCTCGACCGAGACGTTCAAAAACGTCACCGAGTTCGATTTCGACAAGCTCGAGCATCGTTACCGCGAACTGGCGTTTCTTAATTCGGGGGTCCACATCCTGTTGCGCGATGCGCGTCATTCGGATGTGAAGGAAATCGACCTCTATTATGAAGGCGGCATCGGCGCGTTCGTGAAATATCTTGATCGCAACAAAGTGCCGATGCTCGCCGAACCGATCACGATTTCGTCGCAGCGTGACGGGATTGGCATCGACGTCGCGCTTGAGTGGAATGACTCATATTATGAGAACGTGCTGTGCTTCACCAACAACATTCCGCAACGCGACGGCGGCACGCATCTGGCGGCGTTCCGCTCTGCGCTGACCCGCACAATCAACAATTATGCTGAGAAAACAGGCATTTTGAAGAAAGAGAAAATCGCGCTAACTGGCGATGATATGCGCGAAGGGCTGACCGCGATTGTATCGGTTAAACTGCCCGACCCGAAGTTTTCGTCGCAGACCAAGGACAAGCTGGTTTCCTCCGAAGTACGCCAACCGCTAGAAAGCTTAATGGCCGACCGGATGAGCGACTGGCTTGAGGAAAATCCCGGCCACGCCAAAACCGTCATCCAGAAAGTCATCGACGCCGCCGCCGCGCGTGAAGCCGCTCGCAAAGCACGCGAGGCCAGCCGCAAATCGGTGATGAGCATCGCATCTCTTCCCGGCAAACTTGCCGATTGTCAGGAAAAGGATCCCGCAAAGTCGGAACTATTCCTGGTCGAAGGCGACTCCGCTGGCGGCTCAGCCAAACAGGGCCGCGACCGGCATTATCAGGCGATTCTTCCGCTCAAGGGGAAAATCCTTAACGTCGAGCGCGCCCGCTTTGACCGGATGCTCTCGTCCAAGGAAGTCGGGACTCTCATTCAAGCGATGGGCACTGGCATCGGCCGCGACGATTTCAACATCGAGAAACTGCGCTATCACAAGATCGTGATCATGACCGATGCTGACGTCGACGGATCGCACATCCGCACGCTTCTGCTCACATTCTTCTACCGCCAGATGCCCGAGATTATCGAACGCGGGCATCTCTTCATCGCTCAACCGCCTTTGTACAAGGTCGCGAAAGGGCGGAGTGAGATTTACGTGAAGGACGACAATGCGCTCGACGTTCATCTGGTCGGCACCGGGCTGACTGGCATGATCCTCGAAACGGCGGGTGGAGCGCGCAGCGGCGACGACCTTGCTGGCTTGGTGGAACATGCGCGGCGGATGCGCAGCTTAATGGCGTATATCCCGCGCCGTTATGATGGCACGATTATCGAGGCAATGGCACTGACCGGTGCACTCGACCCAGATCTAGACGGCAAAAACAGGGCGGCAGCAGTGGAAAAAGCCGCAGACTGGATGCAGGCACAGGATGCCGAAGGCAAATGGGCTGGCCGCGTCTCCGAAGAGGGTGGCTATCAATTCGAACGTCTGTGGCGCGGTGTTACTGATTACCACGGTATCGAAGCCGCGTTCTTGCTGTCTGCCGAAGCGCGCAAGCTGCATAAGTTAGCGAGCGAGGAAAGTGACAGTTATGCAGCGCCTGCCCGACTGGTAAAAACAAGCACTGCGGCGATTGTCGAACCCGAGGAAGTAATCGAGGAAGAAGCCGAAAACGAAAACGATCAGGCCAAGCGCGCGGCGAAGCCCGAAAGCACTGCGAAGGGCCACATCACTCGTCCATCAGAACTGCTCGACGCAGTGTTGGCGGCTGGTCGCAAGGGCCTGTCGATTTCGCGCTACAAGGGACTCGGCGAAATGAACGCCGAGCAATTGTGGGACACCACGCTCGACCCCACCCACCGTTCGCTGCTGCGCGTCGAAATCGAACAGGCCGATCTGGCCGACGACATCTTCACCAAGCTGATGGGTGAAGTGGTTGAGCCACGACGCGACTTCATTGTTGAGAATGCGCTGAATGTTGCCAACCTCGACGTCTGATCCTTCACTTTGCCCCGATATCGGCGCGCCACGCCGCTAGGTTGTTTTCCGCCCTCTTTCGATTCGATAGTTCTTCGACGGATTGGGAGAGGTCTAATGCAAAAAGTCGGTCGCCTCACGGCGCTATTGTTGCTTGCGCTGCCCGTTCTGGCACAAGCTGGGGATAGCCGCAGCCATATCGGCGATGGCATGGCTAGCTATTATGGTTCGGAATTTGCAGGCAGCCGAACAGCAAGCGGTGAGCGGTTTGATCCCGCGGGACTTACCGCAGCGCACCGCTCTTTGGCATTTCATAGCCGGGTCGTTGTCACCAATCTTACTAATGGCAAAGAAGTCGTCGTGCGGGTCAATGACCGTGGGCCATGGGGCAAAGGGCGCATCATTGACATCAGCCACGCTGCTGCTCGCGAAATCGGCATGCACCGCAGCGGCACGGCTCGAGTGAAGCTGGAATTACTCGACTAGCTGATCGCGGTGCGTTGCCAGTCTGGCAGGTTTAGGCTCGCCATATCCTCAACACGGCGATGTTCGATCGACAGCCCCAGCTCCGGATAAGCAATGCGCTGCCGTTTTGGGTCTGCATCTGCTAGCGGTGCCACTACCAGCCGCCGGTTGACCTTCTGCCGCCAGTTCATCCGGGCGGTATTTTCCTGACCGACATAGCAGCCCTTATTGAAAGACACTCCGTTCAGTTCGGCGGCGTTTGTCTCGAGCCACAATGTCTGGTCGTTGCCGAGTTCGGCGATGCCTTCAGTGATGCCGAGCGAGAGGCGGTGCGTGCGGAATGCGTCGCTGACGTCAATGTCATCGACGGAGACTGGACCAATCCAGCGCTTGCCGAGATCCGGATGGCGGGGGTCGCCAGCGCCGTCCTTCGACCAGAAAACGCCGATATCCGCATCGACAACAATCTCAATCTTGCGCCGTAGACGGTACATCGACAGCCGCCGCATCAACGCTTCGGTTTGGCTGCCCTCGCAGTCTATGAGAATATCATCCGCGTCGGCCCACAGAATGAAGTCGAACAGGGTCTTCCCTTGCGGACTTAACAACCCTGCCCAGAGCGGTAGTTCAGCCGCCGTGTCCTGCGTCACCAGCCCTTGCAGAAACCCGCGCACATCTTCGCCGGCTTCGGTAGGGGAAAGCCGGATAACGGCGCGGTCGAACAAGCGGGGATTTGGCATAGGTGGCACATGCCCCTTTCACCCTTCGCTTTCAAGGCAAGCGTTAGTCAGATTGTTTAACGCAAAGGTCGCAAAGATTTTGAAGATGGCAGCTCGTCCCCGTGCGTAGCACATTCAAATATAGCGATAGCAAGGCGCTACGCGCGAGACCATGCCTGACCTCTTGAAAATCTTCGCGTTCTTTGCGTTAAATCAAAAGGCGCATTGCTGGAGGCTAGCGCGGTGCAAGTTGACAAACCCGTCCGCTGCGGCGACGTAAAACCATGACCGACACACTCACGATCCGCCGTCCCGATGACTGGCACGTCCACTTGCGCGATGGCGACATCATGCGCGGCGTGGTGCCATACACTGCGCGGCAGTTTGCGCGGGCAATTGTGATGCCCAATTTATCGCCGCCGGTGACGAGCGTCGAGGCAGCCGCCGCCTATCGCGAGCGTATATTGGCGGCGGTTCCGGAGGGCGTCAATTTCACGCCGTTGATGACCGCCTACCTTACCGACGCCAGCAGCGGCGATGAACTGGCACGCGGCTTTGCTGAAGGTGTATTCACAGCTGCCAAGCTTTACCCCGCCCACGCAACCACCGGCAGCGCGCACGGCGTGACCGACATTTCGACGATCATGCCAGCGCTCGAACGGATGGCATCCATCGGCATGCCGCTGCTCATCCACGGCGAGGTCACCGACCACGACGTGGACATTTTCGACCGAGAGGCCGTGTTTATCGAACGTACGCTGTCAGCCCTCGTTCGCGCCCTACCCGAACTCAAGATCGTCTTCGAACATATCACCACGGCCGATGCCGTCCAATTTGTCGATGCCAGCGGCCCAAATGTTGCAGCTACAATCACCCCGCAGCATTTACATATCAACCGAAACGCAATGTTCGTGGGCGGCATCCGGCCGCATGCTTATTGTCTGCCAGTTGCAAAGCGCGAGGTTCACCGTCTGGCGCTTCGCAAGGCAGCGACATCGGGGTCACCCAAATATTTCCTTGGTACCGACAGCGCGCCTCACGCAAAATCGGCGAAAGAATCAGCTTGCGGTTGTGCAGGCATTTTCAACGCGCCTTATGCGCTTGAAAGCTACATCACCGTATTCGACGAAGACGGCGCGCTCGACAAATTTGAAAACTTTGCATCGGTGAACGGACCGCGCTTTTACCGTTTACCGCTCAACGAAGGCCTCATAACACTGGAACGCACGACCACGGCTGTCCCCGAAAGTTTAGACGTGGACGGAACGCCCATAGTACCGTCTCACGCTGGCGAAACGCTTGGTTGGCGATTGCAGCTTTAGGCCTTGGCAGCACGGTAGTTGCGCAGCGCATCGACGCAAAATATTGCGATGCTCACCCAGATCAGCACAAAGCACGCCAGCTTGGTTGTGCTCAGCGGTTCGTTATAGACAAATACGCCGAGCAAAAATGCAATCGACGGCGCGAGATACTGTACAAAGCCGAGGCTGGCATAGCTCATCCGCCGTGCGGCTGTTGCAAAGAGCAGTAACGGTAAAGCGGTGACTGCGCCCGCGAATATCAGCAGCCCGGACGTTGGTAAATCGTCGCCAAAACCGCCGGTGCCGTTGCTGACAAACCAGAACACCGCGACAAGCGAAAGTGGCGCGAGCAGCGTTGTTTCGACAGCGAGACCTGGCACCGAACCGACCGGTGTAATCTTGCGGATCAAACCATATAGACCGAAACTACACGCAAGCGAAACGGACACCCATAATGTGTCAAGCGCATCGCCGATCAATATGGCGACCCCCAATGCGGCGACCGCGACCGCAACCAACTGCATCGGCCGCAGCCGTTCACCCAGAAACATCCGGCCGAGCAGCACGTTGACCAACGGATTGAGATAATAGCCAAGGCTGGCCGCTAATATATGGTCGGTCGATATGGCCCATATATAGATCAGCCAGTTTATCGCGATCAGAGTCGCCGAGGCGAGCAGGTTGCGTAAATGTGCCTTGTGACGGAAAATCGCGGCATATTCGCCAAGCTGCTGCCGAAAATACATAATGACCAGCAACAGGGGGATCGACCATAATATCCGTTGCGCGACGACTTCTACCGGTGGGACATCGCTAAGCAGTTTAAAATATACCGGGACAAATCCCCAGATGAGGTACGCGCCCAAGGCTTGAGGCAAGCCGCTGGGCTTTGCACTTTCAACTCTGTCAGTCATTTACCTGATCAAATGATCCCGCCGCCGATGAACAGACGAAATGCGCAAATCGCCATTACCACAAGGCAAAAGTTGCGCCCTGAATTTTTGGATGACGCAAAGCCGAACGCCGCACCAGCGCCAGCGATTAGTATGATCAGCCAATTCAGCCAGCCCAATAGCGGGATAAACCCGACGATTGCGAGGACAAGAGCGATAAGGCCGAAAAGAAATGCGATGATGTTTGCCATGCGGAGCTTTTAACGGCGTATACCGAGCGATGGCAAGCATCCATTTCTTCTCAATTCATCGCTCCGTCCTAACATTTCAGCGCGTTGCTTTGGGTTAATGCAACTACGTTCATTTGGCGAGGTTCACACATTGCAAGGTTCAATTAAGGAGAAAACTTGTGAAGAAAATTATTTTGTCATTGGCTGCAGCGACTTTGGTCGTTCCTGGTGCCACTGCAATTGCCGCCGATGGTTTTTCGCTATCCAACGCGACTTCTGGCTATAAAGCCGATGTCTCAAACCAAGCCCGCAACCGCGAATACCGCGAATGGCAAGGCAAGGATGGCCGGACTTATTGTCGCCGAAAAAACGGAACTACAGGTTTGATTATCGGTGCCGCAGCAGGCGGTCTGGCTGGTCGTGAAATCGCCGGGCGTCGCGATAGAACAGTAGGGACGATCATCGGCGCAGCCGGTGGCGCGTTGCTCGGCCGCGAAATCGACAAAGGTCGTCGTCGCTGTAGATAAGCCAGCAATCTGAATAGATATCAAGGGCACCATCCTCAAGGGGGCGGTGCCCTTTTTATTGTGTTGAACCTGCACCCGCCGCATAAGCGCCGCTCTAAACAGCAGTAGGGGCCATAGGGTGAGCAACGGACCATTTCTGATAACCGAACGATTGATCCTTCGGCCAACGTCGGCGGAGGATTTTGAAGGATGGGCCTCATTCCATGCCGACCCTGAGACGATGCGCTTTCTAGGCGGCACTCAAAGCCGAGCGGAAAGTTGGCGAAGCCTCTGCTCGATGGCCGGAGCTTGGACCATTCGCGGTTATGCGATGTTCTCGCTCATCCGTCGCGACACCGGCGCATGGGTCGGCCTGATCGGTCCGTGGTATCCCGAGGGCTGGCCCGATCGTGAAGTCGGGTGGGGGCTAATGCGCGAGCATGTTGGCAAGGGTTACGCCGCCGAAGCCGCAACTGCGGCTATTGATTACGCTTTCAATGTGCTCGGCTGGGACAAGGTGATCCATATCATCGACCCGGAAAATACGGGCTCGATTGCGTTAGCTGAACGGCTTGGATCGACCAACCAGGGCCCGACCAAAATGCCGGTGCCATATGATACATTTCGCGTCGATGCTTATGGGCAGAGCAAAGATGAATGGGCCGCCCGTCAGGCAGCCCAAGCCTAAAATTTAGATAGAACGTTCGCCAAACTGGATGAAGTCGACTTCTCCATATGT
>Ga0326733_1000426_pt1 | contig 12153 bp, 12 predicted proteins | sample 14_GP2_308_FD_207946 | JGI IMG/M metagenome (GOLD analysis project Ga0326733, IMG submission 207946) | Glacier ice microbial communities from Ngari, Tibet, China - 14_GP2_30.8 | ecosystem: Environmental > Aquatic > Freshwater > Ice > Glacier | place: China: Ngari, Tibet | collected 2018-07-17 | reverse complement strand
CCCTCGAGGCGTTCCCACGTCGGCTTCGTGGTGGTTGTCGTGTCGACAGCGGCAGCGGACATCATGGGCAGCAGAGACGCCGCCACGGCGATGATGAGTGCGGAGCACAAGGTTCTGCGCATGGATCCCCCAATCCTGGAACGAACTCTCCAGAGCCTACGTGCGCTGCCGACCATCCGAACGTCCCCGTTCGGGCCACACCGCGCGCAGGGTCGCCAATCGCCGCACCGGTACAGTTGTCCGTACCGCACACTGCAAGCTGAGGAGCCCGTCGACTGTGTCTGAAATGCCCGAGAATCCCCCCGCCGTGCTCGAGCCACAAAGGGTGGAGACGGCGGCGACGGGATTCGACCTGTTCCCCGATCGCAGTGTCGTGGCCGTGCGCGTGAACGGCGAACTGCGGGACCTCGCGGCGCAGCTCACCGTCGGCGAGGTCGCCGAGCCGGTGCTCGTCGACTCGCCCGACGGCCTCAGCATTCTCCGCCATTCCGCCGCACACGTCCTCGCCCAGGCAGTGCAGTCGATCAATCCGTCGGCGAAGCTGGGCATCGGGCCGCCCATTACCGACGGTTTCTACTACGACTTCGACGTCGAGACCCCGTTCACCCCGGATGATGTCAAGGCGGTCGCCAAGGCGATGGACCGCATCATCCGCGCCGGGCAGCGCTTCGTGCGCCGCGTCGTCACCGAGGATGAGGCGCGCGCCGAACTCGCGGGGGAGCCGTACAAGCTCGAGCTGATCGGCCTCAAGAGCGGCGCCGCCGACGGGGAGGAGTCGGTCGAAGTCGGGGGTTCCGAACTCACGATCTACGACAACGTGGACCCGAAGACGGGGGAGACGCTCTGGAAGGACCTGTGCCGCGGCCCGCACCTGCCGAGCACCCGCATGATCGGCAACGGGTACGCCCTCATGCGCACCGCCGCCGCCTACTGGCGCGGCTCGGAGAAGAACAAGCAGCTCCAACGCGTCTACGGCACCGCGTGGGCGAGCAAGGACGACCTTCGCGCCCACCAGGGGCGACTCGAGGAGGCCGCGAAGCGTGACCACCGCAAGCTGGGACAGGAACTGGACCTCTTCTCCTTCCCGGACGAGATCGGATCCGGCCTCGCCGTCTTCCACCCCAAGGGCGGCATCATCCGGCGCGAGATGGAGGACTACTCGCGGCGCAAGCACGAGGACGCCGGCTACGACTTCGTCTACACCCCCCACATCACCAAGGCCAACCTCTTCGAGACATCCGGCCACCTCGGCTGGTACGCCGACGGCATGTTCCCCCCGATGCACCTCGACGAGGGACGCAACGAGGAGGGCGAGATCACCCGGCAGGGCGCCGACTACTACCTCAAGCCCATGAACTGCCCGTTCCACATCCTCATCTACCGCTCGAGCGGTCGCTCCTACCGCGACCTGCCGCTGCGCCTGTTCGAGTTCGGCACCGTGTACCGCAACGAGAAGTCCGGTGTCGTGCACGGGCTCACCCGGGTGCGCGGGCTCACGATGGATGACGCCCACATCTTCACCACCAGGGAGTCGATGAAGGCGGAGCTTACGAGCACCCTGAACTTCGTGCTCGCGCTGCTGCGCGACTACGGGCTCACCGACTTCTACCTCGAACTGTCCACGAAGGACCCGGAGAAGTTCGTCGGCGACGATGACATCTGGGAGGAGGCGACCGCGACGCTCGCCGAGGTCGCCGCCGAATCAGGGCTCGACCTCGTGCCCGACCCGGGCGGCGCCGCCTTCTACGGCCCCAAGATCTCGGTGCAGGCGCGGGATGCGATCGGTCGCACCTGGCAGATGTCGACCGTGCAGCTCGACTTCAACCTGCCGGAGCGGTTCGACCTCGAGTACACCGCCGCCGACGGAACCCGCAAACGCCCAGTCATGATCCACCGCGCGCTGTTCGGATCGATCGAGCGGTTCTTCGGCGTGCTCACCGAGCACTACGCTGGCGCCTTCCCGGTCTGGCTCGCTCCCGTCCAGGTGGTCGGCATCCCCGTCGCGGAGGAGTACGGCGACTACCTCGACGAGGTTATCCAGAAGCTCACGGCGAAGCGGGTCCGCGCCGAGGTCGACCACTCGAACGACCGGATGCCGAAGAAGATCCGCACCCACACGAAGGCCAAGGTTCCGTTCCAGCTGATCGCCGGCGAGGAGGACCGCGCCGCGGGAGCTGTCAGCTTCCGCTACCGCGACGGCACCCAGGAGAACGGGGTGCCCGTCGACGAGGCGATCCGCCGGATCACCGAGGCGATCGACTCGAAGGCGCAGGTCTGACCGATGCCGGTGGACGACTCCGAACTGAACGGCATCACCGTCGACGGCTCCTATGAGCTCGCCGGGGTGCCCGACGAGTTCCAGCGCCTGTGGACTCCGCACCGCATGGTCTACATCCAGAACGGGCAGCAACCGCCGGAGCACGAGTGCCCGTTCTGCATTGCCCCGCGGATGGACGACGAGAAGGCGCTCATTGTGGCCCGCGGCACCCACGCCTACGTGCTACTCAACCTGTTCCCGTACAACAGCGGGCACCTGCTGGTCTGCCCGTACCGCCACGTCGCCCTGTACGACGAGGCGACGGCGGAGGAGACCGCGGAGATCGCGAGTCTCACCCAGACGGCCATGCGGGTGATTAAGAAGGTCTCGCGCAACGAGGGCTTCAACATCGGCATGAACCAGGGCAGGATCGCGGGGGCCGGCATCGCCGACCACCTGCACCAGCACATCGTGCCGCGCTGGGCCCTCGACTCGAACTTCTTCCCCATCATCGCCAAGACCAAAGCACTGCCGCAGCTTCTCGGCGACGTGCGGCGATCCATCGCCGAGGCCTGGCCGACCGAACCCACAGAATCCCCGGAGTAGAGTACAGACACAATGAACGACACCAATTCGAACGAACAAGTCGGCACCAGCCGAGTCAAGCGCGGCCTCGCCGAAATGCTCAAGGGCGGCGTCATCATGGACGTCGTCAACGCCGATCAGGCGCGCATCGCCGAGGACTCCGGAGCCGTCGCCGTCATGGCGCTCGAGCGCATCCCGGCCGACATCCGCGCCGAGGGTGGAGTCTCGCGCATGAGCGACCCCGACCTCATCGACGGGATCCGCGACGTCGTGTCGATTCCCGTCATGGCGAAGGCGCGCATCGGCCACTTCGTCGAGGCGCAGATCCTGCAGGCCCTCAGCGTCGACTTCATCGACGAGTCCGAGGTGCTGAGCCCCGCCGACTACGTCAACCACATCGACAAGTGGAACTTCACCGTTCCCTTCGTCTGCGGCGCCACCAACCTGGGCGAGGCGCTGCGGCGCATCAACGAGGGTGCCGCGATGATTCGCTCGAAGGGCGAGGCCGGCACCGGCGACGTTTCCGAGGCGACCAAGCACATCCGCACCATCAACCGGGAGATCGCGCGCCTCAGCTCGATGACCCGAGACGAGCTCTACGTCGCGGCGAAGGAGCTGCAGGCACCGTACGACCTCGTCGTCGAGGTCGCCCGCACCGGCAAGCTCCCCGTCGTGATGTTCACCGCGGGAGGCGTGGCCACCCCGGCCGACGCCGCGATGATGATGCAGCTCGGCGCCGACGGTGTCTTCGTCGGGTCGGGCATCTTCAAGTCAGGCAACCCCGTCGCCCGTGCGGCCGCGATCGTCAAGGCCACCACGTTCTTCGACGACCCGGCGGTCATCGCCGAGGCATCGCGCGGACTGGGCGAGGCGATCGTCGGCATCAACGTCTCCGACCTCCCCGCCCCGCACCGCCTCGCCGAACGTGGCTGGTAAGCCCGCTCGGGTCGGAGTACTCGCCCTCCAGGGCGATTTCCGGGAGCACCTCGCGGTGCTCGCGTCGCTCGGTGCCGACGCGCGGGCCGTCCGCCGAGCGTCGGAGTTGGACGAGCTCGACGGGCTCGTGATCCCCGGTGGGGAATCGACCGTCATGGACAAGCTGTCGCGCGTGTTCGGCATCGCCGAACCGCTCACGGCCGCGATCGCGGCCGGGCTGCCGGTCTACGGCACCTGCGCCGGACTCATCATGCTCGCCGACCGGGTCTCGAACCCGATCACCGGCCAGCAGACCCTCGGCGGCGTGGACATCACGGTGCAGCGCAACGCCTTCGGATCCCAGAACGAATCATTCGAGGTGGACCTCGACATCCCCGAGGTAGGGGACGCTCCGGTGCACGCGGTCTTCATCCGCGCTCCGGTCATCGACCAGTACGGGCCAGCGGTCACACCGCTCGCGACGCTGCCGGACGGCCGGGTCGTCGCCGCCAGGCAGGGCAACTTGCTCGTCACCTCGTTCCACCCCGAGATCATGGGCGACACCCGGTTCCACGCCTATTTCCTCGACGGGCTCCACCAGTCCTGACCAGCCAGCCTGACCAGCTCGTGCCCGCTGGGTAGAATGGGAGCATGTCAGGTCACTCCAAGTGGGCAACCACCAAGCACAAAAAGGCGATCATCGATTCGCGTCGCGCGAAGTCGTTCGCGAAGCTCATCAAGAACATCGAGGTCGCGGCAAAGATGGGCGGGGCCGACCTCTCGGGCAACCCGACCCTGGTCGATGCGATCCAGAAGGCGAAGAAGACCTCCGTCCCGATCGACAACATCAACCGCGCCGTCAAGCGCGGGTCGGGGCAGCTCGGCGAGGCCGTCGACTACCAGACCATCATCTATGAGGCCTACGCCCCCAACGGCGTCGCCCTCCTGGTCGAGTGCCTCACCGACAACCGCAATCGCGCGGCCGCCGACGTGCGGGCCATCATGACCCGCAACGGCGGAACCCTCGCCGACCCGGGCAGCGTCGCCTACAACTTCCACCGCAAGGGAGTCATCGGCGTGCGCAAGATCGACGGCGTCACCGAGGACGACATTCTCGGCGCGGTGCTGGATGCCGGTGCCGAAGAGGTGAACGACCGCGGCGAGGGCTTCGACATCATCACCGAGCCCGTTTCGCTGGTCGCCGCCCGCACGGCACTGCAGGACGCCGGAATCGACTACGAGTCCGCCGACATCGAGTTCGTGCCGCAGGTACTGGTCGAAGTCGACGCCGACACAGCACGCAAGGTGTTCCGGCTCGTCGACGCGCTCGAGGACAACGACGACGTGCAGAACGTCTACGGCAACTACGACGTGCACGCCGACGTGCTCGCCGAACTCGAGAACGACTAGACAGCTTCGTGACCATTCGGGTGCTCGGCATCGATCCGGGGCTCACCCGCTGCGGCGTGGGAATCGTCGATGTCGACCCGAACCGGGTGGCGAGGCTCGTCGAGGTCACGGTAATCCGCACCCCGGCCGACATGCCGCTCGAGCAGCGTCTGCTCGCCGTGGGGACGGGGATCGAGGAGCTCCTCGACCGCCTGGCGCCCGACGAGGTATCGCTCGAGCGGGTCTTCGCGCAGCAGAACCTCAGCACCGTGATGGGCACGGCCCAGGTGAGCGGCGTGGCGCTGCATGCGGCCGCGAAGCGCGGGCTGGCGGTGGGACTGCACACCCCGTCAGAGGTCAAAGCGGCCATCACCGGCTACGGTTCGGCCGACAAGAAGCAGGTGCAGGCGATGGTCGCGCGGGTTCTCGGCCTGGCGGAGGTGCCGAAGCCGGCCGACGCCGCGGACGCCCTCGCGATCGCCATCTGCCACGCGTGGAAGCGCGGCGGCGTCTCGGCACCGACCGGCACCGGGCGGACCCCAGCGCAGGATGCATGGCTCGCCGCCGAGCGTGCCGCGGCGAAGCCGGTGGCCAACCGTAGGCTTGCACCATGATTTCCTCCGTGCGCGGCACCGTCCTCGCCGTGGCCGGGACCACCGCCATCATCGAAGTCGGGGGAGTGGGCCTCGCCGTCAGCGTGACGCCCCAGCTGGGCCTCTCGCTGCGGATCGGCACCGAGGCGCGACTGCGCACCGCGCTCATCGTGCGGGAGGACGACCTCGCGCTGTTCGGTTTCCTCGAGGCGGACGAGCTGGCCGTCTTCGACCTGCTTCGCGGGGTCACCGGCGTCGGCCCGAAGTCGGCAATGGGAGTGCTCGCCGCGATGAGCCCCGCCGAGATCGCCACCGCGGTCGCCACCGAAAACGATTCGGCGTTCCGCAAGGTCTCCGGGATCGGCCCGAAGACCGCGAAGCTCATCGTGCTGTCTCTTGCGGGCAAGATGCTGCCATTCGCCGCCACAGCTCCCAACGCGCCGAGAAGCGCGACCCCCGTGAGCGAGAGCGTGCTCGTCGCGCTCGTCGGGCTCGGCTGGTCGGAGCGGGTCGCCGCGCAGGCCGTCGACGAGGCCGTCGCCGAGGCCTCGGCCGCGGACATCGCGAGCGTTCCGGCCCTCCTCCGCGTCGCGCTCACCCGGCTCGGGCCGCGCCAGCCGAGTACCGCCCGCAGCGAAGGAGTGGCCTCATGATCGACCCGGCCGACCCGTCGATCGCAATCGTGCGCCCCACCCCGGAATCCGATGCCGAGCTGGCCTTCGAGGGAGCCCTGCGCCCGAAGACCCTCGCCGAGTTCGTGGGGCAGGCGAAGGTGCGAGCCCAACTGCAACTGCTTCTCCAGGCGGCGACGATGCAGAACCGCACGCCCGATCACATCCTCCTCGCCGGCCCTCCCGGCCTCGGCAAGACGACCCTCGCGATGATCGTCGCGGAGGAGAGCGGCCGGCCCCTGCGGATGTCGAGCGGGCCAGCGATCCAGCACGCCGGCGACCTCGCGGCCGTTCTCTCGTCGCTCGTGCCAGGCGAGATCCTCTTCATCGACGAGATTCACCGCATGGCCAGGCCAGCCGAGGAGATGCTCTACCTCGCGATGGAGGACTTCCGCATCGACATCATGGTCGGCAAGGGAGCGGGGGCCACCTCGATTCCGCTCGACCTCGCGCCGTTCACCCTCGTCGGTGCGACCACGAGATCGGGCCTGCTGCCCAACCCGCTGAGGGACAGGTTCGGATTCACCGCGCACCTCGAGTTCTACGCCGAATCCGAGCTCGAGCAGGTGCTCGTGCGGGCGGCGCACCTGCTCGACCTTCCGATCGACCGCTCGGCACTCGCCGAGATCGCCGGGCGCTGCCGCGGGACCCCGCGTATTGCGAATCGGCTGCTGCGCCGGGTGCGGGACTACGCCCTGGTGCACGGCGGCGGCGCCGGGCTCGCCGCGGTGCACGGGGCGCTCGACCTGTACGACGTCGACGAACTCGGGCTCGACCGGCTCGACCGCGAGGTCATGACCACGATCCTCACCCGATTCGACGGAGGGCCCGTCGGCCTCAGCACCCTCGCGGTGTCGGTCGGCGAGGAGGCGGAGACAGTCGAATCGGTCGTCGAGCCGTTCCTCGTGCGCATCGGCCTGCTCACCCGCACGCCGCGTGGCCGGGTCGCCACACGACTTGCCTGGAAGCACTTCGGCTTGCAGTCCAGTGCGCCCGGCACGGTGAGCCTCGGCCTCGATATCGATGGCCTATAATTCAAGTTGGCCTTAGCGGGCCCTGACCTGGGCTCCTCGCAGCCCGCACATTACCTAGGCCGCGGAAGGCTAGTTCCTCAACATGGACCCCACACTTATTCTTCTCGTCGTCGCGCTTGGCGCCTTCATCGTCTTCCAGGTCTTCCAGGGAAAGAAGCGCAAGCGCGAGACCGAAGAGCGCCAGACGAAGTTCGTCCCCGGCGTCGAGATCATGACGAACTACGGCCTCTACGGCACCATCCTCACGATGGACGAGGAGACCAACGTCGTCGAGATCGAGTCGACTCCAGGAACCGTGCTCAAGATCCACCGCCAGACGATCCTCAAGGTCGCCGACTACGCCGTCGTCGCCGAGCCAGAAGAGGCGACGGACATCCTCGAGAACGACGACCAGGCCGCGATCGACGAGCCCGCCGCGGGCGGCTCACGCGCCATCGCACCTGAATTCGGTGAGCGGGTCGAGCCAGAGACGACCCCGTCCGAGCAGCCCAAGAAGTCGGACGACTAGCTCCAACCTTGTTCGCAGTCCCGCGCGTTCCCGCGGAGGCCAACCACAAGGATGCGCGCACGACGCGGTGCACATCCGAATAGAAAGCTGAGTTCCCGGTGGCAAGATCAACTCCGGCCAAGAAGGCCTGGCGTTCACTGACCTGGCTCCTGGTCATCATCGCCGCTCTGACGGCGGTGAACGCCGGGGGAGTGCTCTTCTCCAACGGCTCCTGGACCCCGAAGCTTGCTCTCGACCTCGAGGGTGGCACCCAGATCGTGCTCCAGCCCCAGCTGGGGGAGGGCGAGACCGTCTCGGGTGAGCAGCTCACCCAGGCCGTGAGCATCATCCGCCAGCGCATCGACGCTGGCGGCGTCTCCGAGGCGGAGATCAGCACGCAGGGCACCCAGAACATCGTCGTGTCGATCCCGGGCGTGCCCGACCAGGAGACACTCGACCGGATCGAGTCCTCCGCGAAGCTCGAGTTCCGCCCGGTACTGGTCACCGACGCCGCGGCCACCAGCGCGACGGGCGAGGACGGCGCCGACGCCAGCGCGGCCCCGAGCGACCCGGCCGCGCCGCCGCTCGAATCGACCCCGAGCGTGAGCCCGACCGACCCGAGCGACCTGAACTACGTGACGCCGGCGCTGCTCGACCAGTTCACGAACTTCAACTGCGACGACGTCGACGCCCTGGGGCTGAACACCGCCCCCGCCGACCAGCCCATCGTGACCTGCGACGACACCGACTCAGTGAAGTACGTCCTCGGCCCGGTGGAGATCACCGGCGAGAACATCGCCGACGCCAGCGCCGGACTGTCCGCCAACAGCCAGGGGGCGACCACCAACGAGTGGGGCGTCAACCTCGAATTCGACGCCACCGGAACCGAGCAGTTCGCCGAGGTCTCCGAGCGCCTGTTCTCGCTCGAGGGTGCACGCAACCAGTTCGCGGTCGTGCTCGACGGCCGGGTCATCACGGCCCCGACCACCGGGGGCGTATTCACCAACGGTGAGGCGCGCATCACCGGTTCGTTCACGCAGGACTCCTCTCAGGCGCTCTCCGACCAGCTCAAGTTCGGGGCCCTCCCGATCGGCTTCGAGGTGCAGAGCCGCGACACGATCTCGGCCACGCTCGGATCGAGCCAGCTGACCAGCGGCATCATCGCGGGCGCCATCGGCCTGCTCCTCGTCGTGATCTACTCCCTCTTCCAGTACCGGCTGCTCGGCCTCGTGACCGTCGCCTCGCTCATCGTCGCCGGCGTGCTCACCTACCTGGTCCTCGCGATCATGTCGTGGCGGCAGGGCTTCCGGCTCTCCCTCGCCGGCGTCGCGGGACTCATCGTCGCCATCGGGTTCACCGCCGACTCCTTCATCGTCTACTTCGAACGCATCCGCGATGAGCTGCGCGACGGACGCAGCCTCGAAGCGGCCGTCGAAGCCGGCTGGAAGCGCGCGCTGCGTACGATCATCGCGGCGAAGGGCGTCAACATGCTCTCGGCCGTGGTTCTCTTCGTGCTCGCGATCGGCAACGTGCGCGGATTCGCCATCACCTTCGGGATCACCGTCATCATCGACGTGCTCGTGGTCGTGCTCTTCACCCACCCGGTCATGCAGCTGCTCGCGACGACGAAGTTCTATGCGAACGGCCATCGCCTCAGCGGTCTCGACCCGCAGGCGCTCGGCGCCGTCTACCGGGGCCGGGCCCAGTTCCGAGCCCCGGTGGCAGCCGCGCCCGGCAAGATGACTGCCGGTGGCAAAGAAGCCGCGAGACGGCAGACCATCGCCGAACGGAAGGCCGCCGAGGCCGAGAAATCGTTCGCGGACGCATCGACCAGGGGAAAGAAGTCCTGATGGCCAACCTCACGCAGTTCGGAAACGACCTCTACACCGGCAAGAAGTCGGTCGACTTCGTCGGCAAGCGCCGTCTCTGGTACTCCATCGCGATCGTGATGATGGCGATCTCGGTGATCATCCCGTTCGCGGGCGGAGGGTTCAACTTCGGGATCGAGTTCCGCGGCGGCTCCCAGTTCCAGATCACCGGTGCGTCGACGGTCGAGCAGCAGCCGGCGATCGACGCGGTGCAGTCAGTCGTTCCGGGGGAAGTCACCCGGGTGACGACTGTGGGCGCCGACGGCGTTCGGGTGCAGACCGACCAGCTCAGCGACGGTGAGACCCGCGAGGTCGCCGCGTCGCTCGCCGACGCCTACGGGGTGCAGGTCGCCGACGTCACCGCGTCCTTCATCGGCCCGAGCTGGGGTGCCGACATCACCGAGCAGGCGGTGCGTGGCCTTCTCGTGTTCCTCGCTCTCGCGTCGATCATCATGGCGCTCTACTTCCGCACCTGGAAGATGTCGGTCGCGGCCATGGTCGCGCTTTTCCATGACCTCGTCATCACGGCAGGCGTCTACGCCGCCACCGGCTTCGAGGTCACGCCCGCCGCGATCATCGGATTCCTGACGATCCTCGGGTTCTCCCTCTACGACACCGTCGTGGTGTTCGACAAGGTGCGGGAGAACACGAGCGAACTCGGCCAGGAGTCGCGCTACACGTTCGCCGAGGCCGTCAACCTCGCGGTCAACCAGACCCTCGTCCGCTCGATCAACACCGGCGTCGTCGCCGCTCTCCCGGTCGCCGCGATCCTGTTCATCGGATCGTTCGTGCTCGGCGCTGACACGCTGCGCGACATCTCCCTGGCGCTGCTCGTCGGCATCATCGTCGGAACCTACTCGACGATCTTCATCGCTGCGCCGCTCTACGCGCAGATGCGCGAGGGGGAGCCCGCGATTCGCAAGACCGACGAGCGCACCCGCATCGCCCGCGGCGAAGCCGTGGCGTAGGAGCGGCCGACATGACGATCGCGGGAACTGACGACCCCAACTCGATGGCCGCGGTGGATGCCATCGAGGAGGCGACCGCGCAGCGCGCCGTGCTGCTCGACGTGCGTGAGCAGCACGAGTGGGACCTCGGGCATTCGCCGCTGGCCACCCTGATTCCCATGTCGGAGCTGCAGGCCCGGATCGACGAGCTGCCGACCAAGCAGCGCCTCCTCGTGGTGTGCCACTCGGGCCAGCGCTCCGCCCGTGTCCAGGCGGCGCTTACCGGCATCGGCTACGACGCGGTGAACGTGTCCGGCGGCATGATCGCCTGGCAGCTGGCCGGCGGCGACATCGTCGCAGAGGGCCCAGGGCCCGCCAGAGTGGACTGAACAATGCCGGGCGGACGGGCGACTGACGCCCCGAGCGAACAGCACCACCGCCGCACCGCGCCGGTGGTATTTTGGCTGGGAGAGGTGAGCCCATGAGCGAGATCACGACGTCGAACGTCGCATCCCTGCGCACGCTCCTGCCCCGCCTGTTCTCGAAGGCGCAGCCCGTCGGTGCGGTCGATCGCCTCATCCGCACCGCGCGGACCAACCATCCGAAGGCCGACGTCTCGGTCATCGAGCGCGCCTACATCACCGCCGAGAAGGCCCACAGGGGCCAGATGCGCAAGAGCGGCGAGGCGTACATCACGCACCCCGTTGCGGTCGCACAGATCCTCGCCGACCTCGGCATCGGTCCGAAGACACTCGCCGCGGCAATTCTGCACGACACCGTCGAGGACACCGAGTACAGCCTCGACCTGCTCCGCCAGGAGTACGGCGACGAGATCGCGATGCTCGTCGACGGCGTCACGAAGCTCGACAAGCTCAAATACGGCGACAGCGCCCAGGCCGAGACGGTGCGCAAGATGGTCGTGGCGATGTCCAAGGACATCCGCGTGCTCGTGATCAAGCTCGCCGACCGCCTGCACAACGCCCGCACCTGGGGGTTCGTGGAATCGGACTCGGCGCGGCGCAAGGCGCAGGAGACCCTCGAGATTTACGCGCCGCTCGCTCATCGCCTGGGAATCCAGACGATCAAATGGGAGCTCGAGGACCTCTCGTTCGCGGTGCTCTATCCCAAGCTGTATGTGGAGATCGAGAGCCTCGTGCGGCAGCGCACCCCGCAGCGCGAGGAGTTCGTGCAGGAGGTCATCGACGCGGTCGGTGACGACCTCAAGGTCAACCGGATCAAGGGCAAAGTCGCCGGGCGCCCCAAGCAGTACTACTCGATTTACCAGAAGATGGTCGTCCGCGGCCGGGAATTCGACGAGATCTACGACCTCGTCGGCATCCGTGTTCTCGTCACGTCGCTGCGCGACTGCTACGCCGTGCTCGGCGCGATCCACGCCCGCTGGACGCC